>OGPL01000256.1_pt1 | contig 58661 bp, 44 predicted proteins | sample 1552901 | NCBI WGS metagenome assembly OGPL01 (sample SAMEA2580244, study PRJEB22360) | human gut metagenome | biome: human gut; feature: human-associated habitat; material: faeces | place: Denmark | collected 2008/2010 | reverse complement strand
CATACCTGCCTACACACATCAAATCCCTACGGGATTTTTTCAATCATCACTAAATGATCAGATGGACAACTTGTATATCATTTCCGAGAAATAGCCAGCCCGAATAAATTTCATCGCCAAAAATCTGCGATAAAACCGTGGCGACGGTAGGGAATTTTGTATTTATTTGTTTTTTGTCTATCTTTGTGAACAGCAACAATCTTAATAACCAATACTTAGAATGTTATGAAAAAAAGAATCTACCTTATGAGCTGCATCGTGGTGATTTCCGTGGTTACCCTGCTCTCGGCGTGCGCCAAAGCGCAAAATCACAAAAGTGCGGAAAGCAAAACCGCTTCCAATGTGGAAACAAAAAAGCAAGATGACAATACAAATCGGGTGACCTACGACCTCGCTTTCGTGGAAGCGCATGGACCTGTTCACACCATTCAATACCTCGATGGCGATACCTATGTTTTCGACAAGAGTGGCAACATCGTCACCTTTAATGGCTATGATCCATTCACTGCAGACGTGTATGGTCAGCCAGAAAAACTCTTGAATAAATTCAACCGCGACAGCGAAGGACGCATTTGCAAAGTTGTGGGTGCGATGTTTGACACCGACTACACGTGGGAAGGCAAGCGAATCGTGAAATATGTACGCGGCATTGAATCCGGTCTTAGAACAAGGGAATACCACTATGGAGCTAAAGGGCTCATTGAGTATGCCACCAACACAACGGAATATGAAACATACGAAGATGATGATCCTACCGAGGTGACTCGCGTAAAAGAAGTGTACGAATACAAGAAGTTTGACAAATACGGCAACTGGACCGAGCGCACCGTAAAAGGCGTGACCACCCACCGCGAAATCACCTACTACAAATAACGCCAAATCAGCGTTTTTTGGAGGGCACTTGCAGGTGGTCGATAGCGGTGCCGTGGCGGTCGTAAAGAGTGAGGGTGAGAGCTTTCGGGGTGGCATTGAGGTGAATGGCACCCACGGTGTTCACGCCCTCGGTCCATATTTTCTTGATGATGTCGCGGTTGAGCGTCCATTCGCGCGCAGCCTGTCCACGGTCGTTGTCGCTCGATGGTGTTTGCACACACACGGTGCCTTTTTCATCGGCGGCGAGTTTGCCATCGTAGAGCGCACCGGAGCGCACATAAATGTGATTATTGCCTGCGAGAGCCAAATCCACGCCGAATTCATCGAACAATTTGCCCCATCTGGCGTATTGCGAGGTCTTGCCGTCGTTGCCAAAAAACCATTGGTAATGCTCGCACACAATCACGTAGCGCGCCTTTTTGCGTTGCTTCCGCATCACTTGGCGAAACCAGTCTTGAGCGGCAGCAAGCCCCTCGTCGGTGCGCATCGACTCGCTGTTGAGCATCACAAACAGCGCATCGCCATAGCGGAAATAATAGCACACGCCCTCCTCGCCAGCATAGCCGTTGCGAGGATAGTGGTTGGCATTGCGGAAAAAGTCGTTGGTGCACTTGGCGTATTTTCGGCTCATGTTGTCGTGGTTTCCGTTCACGCCAGCCCACATATATTTGCGGAAGATGGGTTCATCGTACATCGACTTCCAAAACGAGTAACTGCCTCCCCACGCAATCACATCGCCGAGGTGCAACACCCAGTCGAGCGACGCGTCTTTGCGGCAAATGGTGTCGATCATCGTCATTGCCGAGCGCAGGCGTGAGGGCACTGGCGGATAGTGATGGAAGTCGGAAATCACACACGCGCTCCAGCACTTGGCACCTGCCGTGCGAAAGCGATAGATGGGTGTGTGCTGGTCGCCAGCCACCACACGGTACATGTATTCGGTGTCGGGCTTGAGTTTTTTAAGCGTGGTGCCGCATTTGTTGAACCGCCACCGCTCATACACATCTTCGTTGAGCGCGGTTTTGCTCCACAGGCTGTCGAAAGTGGTGCAAAGGTGCATATCCACATCGGTGGCACGGCGGGCATTTCGCCATAATTTGTCGGTGGATTCGGTAAAAATCACGTGCGACTGCGGCGCGTCGGCATCGGTTGCCCAACTCACATTCATCGCCACCGAAGCATCTTCGGCAGGACAGGTCACCACACTGAAAACTCGCTGAGCATGGGCGGCAACTACGGCAAACGCCAGCATCAGCAGCAAAAATATTCGGTTCATACGCAAATACAGTAAAATTTTTATAGAACCCAAAGTTAGTAAAAATCTGAAACTACTGCAAATGAATTGATCTTTAGGAAGATTTGGCAAAGATTTTTCAATCAGCAGTGGAATTTTCAATTATCACGATGGCTTTTAACAAAAATGTATTAACTTTGTGATTTAACGGAAAAATCGATATTTCTTATACAATTATTTATAGTCGCCACGGCGACATACAATCAGGAAAACGACATTATGCATTTATCTCCCAGCATAGGACACGACTTGGTCACTGGCACACGCTTCATGGGCGCATTCACCATGTTTGCCCTCTCCATTCTGCTTGCGTTTGTCAACCGAGGAAAAACGCAACTCAAAGTATATAATCAGGCGCGCTGGCTGATTTTCACTGGCTGCCTATTGCTGTGCATTTTCAATTTGGTGCAGTTTTTAGGCAATTTCCGTGAGCAGAGCATCACGCTGTCGTGGGCTGTCACCACCATGTTTTTAGTGGCAATCATCCCCCCTATCTTCTTGGGCAACCTGTTTCTGCTTCGCGCCGGCCACGACATGAAGCCACACATTTGGCGGTCGGTGATATTCGTGGCGTTCTGCTATGGGCTGTTTTTCTATGGATTGACCAACGATTTGCTCATCGACGATGTGGAGCCACACACCACCGTCACGTTCTACATAGCCCTTGCCCTGTTTGCTAAAATCACGCAAATGGCTATCGTGCTGCACCGTGGATTGAAGAAAACGAGGTCAAGCCTCACCGACGGAGAACTACAGCAGCGACACGTGGCACTGCGCTACACTTCGCACGCCATGAACGCCCTGCTCGTGGTGGCTGTGTTTGCACCATGGGCTGGACTCTCTTCATCCACCCTACTCTACACCATCACCGAACTCACTTTGCTTATGACGCTGTCGTGGCTGGTGTGCGAATTTTGCCTCTACGGCTACAACATGGCGGAAGCCATTGAGGTGAACGATGAAATACGCGAGGCGCAACTGGTGGAGGAGGAACGCCCCAGCACCGACATTTCGGAACACGCCACCCGAAAAATCGAGGCATGGGTGGATGCGCGTCACTACACCGACCCCAACCTCACCATCGGCACGGCACTGAAGCAAATGGGCGTGTCGGCATCAACCCTCAACGCCTACCTCAGCAGCAACACCGATGCCACCAATTTCAGAAAGTGGCTGCCATACCTGCGCATCGAGGAAGCAAAAAGGCAGATGACGTAGCATCCCGAACTCACCCTTCAAGCCATTGCCGAGGCGAGTGGATATGCCAACCACCCCAATTTCACAAGGGCTTTCAAAACGAAAGAGGGAAATTCACCCACAGAATGGATAACAAATCACAAAAACAATAAAAGCAACACACATTAGTTGATTGTTAGATAGTTAACCTTGGTGCTTGTCATGAATTTCGATTTTATGACAAGCATTTTTTTGTTTCATGACAAAAACACAAGCATCAATGACAAAAGCATTATATCTGAAAAGGTCTATTTTTGCAATGTGAATTTCACAAGACACCCACGCCGGCAAATTCACCAAAGCCTGCCTAAAAACAGACTAAACCTTTCCTTAATATATGATGCGGAGCACTCTGTAATTTTAACGGAATTACAGAGTGCTCTCCGTTTATCCCCCCACCTCTCCCCCATTCCCTCACATCGATGCTATTGCAGATCAGTGGAAAATTTCCCAAACGATTTTGCATGGTAGGGACGCGATACTTCGCGTCCGCGACAAATGGTTGATATTCAATATGGTAGCACAATTATGGGCGGACGTGAAGTATCACGTCCCTACCGGGTTTGGTTTTTCGCCGAAGGCGAGCGGTATTTATCCACTGAACCGCTATAGCATCGATGTAAATAGTGAGGATGAGCGGCGGTGGGGGGGCACAAAAAAGCCCTTGGCTTCCGGAAGCCAAGGGCTGAGACTTATGATAGTGATTGAATCGGTTTATTTCATCACTTTTGCAGAAGAAGTGGTGCCATCGGTGTAGGTGGTAACCACGATGCTTACGCCATCGGCTGGTTGTGCGAGGGCACGGCCAGAGAGGTCGAAGTAGCGAACGCTCTTCACAGTCTTAGCGGCAGTCACATCGTTAACCGAAGTTGGTTCGGTGAATGTAACCTTCACTTTGTCTGAATCCTTGCTATAAAGTTTGTCGATTTCACCGCCCACCACAGTGGTAACGTAAGCTGCCACGGTGTAGCAGTAGCTGATGCCATCGGTGAATGGGAGTTCGAATGCCTTAGAAAGAGTGTTTTCGGCATCAAATTCGCCTACGAGGCTCATGATTTCTTCGCCAGCCTTCTTTTCTTGTGAAATTTCGATGCTGTCGATCCACACGCGAGAAGTAGTGCTTGGGTAGGTAAATTCCACATAGGTGTTTTCATTACCCTTGGTGAAGTTCAAAGTATAGTCGTTCAAACCTTCCAAAAGGGTCACTTGCTGAGTTTCCACCACGTTTTCGCCGTTGTAAACATTCACAGTCACTACGCCACCAGCCACATACACGCCGCTTTGGGTGCCGCCCATGCGCACCTTAACCACGAACTTGCCACCGTTGCTTGCGAGGTTCTTAACAGGTGAAAGGAGTGAAGCAGGTGAGGTTTCAGAGAATGGAGCCAAACCGAGCAGACCTTGAGCGTAGAGGTGTGCGTTGGCATACCAGCCGCTTTCGTTGGTGTACTTGTCGAGGTATTCGTTCAAACTTGGATAGACAGGTGCAGTCACTGTGCCTTCCTTGAAAGCAGAGAAGTCTTCAGAAGCCACAACCATATTCTTGTCTTCCTTCAAAGTGAGCACCTTTGAAACGGTCACGAGGTAGCCTTCTGCCTGGTCAACAGCGTTCCAGTTGGCGGTGAAGCCAGCGGCAGTCACGTTGCTTGCAGAGAGAGCTTCAGGAGCAGCGAGGCTTGAAATCACCTTCACCACTTCAATCTCGTTGGAGTTTTCAGAGGTAGCTGTGCCGTTGGTGGCGCGAACCACGAAGAAGTAGCGCTTAGCGGCATCGAGGCCAGTCACCTTATAAGAAGAAGTGAATGCGCCAGACACAAACTCGTTTTGGAGCGCATAAACAGGTGCGCCATTTGCGTCCTTGGTATATACGTCGAGGTAGTAGCCAGTTGAGCCAGAAATGTAGTCCCACTTAGCGGTAAACGAAGTGCCATCGGCTTGAGTTGGTTGCTTAGCCACAGGTGCTGGGTAGAAGTCAGCGCTCTGTTCCACCTTCAAGTTGTCGATGAGCAGGCCGTTCAATGCCATAGATGCGGTAATCTTCAAATAAGTGGTGCTTGAAGTGCTTGCGCCGCTCACCACATAACTCACGTCGTGCCATTTGTTGTCGAACACGAAATCGGTCACCTTGGTGCTGTAGTTCACAGCGATAGCGAACATGGCGCCGCTCTCGTCGTAAGAGCGAACACGCATCGAGATTTTGATAACGCCCTTGTTGGCCTTCATATCGTAGCGCGCAGTCTGCAAGTTGCCGCCGTCGCCAATTTTCAGCATACCGCCGGCCTCATACACATAACGTCCGCTCCAGCCTGTGAGGGTGGTACCCAACTTGTTGGTCAAGCCGCTTGAGATGTCGGTGGTAGCGGGCTCTGCCTCGCTGCCCTCGGTGAATGCAGCAAATGATTCGTCGAGCACAGTGGTCACCTCTGACTGTGCCATCGCGCTCTGACCCATCACCAGCATAACTGCTGCAAACACAAAATGAAATACTTTCTTCATTTTCGTAGATAGTAAATTTAAAATGTGATTATATAATAAAAATTTGTGTTCCTTTATTCAAAAGTGCATTCACTTGAAGTTTGGAAATTACCTTAATAAATAAAAATCCTTAAGCAAAAGGAAATATATCAAATCTCCTAAAACGACAACGCCATAGCGTAGGGACATGCCTTCGGCATGTTTCCAAAGCATTGTCACATTGCCGATTGCACCGAAACATGCCAAAGGCATGTCCCTACGTTATGATGAATCGCAAGATACAAAAAAAAAGAGCCACGCTGTGTGACTCCTCACGTTTTGCGCTTCAAGATGGACTTGAACCAACGACCCCCTGATTAACAGTCAGGTGCTCTAACCAACTGAGCTATTGAAGCAATTTGGGATATTCAGTTTTAAGTCCATATCCCTGGACTTTGCGCTTCAAGATGGACTTGAACCAACGACCCCCTGATTAACAGTCAGGTGCTCTAACCAACTGAGCTATTGAAGCAATTGCAAAACCCAGAAAACCGGTCTCTCCGAGAATTGCGATGCAAAAGTACTTGCAATTTTTGAATTATGCAATATTTTTTGAAAAAATCTTACCAAAAAAGCCGATTTTATGCTTTTTTCAGCTTTCATACCCCCAATAATTCGGCAATAAGTAGTACTTTAGCAGAATAATTCTCAGAACATATGACACGAAAAAATTTAAGGAATTTAGCGATTTTCGTTTTAGCCGCCACTCTTTTTACGCCAATGGCGTGGAGCGGGAAGAAGAAAGCAAACGGCGAAGCGGCAGAAGGCAGCGAAGCGGCGGTGATTCGGAATCTGGATATTTTCAACTCTTTATATAAGGAGTTGAACACTTTTTATGTTGACACGCTCAACGCTAAAAAGCATATCGAAACCGCCATCAACTCGATGCTCGACGAAATCGACCCCTACACCGAATATATCAACGACGACAACCAGGACGACTTTCTGGTGATTAGCACCGGCGAATACGGCGGCATCGGTTCCTACATCATGGAACGCAAGACCGGCGGCGTGTTTATTTCGGGTCCTTACGCCGACAGCCCTGCGGCTCGTGCCGGATTGAAGTGCGGCGACCAAATCATTATGATTGACGGCGACAGCGTGGCTTCGCTGAAAAGCGCCGAGGTGAGCAAACGCCTGAAAGGTCAGGCCAACACCCAAATCAAGGTGACCATCAAGCGCCCCTACACCACCGACAGCATCAAGACGTTCACCTTCACCCGTGAGAAAATCAAACTCAACCCCGTCACCTACTACGGCGTGACGAAAGACAGCATAGGCTACATCGCGCTCAACACCTACAACGAGCACTCTGCCGAGGGTGTGAAAAAGGCGTTGCTTGAATTCAAGGCCAACCCTGCCGTGAAGGCGGTGGTGCTCGACCTGTGCGGCAACGGCGGCGGACTGGTGGACGAAGCCATCAAAATTCTCGGCTTCTTCCTGCCTAAAGGCACTGAGGTGCTGACCACAAAAGGCCGCACCACAAAGGATTACCGTGTGTATAAAACCTCGGAGCAACCCATCATGCCCGATATGCCACTGGCGGTGCTCATCGACGGCGGGTCTGCCTCGGCAAGCGAAATCACCGCTGGCGCACTCCAAGACCTCGACCGCGCCGTGATTATCGGCGGTCGTTCCTTCGGCAAGGGGCTGGTGCAGACCACCCGACCACTGCCGTTCAACAGTTTGCTCAAACTCACCATCGCCAAATACTACATTCCAAGTGGCCGCCTGATTCAAGAAATCGACTACAGCCACCGCAACCCCGACGGCACGTTCAAGCACAAGCCCGATAGTCTGTGCAACGTGTTTCACACGGCTCACGGCCGTGAGGTGCGCGACGGCGGTGGCATCACTCCCGATATAAAAGTCACCTTCCCAGAAGTGAACCGACTGGTTTACAACATCGTGCGCGACCAGTGGGCATTCGACTACGCCACAAAATACGCAGCCGAGCACCCCACCATCGCCCCTGCTGGCGAATTTGAAATCACCGACGAGATTTTCAACGATTTCAAGAAGTTTATCGACCCCAACAAGTTCCAATACGACAAGTTGTGCGAAACTGGCGTTTCGCTCCTTCGCAAGACTGCCGAAACGGAGGGGTATATGACCGACTCGGTGAAAGCGGAGTTCGACAAACTTGAAAAGATGCTGAAACACGACCTCAACCACGACCTCGACCGCAACCGTAAGGAAATCAGCCGCCAACTGTCGAGCGAAATCGTAAAGCGATACTACTACGACGCAGGCGAATGTGAAAACGAACTGAAGTTCCACAAGGCAATGGACGAAGCCGTGGCAATGTTCAACAAGCCCGGCGAATACAAAAAGATACTTAGAAAATAGAAGGTCTCTCACGGATCTCACGGCTATCGCACTTGCCTCACTTGCCTCACACAGATCTCAGATCTCAGATTTTTTTTAAAATTTGTCCGATAAGTCCGATAGGTCTGATGAGTCCGATAGGTTCAAAAAATTCTAATTTCTAATATCTAATTTCTCAAAAAGAAATGGAAATAAGAGAATTATGTGATATTTTCAACAACAAGGCGCGAATTGCCGCTGTCAAAAAACTGCTGACGGCGAAGCGCAACAGTGTGGTGTCGGTTGATGGGCTGGCTGGTTCGTCGGCCGCCATGCTGTTTGCGCGGCTGCCACGCCTCGAAGCGCCCTACCTCATCATCGCCAACGACCTCGACGAAGCCGGCTACATCTACAACGACATCTGTCAAATCAATGGCGAAGACTCCACGCTGATTTTCCCGTCGGGCTACAAGCGCGACATCAAATATGGACAAATAGACGCGCCGAGCGAAATTCTCCGCACCGAAGTGCTTAACCAGTGGTACGGCAACCCCAAATTGCAATGCGTGGTCACCTATCCCGAAGCACTCGCCGAGAAGGTGGCGGCAAAGGAGGTCATCGACCACTCCACCATCACCCTCACCGTGGGCTCGGAGGTGGACTTGATAGCCACAGGCGCACAACTCCGTGAGTTTGGTTTCCAAATGGTGGACTATGTGTATGAGCCGGGGCAATTCTCAATTCGTGGTTCCATTCTCGACGTGTTTTCCTACAGCAACGAGCTGCCCTACCGTATCGACTTTTTCGGCGATGAAATCGACAGTATTCGCACATTCAACGTTGAAACCCAGTTGAGCGACCAACGCCTCAACAGCATTTCAATTCTCAACAACAATGCCGACGCAGCCAACAGCGGAACATCGCTTTTGGGTTTCATTCAGAAGGAGGCGTGGCTGATTTGCCGCAGCGCCGACTGGCTCACCAGCAGAGTGAAGGCAGTGACGGAGGAAACGCTTTCGTCGAGTGCCATGATTGCCGAGGAATGCGATTCGCACGCCATGGAGAAAATCGTGGATTACGCCGATTTCATCGCAGATTTTAGCGATTTTCGCCGTCTGGAGTGGCACACAGCCGAAAACTCCGACCCTTGCGACGCACGCCTCACCTTCTCGTTCACCCCACAAGGCATCTACCATAAGAATTTCGACCTCATCAGCAGTTCGTTTAAAGATTTCATTGCGAAGGGCTACAAACTATACATTCTCAGCGACAGCGAGAAGCAGACCGCGCGCCTGCGTGTGATTTTCGACGACCGCCACGACGAAATTCCGTTTACCCCGGTAAAAAGCACCATTCACGAGGGCTTCGTTGACGACGAGTTGAAGATGTGCGTGTTTACCGACCACCAGATTTTCGACCGATTCCACCGCTATAATCTCAAGAGCGACCGTGCTCGTTCGGGCAAACTCGCCCTCTCGCTGAAAGAACTGAACCAGATTGAAGTGGGCGACTACATCGTGCATGAAGACCACGGCATCGGCAAGTTTGGCGGACTGGTGCGCAACCGTGCCAACGGCACTTTGCAGGAGGTAATCAAACTCATCTATCAGAACGGCGACATCATATTCTGCTCTATCCACGCGCTACACAAACTGTCGAAATACCGTGGCAAAGAGGGCGTGGAACCTAAGTTGAGCAAACTCGGCGGTGGTGCTTGGAACAAAATCAAGAACCGCACCAAGAGCAAACTCAAAGACATAGCCCGCGACCTGATAAAACTCTACGCAAAACGCCGCGAGGCGAAGGGTTTCGCCTATTCGCCCGACGGATATTTGCAGCAGCAACTCGAAGCGTCGTTTATCTACGAAGACACCCCCGACCAACTCAAAGCCACGCAAGCCGTGAAGGCCGACATGGAGCGCGACCGCCCTATGGACCGCCTGGTGTGCGGCGATGTGGGATTCGGCAAAACGGAAGTGGCGATTCGTGCGGCATTCAAGGCGGCGACCGACGGTAAACAGGTGGCGGTGCTCGTGCCTACCACAGTGCTTGCATTCCAGCACTACAACACGTTCACCGAGCGTCTGAAGGAGTTCCCTGTGAGAGTAGATTATCTCACCCGCGCCCGCAAGCCAAAAGAGGTGAAGCAACTGCTTGCCGACTTGGCCGACGGAAAAATCGACATTCTTATCGGTACGCACAAATTAATCGGTAAAACCGTGAAATTTCGCGACCTCGGACTGCTGATTGTGGACGAGGAACAGAAGTTTGGCGTGAGCGTGAAGGAAAAGCTGAAGGAGATGAAAACGAACGTCGACACCCTCACGATGAGTGCCACCCCAATTCCTCGCACCTTGCAGTTCTCGCTGATGGGCGCGCGCGACTTGAGTGCCATCACCACGCCACCAGCCAACCGCTACCCTATCCTCACTTCGGTGAAACCGCTCGACGACGACATCGTGAAGGAAGCCATCAATTTCGAACTCTCACGCAACGGTCAGGTGTTTTTCGTGAACAACCGCATCGACCAGTTGCCAATCCTCGAAAATATGATTCACCGCCTCGTGCCTGACGCGCGTGTGGTGGTGGGCCACGGTCAGATGAGTCCCGAAGAACTGGAGAAACGCATCATCGACTTCACCAACCACGACTACGACGTGCTACTTGCCACCACCATCATCGAGAGTGGCATCGACATGCCGAACGTGAACACGATTATTATCAACAACGCCCAAAACTACGGTTTGAGCGATTTGCACCAACTCCGTGGGCGTGTGGGACGCAGCCACCGCAAGGCGTTCTGCTACCTCACCATTCCGCCCGAGCGTCCGCTCACCCCTGTGGCAATGCGCCGACTGAACGCCATCGAGAGTTTCAGCGACTTGGGCTCCGGCATTCAGATTGCGATGCAGGACCTCGACATTCGTGGCGCCGGCAACTTACTCGGAGCGGAGCAAAGCGGCTTTATCGCCGACCTCGGCTACGAGACCTACCAGAAGATTTTGAAGGAAGCGGTGCTTGAACTGAAAACGCAAGAATTTGCCGATACTTTCGAGGCTCAGCAGACGGAAGAATCGCAGATTTCTGGCCACGAGGTGGAATATGTGAACGACTGTACCATCGACACCGACCTCGAACTTTTCTTCCCTCCTACCTACGTGCCACAAGAGAGCGAACGCATCACGCTTTACCGCGAACTCGACAATATGGAGACCGACAAGGAGGTGGACGAATTTGAGGCGAGAATGCGCGACCGTTTCGGTCCTATTCCCGATATTGCCGCCGAACTCATCCGCATCGTGCCCATGCGCCGCATAGCGCGCACCTTGGGCGTGGAGAAGGTGGCACTGAAGCAGGGCAACCTTTACCTCTACTTCGTGGGCAAGGAAAATGCGGCGTACTACAATTCCAACGCTTTCGGCCGCTGCCTGTCGTACTTGCAGAGCGAACCACTGCGCTGCAAACTCCGCGACGTGAACGACCGTTGCAGTTTCCTCATTGAAAACGTGAAATCCGTTACCGAAGCCCTCGCCCTCCTCAAGCACATCGCCGCCATGCGCCCAGTGTAGCGAGAAAATTAAGACGATAGCTTCGGCTTCTGTAACAAGGCATGGGTGGGTGAAAGGAGACACCTATTTAATCCATTTTATCCTATTAACACCCGATTTTTTTTAAATTAATTTTTAATTGGCGTAAATTGGGTTTTAATGGATTAAATCGGTGTTTTACCCCCCTTAACAGCCTCTTCCTTATCGGATCCCAATCAGACTCGTCCGACCTCCAAAATTCGTTGACTCATTGACCTGTTGACTTTTTTCTAAAAAATTTGTAGGTTATAGATTTATTACCTATATTTGTGGTGCAATTATTAACTAAACATTTATTGACGTGCCTGAAATATTAAGAATTTTTGGATTGCGATTCTACTTTTATTCGCGTGAACACGAGCCCATTCATGTGCATGTAAAAAATGCCGATGGCAAAGCGAAATTCGAGATTCTGCCAGAAGAAATTGTCCTTGTTGAAAACAAGGGACTGAAGCCAAAAGACATCAAATGCGCAGAGATGGTTCTCGAAGAGAATAAAGAACTCGCCATATCAAAATGGAACGAATATTTCGGTCATTCAATGAACGAAGAGGAGGAATAGGTATGGTACTGACTAAAATTTGGTTCGACAATGGACGCATATACGGTTTGACCGACAAAGGCGAAACTGTATGGCAGTCTCTGTTGTGGTACAAGAGACTAAAAGCCGCTACCGATGAACAACGCAACAACTACGAAATGGACGACGAGGGCATACACTGGTACGACCTTGACGAAGACATTTCGTTTGAAAGTTTCGAATACGACGACCCTGAACCTCAAGGCATTTCGCGCGTGTTTCTCACCCACCCAGAGTTGAACGCCTCTGCCATTGCGCGCCGTATAGGCATCAGCCAAAGTTTGATGGCCCAGTACATCAACGGCACAAAAAAGCCATCAAAAGAAAGAGAAAACATGATTCTAAACGAAATCAAGGCTATTGGCAAAGAGCTAATGGCTGTGCATGACACTTGCGCATAAACGAACAATCTAATCATCAGAAATTCTGACTTCTCAATAAAAATCAACCTGTTGACCTGTTGACCTGTTGACCTGTTGACCCGTTGACCCGTTGACTCGTAGACTCGTAGACTTGTTAGTATTTTTTAACAGTGGTTGGGGTGGGGATTGGAATATTGTGGGTATCTTTGTTAGTTAATTGGTTAATAATGAACTTATATAAGATATGAAGATTTTTTCTCGTTTCACTCCTCTGCTGGTAATGGGGGTGCTTGCCATCACCATCGCGCTCTCAGGTTGTGGCAAAGATGCCTTGCAAAAGGCTGTGAAAGACGCTTTTATCAAGGGTGACACCACCGAAACCACCTATCAAGCCATCTGCGACATCATCACTGGCAATCCCGAAAAATACAGTGCCTACATTGATGCCGACGGCAATATCAACACCGACGCTCTCGACGAGATGATCAACGAGGTGGGGCAAAGTCTGCGCCCACCAATGACTTGGAACACCAAAAATTACGGTCAACGCGCGCTGTCGCTGAGCATCTACTTCGAGCGCAGCGGCTCGATGGTGCCCTACGACCAGGCTTCGGGGGCAGGCCAGTTGAAAAAGGCGGTGAACGACCTCATCAACTTCTTCCCCGGCGGCGAGAACGCGAGCATCAACATCGTGAACGACAACATCTACCCCTACAGCGGCACGGTGGAATCGTTTTTGCAAGACCGCGACATCTACGCCTCCACTAAGGGTATCGGCGATGCCTCGTACACCGACTTCAAGGTGATTTTCGACAAGATTTTCCAAGCACAGAAGCCCGGTAATGTGGCGGTGCTGATTACCGACCTCATCTACTCGCCCAAAAACACCGCTGGCGTGAGCGTGAGCAAGATTTTCAACGAGGAAAACAGCCTTGCCACCTCCATCTTCACCAAATACAAGGGTAAATCCATTATCGTGAACCAACTTCGTGGCGACTACGACGGCATGTACTACCCCTACAACGGCAACGCATTCCACTACAAGGGGCTGCGTCCGTTCTACGCCATCATCATCGCCGACGCTTCCACCATCGACCGCATGGTGAAAGACACCCGATTCACCAACTTCCTCAACCTGCAAGGCACGGTGAACACCTACCGCTTCAACCAAGCCCACACCACGCTCGACTACAAGCTCGTGCCTGTGTGGAAAAACAACGCCGGCCGCTTCCGTGAGAGCCGCGACCAGAAGGGGCTCATCACCAACTGCGAGCCCGACCGCGAAACCGGCATCATCGCATTCAGCGTGGCAGTGAACTTCGGCGGTCTGCAGAAAGACGAAGCATTCCTGAGCAATCCATCAAACTTCACAATACAGTCGCAAAACGGATTCACCATGAAGGTGGAGAAAATCATGCCAACCGACATCACTGGCAACACCAAGACATACCTCGACGGCATGACGCACGTGATTACCTTCACCGGCAAGATGAACACCGCCAAGGAGGAAATCAACGTGAACTTGCGCAACGACTTCCCTGCATGGATTGCACAATCCACCAGCGACGACGATTCAAGCGCATCCACCGCAGGATTTGCCAACACCACCTTCGGATTGGAGCGATTCCTCCGTGGCATTTACGACGCATTCTCGGCATCACAAGCCAACTACACCTCAATGACAATAAAACTCGAAAAATAAGATATGGACAAAAAAGGCATTTATCTCATCACGGGCATCGTGGCCACAGTGCTATTCTGGGTTTTCCGTGTGGAAGTTTACGAAGGGCTCTACCAAGCACCGGGCTACAGCGATGCCATGTACAACACCGGCATCTACGGCATAGTGGGCATCATCAGCGCAGCCATGGCTTGGGGCGCAGCCGCCATCTTCTACTACGCCATCAACTCGGTGCGCTTCGCGCGCTGGTGGCACTGGCTCTCTATCCTTGCCATCGTGAGCATTCTCGCCCCCATTGTGTGCTACTGCGTGAACTCCAGCATTTTCAACTCTGAAAACTACTCCTACGCCGCCGAAATGGTGTCGTTCGAGGGCGTGAACATGATTTTCACCGCAGTTTTGTATGTGGTGGCATCATATTCTATCCGCTGGTGGAGCTCCAACTGCCGTCACACTCCATTCCCACAATAAACTGAATCATCACAGCACAATAAAAGTCAAGATATGAGATTATTCATTTTCGCCATCGGCGGCACAGGCTCCAGAGTGCTGAAGTCGCTCGTCATGCTCTCGGCAGCCGGTGTGAAACCGCTCGACGAAGACGGCCGTCCAATCCCCAACGTGGAACTGGTGCCCATCATCATCGACCCGCACAAGAGCAACGAAGACCTCAAGCGCACCGAGCAAATGCTCACCGAATACTGCACCATTCGCGAAAAAATCTATGGACGAGAAGTGAATGGCGACGGATTTTTCGGCACCAAAATCAGCACCCTGCGCTCAATCATGGGCATGACTGCCACCACCATCAACGACACCTTCATCTTCAACATGGAGGCTGTGGGGCAGACCAAATTCCGCCAGTTTATCAGCTACGACACCATGGACGAGCCAAACCAGGCACTCACGTCGCTCCTATTTGCCGACTACCAGTTGGAAAACAAGATGAACATCGGTTTCGTGGGATCGCCCAACATCGGTTCGGTGGCGCTCAACATGATTAAGGACAGCGAAGAATTTAAGGCGTTTGCCAACGTGTTTGGCGAGGGCGACCGCATTTTCTTCATCAGCAGCATATTCGGCGGCACAGGCGCGGCTGGTTTCCCGATTTTGGTGAAAAACATTCGCCAAGCGCAAAACCTTGACGTGAGCAACAAGAATTTCCTGCGCCAAGCCCCTATCGGCGGACTCACCGTGCTGCCCTACTTCAACCTCAACAACAGTCAGGGCAAGAGCATCGACAAGGCCGACTTCGTGGTGAAAACGCAAAGTGCGCTTCAATACTACAACGAAACGCTCACCGGCGACGCCGACCGTAACGTGAACGCCATCTTCTACCTTGGCGACCAAACCTCGTCGATTCCCTACGACTACGACCCCGGCAACATTCGCGACCAGCATAACCCTGCCCATCTGGTGGAAATGGTGGGTGCGATGGCGGCGCTGAAATTCGCCGGTATGGCCGACAGGCAATTCCTCGACGGCATGGGCGGCTTCCTGCCCACCAAGGCGTTTGAGTACGGTCTCGACAAAGACTTGCTCGATGTGGATTTCACCACATTCGGACAGGAGACACGCCACCTCATCTATCGCCCAATGGTGAAGTTCCACATGCTGTTTATCTACATGCGCACCGCACTGAAAGCCATCATCGGCCAGGGCTACACGCAAGACGAGCCAAAAATCCGCAGCGAGTTCACCACCACGCAGTTCTACCGCACGCTGGTTGACCAGTTCTTCGACTTCTACACCGAATGGCTCACCGAGATGCACCAGAATCTGCGCCATGTGGAACTGTTCAACGTGGGCGAGAACAACCTTTCCAACATCATCCACAATGTGGTGACTAAAAAGGGATTCTTCGGACGCAAGAGCGTGGACGAAAACACGTTCAACTCCGAAATGAACAAACTCAGCCGCGACAACAAAAAATACAGCGACCGCACTGTGGAATACAAGTTGCTCGACCTCTTCAACCAAGCGGCTGGCAACATTCTTGACGAAAAATACGAAAACATCAATTAAGCCTCACACGCACCATGAGCAAGATTCTTTCATACAACAACAAGACCACCAAGACCAGTTCGGAAGACTGGATTGCAGTGGAACCATATAGCGACGACGACATTCGCCAAATCAAAGACCCGAACGGCGGACTGTCGCGCAACCCTCGCACAGCCATTCCAAGCCCATTTGCGCAACTCGACCTCGTGAAAAATGCGTTTGAGCACCTGCAACCCACGCCACAAGGCATGGTGGGCATAGCCAGCGAGCAAATTATGGTGAGCAACGCCCTCGATGTGGCGCAGCTCTTCTTTGAATACGAAAACCACCGCGACCAACTCCATATCGTGCGCTGGAACAAGACCGCCGAACTTGAGCGACTGAAGGCTTCGCCAGAGCACCGCCTCTATGGCGAAACGCTCGAACTCTTCCTGCAAGCCGACCGTGTGTACAACTTCGCACAACTTCAGGACTGGTATATCCTCTTGCTCAACAATCAGGTGATAGGCGGCACCAGCCCCTGCTCATTCACGATGGCTGCGCCCAATGTGGGCGTGGTGGAATCGGTGAATGTGGAACCTAATGTGAAACTTTTCGGCCAGGTGCGCGACCTCTGGCAGCGCGACGATGAGTTTATCTACCATCTGTTCCTGCTCTTCAACGCCTACACCAGCCTGCGTCGCTCATTGGGCAACGTGTATCAGTATATGGTCAACAACCTGCCACTGATTCAGCGCAACAAGCCCGAACTCTACAACCGCATCTTGGCGGTTATCCCCAACCCCACCGCCCTGCAAGCCGACCGCGAGCCTATGGTGCGCCAGATGCTCGACATGCAGTTCAGCCCATTCGCTGGCGAAAGTGCCGTGAGTGTGCTCAGCGCGCCGCTCTACCGCAAGAAGATGGTGGACGTGACCACAAGTGCCGCCAACAGCGACTTCGTGATCGCCCCCACACGCAAGCAAGCCGACGGCGAATTGCTGCCGCTGGTGCTTCGCAACAATTTCAACGGCTCGGTGGACCACTACACCTACATCAACCGCGAGTGGGACAGTGCCACACAGGTGTTTGCCGGCGGCGTGCCAGTTGACGAGCGCCACCTGCCCGACACCAGCATCCTCTACCCATTCCTCACCACCGACGATTTCTTCACCGAAAATATCATACGCTTGGGCGGAACAATCGACGAAAACCACTACTTCGACGGCAATATCCAGCGCACGGCAAACGCCAGCACAGCAAGTTATCTGCTGCCGTTGAAGCCCGTGTTCTTCAAATATTTCAACGCTTCCGACCTTTCGAGCCATGTGCTTGGCCGCAATTTCATCGACATTGTGGAAACCGGCGCAGGAAGCGTGACGGTAACGCTGCGCATTCCCGTCAAAAAGCGCTTCATAGAACTTTCACGCACCTATATTCCCATCGACGATGCCTCATGGCAGTTCAGCGAGCAAATGGGCATGGGTCGCATCGTCAGCGGCGTGCAGCTCTGCACCAGCATTTTCCCATTCGTGCGCACAGGCCGTGCCGATGCCTACAAGGTGCAACTGTTCACCTATGTGATGAACGGCGGCGGCAGTCTGCGTTTCCTCTCCGACGGAGGCAGCGGCGAAATGCCGAAGGTGACCGAGCAACCTCGCACCCGACTGAGCTACGCCACCACCTACTACGATGTGCAAGGCGATTTCGACTACATCGAGGCTTCGGTGAGCAATGAGTTGGGCACTTTCCAAGGCGTGATTGTGCCGCTGTGGAAACCCTACACCCCAAGCGCGAAGGAACTGATTTTCGCCGTTGACTTCGGCACCACCAACAGCCATGTGGAATGGGCTGAGCGTGGCATGGAGTCGCAGCCGCTCACTTTCAGCGACAACCGTGAGCAGACGCTCATCGCATCGCTGCTGAAGAAGGAATCGCTTCTCATCGCCGACCAGCTCCAGCGCATTGAGTTCCTGCCTCGTGAAATCGACGACATCTACGGTTTCCCACTGCGCACCGCATTGGCTAACAACCGTGGCGCGGCTGGTGGCACCAACCTTTTCAGCGACATCAACATTCCGTTCCTCTACGAACGCCAATATTTCGACGGCTACGAAGTGGCCACCAACCTCAAATGGATGGGCGACAACACGCTCTCGAAGGAATTCCTGCGTGAAATCGTATTGCTCATCAAGGCGAAGGCGCTGCTCGAAAACGCCGACCTTGACAAGGTGCGTCTGGTGTATTTCTACCCTGTGAGCATGGGCGGTGCCGACCGTTCACGCCTTGAAACAGCGTGGGAAGAATTGTTCAACACCTACATCGGCGGCAACATCGACAGCAATTTGCATGTTTACCCCGAATCCATCGCCCCAGCGTTCTATTACAAGGGCGCAGATGTGGCTGGCAGCAGTTATGTGTCAGTTGACATCGGTGGCGGCACCAGCGACACGGTGATTTACCAAACCAGCGCCGACCAGCAAAAGACGGTGCCTGTGGCTATCTCGTCGTTCCGATTCGCCGGCAACGCCATCTTCGGCGACGCTTTCAGCCCTCACGATGCCGACAACAATCCCCTGCTCCAGCACTACACCGAATATTTCCGCAAACTGGTGGAGCACAACCCCGATGTCACCTACCTCAACAGCATCATGAACACCATCATGGCTGGCAAGCGCAGCGAGGACATCAACGCCTTCCTGTTCTCTATCGAGAATGTGGAGCAGTTGCGTGACCTGCCTCCAATGGACCGCAACCTCTACAGTTACAACGCCCTCTTGCGTGGCGACGACCAGCGTAAACTGGTGTTTGTGTACTTCTACAGCGCGCTCATCTACTACATCGCCTCGTCGATGAAGCACCGCAATTTCGTGAAGCCAAAGCAAATCTACTTCAGTGGCACAGGCTCGAAGATTCTCAACATTCTGGGCAGTCGCGAACTGGTGACCGAAATCACCCAGAGCATTCTGGAGCGTGTGTTTGGCGAGAAATACACCGAGCCGTTCAGCATTAAGGTGGAACGCGACTGTCCGAAGCAAATCACCTGCCGTGGCGGCGTGCGCCTCGAAAATCAACGCCTCGACAGCCACACATCGCCCGAAATGAGCACGCTCATCGACATGATGCGCCCACGCAACGTGAACGCCATGAAGTATTGCTACTCGATGATTGACGAGGAACAACTCACCATCGACAAGGTGAACGACCTCGGCGTGCGCGAGAAGATTGTGGACGAGGTGAAGCAGTTCAACCAGTTCTTCATCGAACTTTGCGACACTGTGACGCGCGACGAGTTGGGCGTTGACAACAAGGTGTTCAACACGTTCAAGACCGTGGTTGATGAGAATGTGGCAAACTACCTCATCGCTGGCATCAACAGTTATCTGCAAGGCCGTTACGAGCCGGGAGCCGTGGTGGAAGATGTGCCTTTCTTCTATCCTATCATTGGCGTGATACGTTACAATTTGCTGAAAAATTTATAATCCATACCGTTATGAAACATCTGATTACTATCATACTGCTACTTACAGCGATGCCTATTTGGGCGCAGAATGCTGTGGACCTTGATTCTGCCAGCACCGAGCAAAGTCTGCAAAGCCGCATCAACGATGCCGACAACACCGCCGACAGCCTCGCTGCCGCCACGCCACAAGTCGAGGAAATGGCACAGCCTGCCACCTCTACCGACGACAGCGGACCAAACCTGCTGGTGATGGGTGTGCTCACGCTTTGCGGTATCACTGGCATTGTGATGTCGGTGGTGGCGTTCTCCAAAATCAAACAAATGAAAGTGGAGAAGGACAACGAGATTACCGCTCTGAAAACGGCGTTAAAGCAGCGCAACGAGGAATTTGAACAAAGTCTGCGCCAAATTGAGACGCGTATCGCCATGGTGGAGCAGGAGCGTGAACAAGTGGCAAGGCCGAGCGTGGCACCACGCCAAGTGACCGTGGGGCAAGCCACCGCCATGCCAAAACCTGAGAAAAAGGCTGGTGCATCGAAGATTTTCCTCTCTCGCCCCGACGACAAGGGGGTGTTTTTGGCGGCTTCCACCCACATTGAGCCAGGCAACAGCATCTTCGTGCTCACCACCGACGACGACACAACAGGCACCTTTGCCGTAATCAACGATGCCGGCGTGCATCAGTTGGCGCTGATGATGCCTACCGAGAATCTCACCCGTGCCTGCACTGGCCACAACATACAGATTTCCGCTGGAAAAACACGCATCGTCACCGATGCGCCTGGCCGTGCCGTGAAAGAGGGTAGGCAGTGGAAAATCGTGCAGCAAGCCACTATCCACTACGAGTAATCACACACACTACGCTCATTGTAAGGTATGAAGTGCTATTGTCCTAAATGCGGTCGTGAGAATGAGGTGTCGGTTGCCGACCTGCGCCGTCAGAAAGGAACTGTGGTGTGCCCGAAGTGCCTCACCACGTTCCAAATGCCGTATGCCAATAGCAATGACGACGGCGACGACACGCCCCCACCCATTCCCAAGCGTAGAGCCAAAGCCTCCGCGCCGAAGCCTGCCGCACGCCACACCACAGCAGCCCCCCGAAAGGCAGCCACAGCGAAGCAGAGCACCCCTCCACCTGTGCCATCGCGCACAAGTCGCACGCCAGCCAAACCCCGCCCTGCGGCTAAGCGCAAACCGAGTCAGCCCTCGCCCCGCCAGCCCATGTCGAAGGCAGGGTGCGTGCTCACCACCATCTGCATCACGGCTGGATTTTTCCTGCTCTACACCCTTGTGGGGCTAATTTTTGATAAAATGTAAGCATTATGGCTATAAAAAAATTCACCTGCCCGAAATGTGGCAACGAAATATCAGTAGAGGAACAAGCCCTCGCAGCGATGGGCAATTCGGTTATCTGCCCCGAATGTCAGTCGGTGCTGCAAGCCGATGGCGATTTCCTGTATGTGCCCACAGCAGAACAGTCGTTTGAACCTGTGGACCAACCCGACGGCGAATTGCCTCCCCCATTCTCGGAGGAAAACATCATTGACGACGACGAAAAGCCCACCCTCTACGACAACGCCGTGGAATACATTTCCACTTGCGATGCCATCACTGTGCCCATGCTGATGCACTATTTTGGCATCGACGAGAAAGAAGCAACGGAACTGATGCGCGAACTCGAACAGCGCGGCGTGGTGGCTCCGTTCACTGGCGGCCCAAGAGAAATTCTCATTCCCCACAGCAGCGACCTGCCACGAGGCGCAAAACGCACATTCGAAACCGACCAGATGCAGAAAAAACTACTCGAACGAATGCGCCAAGCCCAAGCCAACGGCGAACTGCCCAAAATGCGCTCCTGCACATGCAGCCTCCCCTCCCTGCTGCTGTTCATCTTCATCGCCTACCTCCTCTACACCCTCCTCCACTAATCCCCCACCCAATCCCAATCCCAAAACACCACGAAATCCTCTAACTTCTAAACTTTGATTTCTTTTATTGGGTTTTTATCCAGGTTAGGATTTCTTTTAGGGTGAATTTTTTGCCGTAGCGGAGGATGCCGATGCGGTAGATGCGGGCGCTGAGCCAGATGATGGCGGTGGCGGTGGCGTAGAGTGCGACTACGCTGACGGCTATTTGCCAGAACGGTACGTCGTAAGGCAGGCGCACCATCATCACGATAGGTGATGTGAATGGTATCATGGAGCACCACAGTGCGAAGGTGCCGTTGGGGTTTTCCATGCAGCCAAGTCCGGCGTAGAGCGCCACAATCATCACGATGATAATGGGAGTGGTGAACTGCGAAGCGTCGCTTGCCTGGTCAACTGCCGATCCGAAGCCAGCAAAGAGTGCCGCGTAGAGCAGATAGCCACCGAGGAAGTAGATGACGAAGCAGACGAGTGTGCCCACGAGGTTGACGCTCTGCACCATGCCCACGAGGTTGGAAACCTCCGACATCGGACCGCTATCAGCCAAGCCAATGCCAAGCCCAACAGCCAAGCCAGAGATAATTACCGCCCATATCAGGAACTGTGTGAGTCCGACCAGTGCCACGCCTATAATCTTGCCCATCATCAGTTGGAACGGCTTGCAACTGCTCACTATCACTTCCACGATGCGGTTGGTTTTTTCCTCAATCACGCTGTTCATAATCATTGCGCCGTAGGTGAGCACAAACATGTAGGTGATGAGCGACAGCACCATGCCCAAAAGCATTGCGGCGGTGGTTGACGATTCGCTTTCGCTGCCGTCGTCGGCGAGTTTCACGCTGTTTACATCAATATCCACTTGCGCCTCCCTCACTATTTTGTCGAGGTCGGGTACACCCATCGTGGCGAGTTTCACCGACGTGAGCGTGTCGTTGAGGCAATCGGTCACATGATCCACCAGCGCCATGTTGAGGGTGCTCTTGCTGTAGATGTTTACCTTTGCCGAGTCGAGCACATTGGCGGGAATCACCACCAAAGCACTCATGCTCTCGCCCGACTGGTCGAAAAAGCGCTTCACATTCGTAGTGCCGGGCTCGCCACGGAGCGGAATGAAGCGAAACTGCTCATTGTCGGAAATCACGCCCGACAGGTGGCCTGTTTCGTCGATTACGGTCACCGTTTCGAGCGACGAACTGGCGGAATTGAGTTTGGAGGTGAGCACCGGAATCGACGCAATAATGATGAACAGAAACGGAACGAGAATCGTGATAACGATAAATGATTTGCGCGCCACCAGTGACATGTATTCGCGCTGTATGATGAGTAGGAGCTTATTCATTGTTTGACGAGTTTTTTACAGTTTCGATAAAGATTTCGTGCATGGTGGGCAGCAGTTCACTGAAGCCACGGAGGGCGTATTGCTCATTGAGACGCGCAATCACCTCACGGATAGCCACACCTTGCGCCAGGCGAATGATGGTGGTGCCTTCGGGGCGCGCTTCCTCGATGGTGAACAGTTCCTCGCAAGGCTGAAGCTGTTCGCCGCCAGCGAGGCAGATTTCGTAAAGATGCTTTTTAAAGCGCTGCTTAATCTCTGCCACGTTGCCTTCAAGCACCACCTCGGAGTGGTTGATGAGGGAGATTTGGTCACATACCTCCTCCACACTCTCCATATTGTGGGTTGAAAACAGAATGGTGGCGCCCTTTTTCTGCAATTCCAGAATCTCACGCTTCAACTGCTCGGCGTTCACGGGGTCGAAGCCAGAGAATGGCTCGTCGAAGATAAGCAACTTCGGCTCATGAATCACGGTGGCGATAAACTGCACCTTCTGCTGCATACCCTTGGAGAGCGTTTCCACCTTCTTATCGCGCCATTCGGTGAGGTGGAAGCGGTCGAGCCAGTAGAGCATCTGTCGGGTGGCATCTGCCTTGCTCATGCCCTTCAGACGTGCCAAATACACAATCTCGTCGCCCACCTTCATCTTCTTGTACAGCCCACGCTCTTCGGGCAGATAGCCAATGTGCGCCACATCGTCGGCGGTGATGGGGCTGCCGTCGAGCATCACCGTGCCGCTATCGGGGGCGGTAATCATGTTGATGATGCGAATGAGGGTGGTCTTGCCTGCGCCATTCGGGCCAAGCAGACCGTAGATGCAGCCTTTGGGCACAGTCAGGTTCACATGGTTGAGCGCCGTGTGCCCTTTATATTGCTTCACTACATCGCTGATTTCAATAAAAGCCATATTTTAGAAATTTGATGTTAGAAATTAGATGTCGCTTTTGGAGAACTCGGAGCACTCTGACTGGTCGGAGTGATGGGCGTTTTCCGGAAGCTCTTTGTTTGTTAGACGCAGGTGATGGACGTTTTGCTTCATGCACATGCCACTTTTTTGCGAAAAAAGGCAACTACAGTGTGTGTCGCTGCGGTTGCCTTTTAGGTGATAAAGGAATGTGTGGGAGAAGATTATTCTTCGACCTCCACTTCCTTCATGGTGGTGAACACGTTTTGAACGTCGTCGTCTTCTTCCACAGCCTCGAGGAGTTTTTCTACTGCTGCGCGACCTTCGGCATCAAGTTCCTTGGTGTCGGTTGGGTCGTAAACGAACTCGGTGCTGGTGATTTCGAAGTCGTTGTCTTCGAGATACTTCTGAATGTCGCCGTTCGACTCAAAAGCACCGGAGATGATGATTTCCTCTTCGTCTTGGTCGAAATCTTCTGCGCCGCAGTCGATAAGTTCGAGTTCGAGGTCTTCGAGGGTCACACCTTCTTTAGCCTTAACGTGGAAGTAGCACTTGTGGGTGAACATAAATGCCACTGAACCGCTGTTGCCGAGTGTACCGCCGTTTTTGTTGAAGTGAGTGCGGAGGTTGGCCACAGTGCGAGTGGTGTTGTCGGTAGCGGTCTCTACGAGCACTGCGATACCGCCAGGAGCGTAACCTTCGTAGATTACTTCCTTGTAGTCGCTTGCGTCCTTATCGGTAGCCTTCTTGATGGCGCGTTCCACTGTGTCTTTAGGCATGTTGGCAGCCTTAGCGTTGCTCATGAGGGCACGCAGACGAGAGTTGGCTGTTGGGTCGGGACCACCAGCCTTCACAGCCATTGTGATTTCCTTACCAATGCGGGTGAATGTGCGCGACATGCTACCCCATCTTTTCAATTTTCTTGCTTTGCGATATTCAAAAGCTCTTCCCATGTGATAATTTTATTTTATATTGTTTGTTTTTATTTTTCTCTTTGATTAATCGTGGTGCTCACTTACGATACCGAGAAACACAAGGTCGCTGTCGGTGCGGTTGATGAGCGTGTGGCCGTGTCCCATTGGGCAGTAGTGCATCTCACCCACGGTGAAGTCTTCCTCTGTGCCGTCGTCCATCACCACATGGCCTGTGCCGCTGATGATGTAGTAGGTTTCACTGTTTTTCTCGTGCATGTGCATACCAATCGACGCACCTGGGGGAAGCAGTCCCTGCATGATGCGATTCTGCTCATCGAGATAGGTTTTCACCACATATTCTCCTTCGCCACCTTTAAAGTTTGGTACGGTGGTGGCCTCCATTTTCTTGAAATCGATTATCATAAGTTTTGGTTTTTTTGAGTCTACGAGCCAACGGGTCAACAAGTTGACGGTTGGTGGGGTGGCTCGTAGCCTCATTATATCTTATTGTCCAGCAAGCCTCGAAATCTCGAATTTTCGAATTTTCGAACTCTCGAAAAAACTCGTAGACCTGTTGACTCGTAGACTTGTTGGCTCGTTATCTCAACTGTGCGCCAACTTCCTTTTGGAGGTTGGTCACCACCTTCTTCATTACGGCCTCAATTTGCTTGTCTTGGAGCGTCTTTTGGTCGTCTTGGAGGAACATGGCGATAGCGTAACTCTTCTTGCCGGCTTCGAGGTGCTTGCCTTCGTACACGTCGAAGAGTGTCACCTTCTTGAGCAACTTGCGTTCGCTCTGCTCAACCACACGCTTGATTTGTTCGTAGGTCACGGTCGAATCCACGAGCAATGCCAAGTCGCGGCGCACTGGCAGGGTCTTTGGTAGGTCGTAGTATTTCACATCCTTCTTGGCAGCGAGTTTGCAGAGCAAGTGCCAGTTAAACTGTGCGAAGTACACTTCCTGATCCACATCGAATTTCTTAGCCACGTCGGCATCCACCACGCCAAGCACACCGATGAGTTTGCCGCCACGGTTCTTGTAAGAGAGGGCAGGGGTAAGCAGGTCGTTGTCGAATTGCTCAACCACCACTTCCTTTTCGTTGATGCCAAGGCGGCGGAAGATGTTTTCAACAGCGGCCTTCAGGTCGTAAACGCTGAGTGGGCGCACTGCGTCGGCCCAACTGTCGTCGTGGTTGTTACCAGTGAGCCAAATGCCGAGTGCTTGATGCTCGGTGTATGGTGCGAGAGCCACCTCGGTGTTGTCGGTTTCGGCATCGTAGCGATACACATCGCCGAATTCATACATTTTGAGGTTGGCGTTTTTGCGGTTGATGTTGCGTGCGAGGCTTTCCAAACCGCCGAACAGCATGGTTTGGCGCATCACGTTGAGGTCGCCGCTGAGGGCGTTCATCAGGTGCACGCAGTTCTTTTCAGGGTAACTTTCCAAACCTTCGTAGTAACTTGAACTGGTGAGCGAGTTGTTCATGATTTCGTTATAACCAGCAGCGGTGAGTTGTTCCGAGATGAGGTCTTGCATATCGTCGCGGAAGTCAACGTCGCTCTTGTTGCTGAGTGTGCCCTTCACCTCGCTGGTGAATTCCACATTGTTATAACCGTACACGCGGAGAATGTCTTCCACCACGTCGCATGGGCGTTGCACATCCACGCGGTAGGTTGGCACCACAATGTTGATTTTCTCTGCGTCTTCGCTCACGATTTTCATTTCGAGGCTTTCAACGATGCCTTTGATAGTGTCGTTGTCGATGTGCTTGCCGATAAGGCTGGTCACATAGTCGAACTTCAGTTCCACAGGGAAACCAGGGAATTCGCGGCTCTTCACATCGATGATGTCGCCACAAATTTCACCACCTGCGAGTTCCTTGATGAGGATAGCGGCGAGTTTGAGGTTGTAAACGGTGTCGTTGGGGTCGATGCCACGCTCGAAGCGGAACGATGCGTCGGTGTTCAAGCCGAAGCGGCGTGCGCTCTTACGCACCCAGGTGGGGTGGAAGTAGGCACTTTCGAGGAACACGTCGGTAGTGGCGTCGGTCACGCCAGAATCCAAGCCGCCAAACACACCGCCGATGCACATAGGCTCTTCAGCGTTGCAAATCATGAGGTCGCGGTCGGTGAGTGTGCGTTCCACACCGTCGAGAGTGGTGAACTTAGTGCCTGGGGCAACGGTTTTCACCACCACCTTATCGCCTTTCACCTTGCTGAGGTCGAAACTGTGCATAGGTTGACCTGTGCCAAGGAGAATGTAGTTGGTGATGTCCACAATATTGTTGATGGGGCGTTGGCCTACAGTCAGGAGGTAATCCTTCAGCCACTTAGGACTTTCTTGCACCTTCACGCCACGAATGGTGAGGCCGCAGTAGCGAGGGCAAGCCTCGGTGTTTTCCACTTCCACAGGAATGGCACCGTCGGCGCGGTCGCTCTTGAAAGCGTCAACGCTTGGGCGGTGGAGCTTGGTGTCGTAGCCGTGACGCTTCATCCAAGCGTAGAGGTCGCGAGCCACACCGTAGTGCGAAGCACCGTCCACACGGTTAGGGGTGAGGTCCACCTCAATCAGCCAGTCGCTCTCCACGCCGTAGTAGTCGGCGGCAGGAGTGCCCACTTTCGCGTCGGCAGGAAGCACGATGATGCCATCGTGACTTGCGCCCACGCCTATTTCGTCTTCAGCGCAAATCATACCGCACGACTCCACGCCGCGAAGTTTTGAGCGCTTGATGGTGAACTCGTCGTCGCCATCGTAAAGTTTTGTTCCGAGAGTTGCCACAATCACCTTTTGGCCGGCAGCCACGTTGGCAGCGCCGCACACGATTTGCGCAGGAGCCTCGCCATTGCCGAGGTCAACGGTGGTGACATGCAGGTGGTCGCTGTTGGGGTGCATTTCGCAAGTGAGCACTTCGCCCACCACCAGTCCCTTCAGACCGCCTTTGATAGTTTCTACTTCTTCAAGAGCACCAACTTCCAGACCGAGTGAGGTGAGCGCCACGCTCACTTCTTGTGGGGTCAAATCGAAGTCGATGTAGTCCTTCAACCATTTATATGAAACGTTCATAACTTGAAAATATATATATTTTTTGTTGTTTTGCCATTTGTTGATTTGCCACTCAGGGCGCAAGGCGCTTGTAAGTGCCTATAATCGTGCAAATTTACAAAGAATCTTTGAAATAACCGAGAAAAGAGGTTGAAATGTCCTGAAATGACACGGCTCTTTCATTTAAAAACACCGAAATTATTGCCGAAAAATGCCTATTTTATAGCGAAATTCCTTAAATTTGCAGACGGCGATGCCGAAGCACCGCTTTCGGTGTTTCTTTTTCATTATAAATATCATTTTAAAGAGGCGGAGGAGGAAGAAACGCACCGACAAGGCGAGGGACACAAGCCATAAGCCATAAGTCAATACAAAGTCAGTAGTAGTAGAATATATTACGGATTTTTTGTACTTTTGCCCTAAACATGAAGTAATATGAGAGCAATATCCCCTAAGCATATAGAAGCATATCAAAAAGGTTGCTTAAAGAACCTGTTTGATGTAATCGCTAATGACCCTGAATTGTCTTTTGAAATTAGAAAAGATAATGAGGTGATAGTTTATTACAGGAAAGGCAAAATACTTACAATTAAGTACACTGATAAAAATGAGTTCCAAATAAAACCGTTAGACAAAGGATATTACAAAGATGTTATTCAAATAGATTTATTTGAACCCCAAAACTTGGCATACACGCTTAAAAACACATCGTACTTACGTAATTATTTTAAGCAGGCAAAAAAATTTATTTACAATCATAAGGTGGGGCTGGAATTTAGTGTCCAGCAAAATATTGCATTGGGAAACCGAAACTTCAATAATCGTTTTCTTGTTGTTGATATGGAATGGCAATTTTCCCAATCTGGAATAAAGAAAACAGAAAGAGTAGGAAGAACAAGAATCGACCTCATTATTGTTGATACACAAGTAAATGAATTTGGGACAAACGACATTTATCTTACAGAATTAAAAGTAGGCACAGGAGCTGTGGTAGGAAAGTCTGGCATTATAGACCATATAAAGAAAACCAAAGCTATAATAGATAAAGAAGAAGTTTGCAAAGACCTTAAAAATGACATCGAAAATATCATTGACATCAAATCGTGTTTAGGACTTATCGATGGAGAAAGAAAGTTGTTGCAACTTTCGTCTAAACCTAAAATGATGATTATATTGGCATACAGGGGAAAACAAGAAAAAGAACAGTTGGAAGAGCAAGCACGCATTGCGATTGACGAAGCTAAAAAGATAGGTATGTGCGCACCTTTGATAAAAGGCCATGATTTACAGATAACTTTAATATGAATATCACGATTCATAGGGGGGCCAATCAAATTGGCGGTTGTATCACGGAAATCTCAAGTGATAACTGTAAACTCTTAATTGATTTTGGAAGCAATCTTCCTGGAAATCAAAAAGCAGAATTAACAGAAAAACAGATTTGTGATATTGCGGGAAGTGCCGATGCGGTTTTCTATACCCATTATCATGGAGACCATGTTGGTTTGCACCACCTGATTCCGGCCAGTATCAAACAATACATAGGGGCTGGTGCTAAAGACATCATGCTGTGCAAATATGATGCCTTGAATCAACATGGCGATTATGGTAAGGAAATAGAAATGGTGAAAAGAATAAATACTTATCGTGCCGGACAGCGTTTTGATATTGGCGGCAAGGGTGAGATATTTCTGACTCCCTATTTCGTCAGTCATTCAGCGTTTGATGCGTATATGTTCAAGATAGAATGTGAGGGAAAGAAAATACTTCACACAGGCGACTTTCGCCAGCATGGCTATCTTGGCAAAGGTTTATTTCCTACACTGAAAAAATACGTGGGTGAAGTTGATATTTTAGTTACTGAGGGCACTATGCTCGGCAGAAAACAAGAAAGCATCGTGTCGGAGAATGAAATTCAACAGCGTATCACAAAAATACTGAAAGAGCATAAGTATGTCTTTGCTCTGTGCTCATCTACTGATATAGACAGACTTGCTTCATTTCATGCCGCATGCAAAGATACAGGCAGGGTTTTCTTTGTAGACAAATATCAAAAGAGCGTCCTTAACGTATTTTCAAAATATGCAGGAAAGCACTCTTCCCTGTTCAACTTCAATGCTTTTGAATTAGTAAATTACAGAACTTCAAATGTAAAACAGAAGTTAACGAGAGAAGGTTTTCTTATGCCTATACGCATAAACGGCTATCATTTGGTGAAAAATATGCTTGATGTATATAATGATGAAAGTGCTTGGCTTATATATTCCATGTGGGGAGGGTATGCCGAAGAAAACAAAAACTATACAATCGAAAGTGTGATAAATATCCGAAACCTATTTAAAGAGCGCTTATTTGATGGAACAAAAGACTATGTACACACAAGCGGACATGCAGATATACAAACTTTGGCGGATGTATGTAAAACTGTCAATCCCCATATAGGTGTAATCCCCATCCACAAAGAGGAAAATACTGCATACGAATCACTTCCTAATCTGTCTGAATATAAGATTTTTCACGAAGGGAAAACAATTATCGAGAATATATCAATTTCAATATTCAACTTATAAAAGACAATCCCATTTTTTAGCACTAATCCCACCCCACAGCCACCATTTCATCCCACCCACAGCACCCCCACCCCCACCTATCCGAAATTTACTGCAAATTTGCAATAAATTCCGAATAGACCAAATTTTCTCCGCCCAATCCCACCATTTCTATCCGAAATTCGTGGATTGAGAAGCAAATCGGAACCCAAATTTTATTGGTTACATTTTGTGAAATACTCCTTGATTTATCTCCAAAAGATCTTGATTTTTATTTGTCATCTAATTTGACAATTTCCCAATAACCGCCAAAGTCTGCTCCATTGCGTTTGATGATTCCTGCCTCTCTGAGTTTTTTGATTTGCTTCTCTACACCTCGTGATGACATATCTATATCCATTGCAATTTCTGCCGCTGATATAGTAGGTTTATTCTTAATTAAGTCAAGGATTCTCTCCGAACTTTTTCTTTTTCTCTCCGAACTTTTTGAGGTTCTCTCCGAACTTTCAGGGTGCATTTCCGAACTTTCATAGCATCCTTTATGAACAGGGATAGTGACTAAAAGCGTCAAACGGTCGTCTGTCGTTTCAAAGATTGCTCGTGGTGACCCGTTCTCTGCCAACTTTGTTTGGATTGTTGGAACACCTGTTGAACGCCCTTCTGTAAGGTCAAGTTCTTTTAAAAAGTCGCCCAGACGACGATTGCGATAGCGGCGACTTTTCAGCATATCGCCCCTTTTAATTTCCTCTTTGGAGATACTTCTGTCTGGACCTGGACAGTTGAGTATGGAAATACCGCTTGGCTCAACAGTTATTTCTATTGGCTCGTGTTGTAAGTAATCTCTATGGTACACAGAGTTTACTACGGCTTCCTCGATGGCATCGTATGGATAGTTCCAAAATCGTTCTGCTTCCTGTCTGCCCGAAATTTTACGCACATGCTCTTTGAGAACATTGCTCTTGATGTAGTCCATCGTTTGTTTTATCATCTGTGGGATACTTCCTTTGAATGTGACTTCTGTGAAATTGTTAGGGTCTTTCATCTTCCCATTAGGGAATGTTACTACATCAATTTGAGTGTAGGGAAAGAATCTGCTTGGATTCTCGCAGAACATCATGGCTGCCACATTACGAAGCAAACGGTTTTCTTTAGGACCTGTGTATAGTTCCATTTGGTCAAGAATTGTAGACAGTGGCGTTGTTATCAATTCTTCTGCCAGCTTGCTACCCACCTTGACCAAATAATCACGAAGAAGTACCAAGGAAATGTCTTCCAACTGTATGTCGCTATTACCTCGTTCGTCAAAAGGCACACGGTTTGCCAACTCTCTCAGTTCAACGAGAACTTCACCTCGTGCCTCTATATTGCTTGTGCCACTTCGGATATAGTAATATTCTTTTGTGCCTTTGGCTGTCACGTTTACTGGCACAGAATAGGGGCGATAGCTACCAGCTGGACACCAGATGACAATCAAACGTTTTCCATCAACTTCCTCAATGGAAGTGCGAGGCAAGTAGTATGGAGTTATTCTGCTATTGTACCCAACCATCTCCTGCAAGATACCATCAATTTTTTCTATTGGCACACCTTCCACGGGGCGGATTGCCATACCTGTCTTGTCGTCTGTATTCACGCCGACAATGATGTATCCTCCTCCAAGGTCATCAAAATCGTTTGCGAAAGCACATATACTGTGGTAGATGCTTGCGGGATTCCAACCTTTCTTGAACTCAATGCGGTTGGATTCAATTTTCTGTTTGTTAAGTAGGTCGTTTATGTTTGTTGCCAATGCCATATTGATGTTTTTTAAATTGTCGGTTATCTCAAAGTTTTGGTGATACAGAATTTTCAAATCCAGAAATAATTAAGTGCGACATGGTTTTCTCCTACTATAAAATACAGGTCGTGTTATAGTTCAGAGGTCAGGAGAAAGCCAAGGCTTTTTCTTGATAGAATTGTCAATGTCACTCTCCACAAAGATATGAAATCATATTTAAACGAAAGAAAATTCGTTCGAAATATTTACTTAGGTACCTTGTTTCTGTACTTTAAAACTGATTTGTTGGACACAATACAGGAGATGACGGGCATTATTTTGCTGTATCATGGCGGTTCTGCCTTGGTATGCTTTTCTGTTTTAAAACTTCAAGTCACTTAAAAATCTAATGTCTAATTTATATTGTCTTTTATCTTTTTTGTAATTTTGTGGGCGAATTTTGGAAAAAGATGAAGGATTTTAAGGGACATATTTCGCGATGGGTGAGGACGATGGCCGCGCCTGTGAAGGCTGAGCCGGTGTTTTTTGTGCTCACGTTTTTGATGTGCATTGAGCAGCCCATCCATTGGATGTGCTATATTCTCGACAACCGTGTGGAGCAGACGTTGCAGTTTGTGCAGGGATTGAGCATCGAGTTTGCCGTGGTGTATCTTGCCACTTGCCTCATTTATTGGGTGAAGGGAAAGTGGGCGAAAATTGCGGTGAAGGCATTGCTCTACACGCTGTTCTGGACGCTGATGGGCATCACGCTGTTTTTGGCGCTCAACTTTGAGATGTGCATTTCGCAACAGACGCTCACGGTGCTCGTGGAAACGAATCCAAAAGAGAGTTCAGAGTTTGTTGACACCTATATGCTCACCAACGCCAGCCAGTTGAGTTATCTTCTCGACTTTGTGGTGCTGGTGGCGATTGGCGTGTGCGAATGGAAGCGACGCGCCATCACCGTTTTTTTGCGCCGAAAGTTGAATAAGCGTTTTTTCACTTGGTTCACCAGTCTCAACGCCGCGGTGGGCATCGTGCTGATGGCGGTGTGCTATGTGTGGCTGCTGTGCTGCTGCAATTCGGCTCAAATCTACATTTGGCGAAACTATTTCCCCTACGATTCGCTCGACCCTTGGTCGCAAAGTCTGCATGCCATCAATTCGCTCCGTGCCTTCGACAATGATGTGAAGTTTGCCATCAAGCAAGCCGAAAAGGTGTATGAAACCACCCCTGTGATTGAGGACACCGACTCGCTCACGGTGATATATGTGCTTGGCGAAAGTTACAACAAGCACCACGCCAGCCTCTACGGCTACCACACGCTCACCACGCCCTGTATGGAGCGTGAGCAGGCGGCTGGCAATCTGTTTGCCTTCACCGATGTGGTGGCGCAGGAGAATGTGACCTCGGTGGTGGAGAAAAACACCTTCAGCATCAATAGTGTGGGCGATGGCGAAAACTGGTTCGACCACCCGAATTTCACCACCATCTTCAAGCGTAGCGGCTACGATGTGTGGATGTGGGACATGCAGCGCACCTACATGTCGAAGCGGCTCTACACCATCACCGTCAACGCCTTCATCTACAATCCCGAAATCACGCGCCTGTCGTACACGGCGTACAACGACTCCACGTTCACCTACGATATGCAGCTGGTCGATGATTTCCACAAGAATGTGAAGCCCACGAAGAAGCACAATCTGGTGGTGTTTCACCTGATGGGACAGCATGTGTCGTTCAGCCGTCGCTACCCTCGAAAGAGCAAATATGAAAAATACCACTCGGCCGACATCAAGCGCACGGAGAAGTGGATGGACAAGAACAAAAAATGGGCGATTGCCACCTACGACAACGCCACATTATATAACGATGCCGTGATGGGGCACATCTTTGACCTCTACCGCAACAAGAATGCCGTGGTGGTGTATTTCAGCGACCATGGCGAGGAAATCTACGACTATCGCGACCAGCGCGGCCGCCACGTGTCGTATGCGCCCTCTGCCGATATGCTCCGCCACCAAAACGAGGTGCCTTTCGTCATTTGGTGCTCCGACCGCTACAAGCAGCTGCACCCCGAAATCGTGAACGATATTCGTGCGACGGTGAATCGCAAATTCATGACCGACAACGTAGGGCAAACGCTCCTGCGCCTCGGCAGAATCAGCACCGAATACTATCGCCCAGAGCGCGATGTGACCTCGCCACGCTTCACCACACGCCCACGCATCCTCTACGATCATGTGGACTACGATGCCGTGATGGCCGCCTCAAAGCACCGCTGATTGGCGCCGACAACCTATTCCTCTGCCTTGTGTGCTATACTGTGGATTTTGTGGAGGATAGTGAGGATTTTTTTGGGGAATTGGGAAATTTGCATTACTTTTGAAAATTCAACCAAAAACGAACGAACCAACTAATTAATTACGCAAACATAACAGCAAAAAAACATAACAGCAATGAAGAAAATAATGTGCTTAGCATTGGTTTTGGTGTGCTTGATACCAGTTTTACGCACCAATGCACAGGATTCAAAGCAAGGTAAGCGTTTCAACATGTACGGAATCGCTTTCTACAACCTTGAAAACTTGTTTGACACTATCAACAACAATGGCAAGTATGATTTGGAATTTTCACCAAACGGCGCTCGCCAATGGAATCATCAAAAATACTGGTCGAAACAGCATAACTTGGCTTACGCTATCAGCCAAATGGCTACCAAATCCACTCCAAACGGTCCTGTGATTGTGGGCGTGTCGGAAGTGGAGAACATTTCTGTGCTGCAAGACTTGGTGAAGCAACCCGAAATCAAACCTTGGCGCTTGCAAATCGTGCATCACGACAGCCCTGACCGTCGTGGCATCGATGTGGGCTTGCTCTACAACCCTCGCTACTTCAAGGTGCTGAATGTGACCAACCAACGCCTCACTATCCCCACCAACCCATCGTTCCGCACCCGCGACCAACTGTGCGTGACCGGTATGCTGGCTGGCGAAAAGGTGAGTGTGCTGGTCAACCACTGGCCATCACGCCTCGGTGGCGAAGAGCAAAGCAGTTATCTGCGTGAGGCTGCCGCTGCAATGGCACGCCGCACCATCGACTCGCTGCTCACCGACGACCCCAACCAAGGCATTATCTTCATGGGCGACTTGAACGACGACCCAATGAACAAGAGTTGCGCCGAAGTGCTGAAGGCAATGCCAAACGTGAAGGACGTGCAGACCGTGAACGACATCTACAACCCATTCTGGGAAAAGTTGGCTAAAGGCATCGGCACACTCGCTTACCGTGGATCGTGGAACCTCTTCGACCAGATTGTGATGAACGGCTACTTCCTGAAGCACTATAGTGGCAAAGACAAGCCACAACTCACATTCGTGCGCGCCGATGTGCTCAACAAAGAATTTCTGCGCACCACCGACGGCGACCGCCAAGGCTACCCCTTGCGCACCTATTCAGGTGGCGTGTTCCTCAACGGCTACAGCGACCACTTCCCCACACAAATCTACCTCGTAAAAGAAGCAAAATAACCTTCTTGAGAAATTAGAAATTAGAGGTTAGAAATTAGAATTTTTGGAAGAAGATTTTTTCAAGAAGTTAAGAAGGTTTTTTTAGAAGTTAAGGAGTTAAGAAGTTAAAGAAGTTAAGACGATGGCTTCGGCTCTCGAAATTTCGAAAACTCGAAAACTCGAAAACTCGTTGACTCGTAGTCTCGTTGACTTCAAAATCCCCATGTCATTCATTACGCTTCGACATCGGCAGAGTGGTTTGATTCCGATGCGCATTCCGCTGTGGGTGCTCATCGGAGGCAGGCCTGTGGGCTTGATGCGAGGCAAAGAAGTCAAGATAGAGTTGCCGAAAGGCGTGTATAGCCTTGGCGTGCGATTCTGTGTGCCGTTGGGAAAGTGGCAACCGGGAGTGCAAGCCGAGCACAAAGTGGTGGTCGGCGAGGACGAACACGTGGTGGTGGAGTTCACCAGCCGCGAACGCCTATGGAACCTGCTTTTCGATATCGACTTAATGCTCTGGGCGCTCAATTTCTTCATCACCCTCCCATCGCCATGGGGCACCGTTTACGATGTGGTTTCCAACGGATTCTTCCTCCTCTGGGCAATCCACGTCTGGACCATCCGCACCCGCTTCTTCACCTTCACCACCCACCAAGTCAACAATCTTTAGACGTGTGGGCTCTGTGTGAATCCACAACCACAACAGTCAAACGTGTGGGGTCGTGGGGGATTAGTGGAGGAATTTTTTGGCGCTGGTGGTGCCGTCGGTGTGGGTGGTCACCATGATGTTGATGCCTTTGGATGGGTGGGAGGATTCGGTGCCTAACGTGTTGTAGTAGCGGATGGTTTTTGCCTTCTTTGCGCTGCTCACTTCGCTGATGGCGGTGGTGATGTTGCTGCTGCCGTTGAGGTTGAGGGGGAATACCACAAATCTTGTACTTGGGGCTGTGGTTGAGTCGTAGGCGGTTTTACGTGGCGCTGGTTTTGCTTCGGTTGTGGCCACTTCTTTTATCAAGGCTTCGAATGTGTACATGTCTCCGTCTATCAGTTCGGGGGCAGGGGTGGAGTTCAATGAGTAGTCGACCTTGAAGGCTGCCTTGAATTCCTGCGCGTTGGCAGAGCCTTGACGCACTGGGAGGTAGAATGCACCGTCGGTGGCGTTGTAAACTGCCCAAACCACATTTGCAAATTCGTTGGCCTTAGGAGATGCGAAATAGTAACTGCTGGCGTACTCTGGGTTGGCGCCCTTCACGCTGCTTTCGCCCATGAAGTTGATGGCGCAGTAGGTGTTTGGGGCAAAATCAGCAGCCTCACCTACCACCACATTTGTAGCGGTCATAGCCACGTTGAGCTTTTCGTCAAGCGTGCCGGTGATTGAGGTGACGGTGCTCTTCTCGTTCACTTGGTTGTAGAGTTCAACAGGCAGACTTACGAGCATCCAGTTGTTTTGGGCGTATTCCTCTTGCTTGTTGCCGTTGATAGCGAAGTGCTTGTCGTCAGCGGCAGGAGCGCTGAGGTTTCTCACAGCCTTGGCTGCGTCCCGTCGCCACAAGTCGCCACATGCAGGGTCACAACCACATCGCTGGTGATGACTTTGCCCTCGAATATGCCTGGAAACAGTGCCACACACTCCGACTGACCAGTGCCGGGAACGACATAAAACATCCTCTTGTTCCAGAAATTGCTCATCTCCCACTTATTGTCATTCCCAACCTTGTAAATGGTGGAAAACTTTGCAGCCCACGAGCAAACAGTGACCAAGACAGCCACGGTCAGAAATGCAAATGGTCCCCTCATAGTAAAACGCCTGTATAAAAAGTATAATTAGTTAATTATCAGAATATTACCACCACAAATCCGCAGCAGTAACTCCCACAAATATAGTAAACTTTTCTTAATTCCGCAGTATATTCCCCAAAAAAATCCATTTCACCGATTGAAAAAAGCAAAAATCACCAGATTTACTACCCTTGTTCTTTAGTGATTATTGGGTTGTTCTTCAGGTTCGGGGGCATGGGGGCGTCGAGGCGGTTTTCCCAGAGATAGGTGCGGGTTTCGCGGACTATTACACCACTGAGGAGAATGACGGCGATGAGGTTGGGGATTGCCATGAGGGCGTTCGTGCAGTCGCTGATGTTCCACACGAGTTCGAGGTTGATGATGCTACCCAGGAATACGAAGACGATGAACACCCAGCGGTAGATGTGGGTGGTGATGCCTCCGCGTATGTATTCCACCGAGCGTTCGCCATAGTAGCACCAGCCGAGTATGGTGGTGAAGGCGAAGGTGAACATACCGAAACTCAAGAGCGGCTTGCCTATCACTGGAATGTCGCCAAATGCCACGTTGGCAAGTTCGGCACCGTCGGAATAGTTGATGGTTGGGTCTGCCATAATGCAACTCACGAGCACGATGCCCGTAACGGCACATATCACCACGGTGTCCCAGAATGTGCCAGTAGATGCCACCAATGCCTGACGCACAGGGTTTCGGGTCTGTGCAGCGGCAGCGGCGATAGATGCTGATCCGAGTCCAGATTCATTGCTGAACAAGCCTCGCGCTATGCCGAAGCGGGCGGCAATCAATATAGTGGAGCCTACGAAGCCACCACCCATCGCTTGGGGCGAGAATGCGGATGAGCAGATTTTCTCGATGGCAGGCATCACATAGTCGGCATGGAGCCAAAGCACATAGCCGCATCCCACAATGTAGAGTAATGCCATGATTGGCACCACCCATTCACACACTTTGGCGATACTGTTCACGCCTCCCACAATCACCACGCCTGTAAGCACAGCCACTATCAAACCTGTGATGTAGGGCGAAACGGAATAGGTTTTCTCTGCCAATGCGGCAATGGCGTTGGCTTGCACGGTGTTGCCAATGCCCAGCGAAGCAATCACGGTAAACAGCGCAAAGAGAATGGCAAGGCGTTTCCAACCCAAGCCTTTTTCAAGGGCGTACATCGGGCCGCCAGCCATCTTGCCTTCGGGAGTGCGCACACGATATTTCACCGCAAGCAGACTCTCACCGTATTTCGTGGCCATACCAAACACGCCTGTGAGCCAACACCACAGCACCGACCCCGGACCACCCAGCGCCACCGCCGTAGCCACGCCCACAATGTTGCCGGTGCCGATGGTGGCAGCCAGCGCAGTGGCGAGCGCACCGAATTGCGACACATCGCCTGAAGATCCCTTGTCGGGCGTAATCGAGAGTTTGAGGGCTTTAAGAATGTGGCGTTGTGGAAAACGAAGTCGGACGGTGAGGTAAATATGCGTTCCAAGAAGCAACACAATGGTGGGCCAGCTCCACAAATATCCGCTTAGGGTGGAAAAAAAATCGTTCAGTTCGCTCATGTTTGGTTGTAGTAGTTAGTTGATATTCGTTCGCAAAAATACGGATTTTTCCACACTATCCACTTGTTTTGCAAAAAAACTTTTGGTGGGGCGAGAAAAAAGGTGGGGAGGAATTGGTAAAATGCCAATTTTGTGGTAATTTTGCCTGTGGTTATTGATACTTCCATTTTTTTGGCTATAAACACACACAATAAAATTATACACTATCATGGCTGACTCCGACATTATTTCTCGCATCAAGTATCTTATCAAGGAACTCAATTTCAGGCAAACCGAGTTTGCCAAGAAAATTGGCGTTGACACTTCCAACCTATCAAAGTATATGAACGGTCGCTTGCCCGTGAGCGATTCGCTCATCAACCGCATTGTGGTGAATTTGGGCGTATCGAAGGAATGGCTCGAAAAGGGCACCGACATTCCGTTTGCCAAACACAGTTCGCCCTCCATCACCACCGTGCCGGCAAGCGAGGTGGAAACCATTTCGATGGGCACTCCGGTTTACGACATCGACGTGACGGCTGGCACAATGCCGCGCGCACGTATGTTTTCCGACGACTTGGTGGTGGGGCACATCAATCTGCCCGACATCATCAACGAGAACTGCCGCATCGTGCGTGTGAGCGGCGACTCGATGAGCCCCGTTATCCGCAGCGGCGACCTCATCGCCGTGCGCGAACTCTCCAACACGCAATACATCTTTTGGGGGCAGATATATGTGGTGCTGCTCGACGATTTCCGACTGGTGAAATATGTGCGCCGACATGCCGACCCCGATATGGTGATTCTGCGGAGCGAAAACCCCAACTACGACGATATGGAAATACATCGCGCCGACATTCGTGAACTGATGATGGTGCAAAACATTATCCACCTCGACACAAGAAACTAACACAGCAAAATGAAGAAAGAAATTACTACACATACTTTGCCCAATGGGCTGAAACTGGTGCATGTGCCAGCGGCGCAGCGTGTGGGCTGGTGCGGCCTGATTATCAACGCCGGCAGTCGCGACGACCACGCCTCACGCCTCGGACTGGCGCACTTCGTGGAGCACACCATATTCAAGGGCACCACACATCGTCGCGCATGGCACATTCTCAATCGTATGGAGACCGTGGGCGGCGAACTCAACGCCTACACCACCAAAGAGGGCACGGCGCTCTACAGCGTGTTTCCAGAGCCTTACCTCAAGCGCGCCATGGAACTGATTGCCGACTTGGTGATGCATTCGGTGTTTCCAGAAGCCGAAATCGAGCGTGAGAAAGATGTGGTGCTGGAGGAAGTGGCAAGTTACCGCGACACACCAAGCGAAGCCGTTTTCGACGATTTTGAAGACCTGATTTTCGGATCAGGCAGCAGCATGGGGCACAACATTCTCGGCACCGAGGATCACATCACCGCCATGGGCAGCACCGACTGCGCACGCTACTTGAAGGAGCAGTATGTGCCCGAAAACATGTCGTTTTTCTACATGGGTCCTGCCGATGCCGGAAAGGTGTTTCGCGAGGCAGAAAAACAGTTTGGCGCCATGCACCACCGGCTCTGCCGCCCGGCGCGCGTCACCCCTGCCATACTCCCACCGGAGCACAAGGTGGTGGATTTCGGTTTGCACCAGAGCCACACCATAGTGGGTGCGAGGGTGCCTGGCATGTACGATGATAGCCGTTTCGCCTTGGCGCTGCTCAACAATCTGCTGGCTGGCCCCGGCATGAACTCGCTGCTGAATGTGCTGATGCGCGAACGCCGTGGCTTGGTATATACGGTGGAATCGTCAATCGCCAGTTTCACCGACTGTGGTTTGCTCGAAATCTACTTCGGCTGCGAGCAGAACAAGGTGAAGAAAAGTCTCGACATCATCGGCAAGACCATCGACCAGTTGGCACAGTCGCCACTCTCCGCATCGCGCCTCGATGCCGCCAAACGCCAATATTGCGGCCAACTGCTCGTGGCATCGCAGAGTGTGGAGGCTACCGCACTGGGCGCTGGCAAGAGCGTGCTCTACTGGAATCAGGTGCCAAACGTCGACCGCACCGTGGAGCGTATCAAGGCGGTCACTGCCGAGCAAGTGCGCCAAGCCGCTGAACTCATCACCCCTTCCCACACCTCAATCCTCACTTTCCAGTAAATCCTAACCCATACTATGCAAATACTTCTGGCTAATGCGAAAATAATGAATGAAAGCAGCGAGGCGAAAGCGCAGAGTGTGCCGATGTTTCAAGCGGTGGCTGATGTGCTGGCGGCAGAAATGGCGCGTGCCGATGTTGAAACTATGGCGCAGATGCTGGGGTGTAGCCGTGCGTTGGCGTTGGAGAACTGCGAGCGTTATCGCTCGTGGGGCATCGCCGAGAAGATGCCTGCCATCATGGCTTACAACGGCCAGGCCTACAAGCATCTGAAGGCTGCTTCGCTCAGCCCGGAGGCGTTGGAGTTTGGCAACCGCCACCTGTGGATTACCTGTTTTCTCTACGGTCTGCTTCGCCCCATGGACGGCATTGTGCCTTATCGCATGGAACATTCCGTGGCACTCGATGCCACCGACGACATGCCCATGAGCCAGTTTTGGCGTGGTCGGCTCACCGATGTGCTCATCGACAGCGTGAAGGCCGACGACGGCATCCTCGTTCACCTTTCCACGGCAGAGTATGAGCATCTTTTCGACTGGAAACGAGTGTTGCGCGAACTGACGGTGATTCAACCCCTTTTCTACGCTCGCAACAGCCGTGGCGACCTCCAAATGCAAGCGGTGTGGGCAAAGGCTTGCCGTGGCGCAATGGTGCGCTATATCCTTGAAAACCGCATTACCCAACCCGAAGCACTCACAACCTTCACACACGAAGGATTTTCCTTCAACCCCAGTGCCCCAAGCCGAGCCGCCAAAAACAAAACCACCCTCATCTTCACCCAGTAATGCGCATATTGAATGGGATAAACGAATATTTTTTGTGATTTTTTGCGAAAACGGCGAAAAATTACTATTTTCGTAACCTGAATAATTCTGATATATTTAAAACAATTAATATAAGACATCAAATTATGAACGACGTTAAATTTTATCTCGACCCTGCTGAAAAGAAGATGGGCGAGGCTACCATTTATTTGGAAGAGGCATTGGCTCACATCCGCGCAGGTAAGGCCAATGTGAAAATCCTCGATGGCGTGAAAGTAGATGCCTACGGAAGCAAAATGGCTCTCAGCGCTGTGGCTAACATCAGCGTACCCGACGCTCGCTCTATCATGATCACCCCATGGGACAAGAGCATGTTCCGCCACATCGAAAAGGCCATCATGGACTCAAATGTGGGTATCACCCCAGAAAACAATGGTGAAGTGATCCGCCTCAACATTCCACCACTTACCGAGGAACGCCGTAAACAACTCGTGAAGGACTCTAAGGCCGAAAGCGAAAAGGCAAAAGTGAGCATTCGCAACGCACGCCGCGAAGCCATCGAAGGCTTGAAGAAGGCTGTGAAAGACGGCATGGCTGAAGACGTGCAAAAAGACGCAGAAGCAAAAGTTCAAAAGATCCACGACAAATTCCTGAAGAAAGTGGACGAACTCTTCGCCGCCAAAGAAAAAGAAATCCTCACCGTATAGTCCTTCCCGAAACAATACCCAACAAAAAGGCACCTATTGAATCCCAAAAAATTCAACAGGTGCCTTTCTCCTATATATATAAGTCAAAATCTTGTTTAGTTTCGGATTAGGCATTTTGCGAGGCGGGAGGCTCCGCGGAGGCCTTTGCTGGTGATGTGGTAGAGCAGGGGGAGGATGATACGGCGGAGGGGAGAGCCAGCGGCGAGGCGGCGGTAGGCTGGGGCGTACAGCTCGCGTGCGGCCTCGATTTTGCCCTCTTTGGCGTAATGCGCTGCCAAAACGATGCGGCGGAAGTCAATCAAATGCAGCATTCGCTCTTTTTCGGGGTGATTTGAGTTCGCCACTTGATGTGTGGCCTCGTCAAGGGCTTGTTCCCATCGCCCGATGCGGTCGGAGAAATTGGTGCCCGTGATGGAAGCCTCGCCACTCTCATATATATCCACAAGGGCGTCGCTTATAGTTGCCACTCGTGTCTGTCCCAACATCAGTCTGATGCCCAATTCCCAGTCGTCCCACTGCAAGACATCATTGTTCCAACCGCCAAATTTGGCAAAATACTCGCGGCGCACGGCATAACGCTGTGTGGAAAATATGCTATGCATAATTTGGTTGGCAAACAGGTCGGTGGTGAAAAAAGGGAGATTGCGCAGGCTGCCGTCAAGGCTGTGCAGACACGCCTTCGTCGCCACAAGGTCAAGCGCACCGCCATGCTGAGTAATGGCATTGCGGTATGATTCCACAAGTGTTGGACGCATGGTGTCGTCGCTGTCGAAAAACAGCACCCAATCGCCTTTTGCCTCGGCAAAGCCGCGGTTGCGTGTGGCAGATGCCGTGTGATGCGACTCTTGAGCCACCACCACCTCAAATCCGTCAGCAGAATGTTGAGCTTGAAATTCTTGCAGCACACTCAAAGAATCGTCGGAACTGTCATTGTCAACCAGCACCACTTGAAGTGGGCGGTAGGTCTGCGCCAACACCGAAGCGAGTGTGGGTTTCACCTTCTCGGCGCGGTTGTAAACAGGTATGATGATGGTAAAAAGCATTGTGTCAATTTATTTCTTCTGCAAATATAGTGCAAATCTATTGCATAGCAACAAGTTCGCTTGATTGCTGTGCTGAGATGCAGCCTATTTTCTACAAAGATAATGGAAAAACACTAATATGTGAAAAAAAACCACTATCTTTGACATTTAATCGTCCACTTTCAATAAAAACGAATAAAAATGACATTGCAGCTCCTGATATGCACTTTCAACGACGGAATCAAGCGAATCCCCGACTTGTTGCTTCCACCTATCGACGGCGTGGAATACCTTGTGTCGTGGCAGCAAGCCGATGATTTCACCCCCCACGAATTACCGGAAGAAATTGCCGACCGCTCCGATGTGGAAGTGACCACGCTGCCCGGGCTTGGTTTGAGCCGAAACCGCAACAACTGCTTCCTTCACGCCTCTGCCGACATCTGCCTCATCTGCGACGACGACTGCCGCTACACACCCGAAGGACTTCGTGCCGTGATCCACGCTTTTGAGCAAAACCCCGACCTCGACATCATCACCTTTGTGGCAAAGAACGACTCGGAGCAGAAGTTCTACCCTTCCACCAGCTTCAACCTAAAGGAAAAGGTGCGTAATTATTATGTCACATCATTTGAAATAGCTTTCCGACGCTTGCCTGTGATAGAGAGGGTGAAATTCAACGAACACTTCGGGCTGGGCTCCGATATGTTCGGCGCAGGAGAAGAGGCGATTTTTATAGCCGATGCCATTGAGGCCGACTTGAATTGCCAGTTTTTCCCCACACAAATTGTGGAGCATCTTGGCCCCACCACATCAGTCACACGCGCAGGTGAAGCAAGCGTGCTGCGCTCCAATGGTGCCATACTCTACCACAGCTACCGCGCCACCATGTGGCTCCGCCTCCCCCTGCTGGCATGGCGCGCCCACCGCAGTGCCAACGTGCCCTTCACCTACGCCCTCAAGCACCTCTACCAAGGCATCACCCTGATGCGCCGCCTCACCAAAAATTCCTAACATCCCCCACAAATAGTAGGATAAGCGTTATTTGGAAAGCGAAGAAAAGAGTTTTGACACTAAGGATACCAGTTGTGTCACGCTTTCTTTGTCTGCTACAGGGATATTGATGCTGGTTTGCCCGGTGGCTTCATCGGTTTTCACGATGCTGTCAACCAAGCGTGCTGTGGCTTCGGGTGACTGGAGCGTTTTCGCAAGTCCAGACAAGAACGATATGCCTTTTTCCACGAGTTGTTCGGGTGTGTCGTCGGCTGTGCTGGGCGTGGTTTTGTGATGCTCGTCATCTGGTTTCACCGACTGTTCTGCCTGTGCTTCAGACTCATGCTCTTCAAATTCAAACTCGTATTCGAGGTTGTCAGGACTGCTGGCTTCCGGGGTGTCGTGCATGTCAATAGCGTCGCAGTTATCCTCCAAGTCGTCGGAGGAAACAGCCGTCGCAGGTTCTTTGTCCGCATCTTCTTCAATTACGCTGCACACCACATTGGCGATGGTGCTGAATTTATCGTCGCTGATGAAAATCGAGTCGTCGCCATTGTCGAGCACTCCCTCAAACATGTTTTGCTTGAATCGCAATTTGCCTATCATATTTTCCTCGATTGTGCCTTTCGACACAAGGTTGATAACCTGAATGTTGCGCTGCTGGCCGAGGCGATAAATGCGGCCTATACGCTGTTCGAGCACGGCAGGATTCCATGGCAGGTCGAGGTTCACAATCAGCGATGCCGACTGTAGGTTCAATCCCGTGCTGCCAGCATCGGTGGAGAGGAACACACGGCAATCAGGATCGGATTGGAAACTTTGCACGATAGCACCACGCTTTGGCGAAGGCACTCCACCGTGAAGATAAACGTGACCTATGCCTCGCTTTTCAAGTTCTTGCACCAAGAGGCGTGTCATTCGCTCCCATTGACTGAAAACCACCACTTTCTCATCTCCACCCTGTATCATTTGGTCGATAATGTTGAGGCATTCACCAATCTTCACATCATATCGTGTGTGCTGGTCGAGAATAAACGTGCTGTCGCACACCATGCGCATCATATTGAGGTTGAGCAGCAATCTGTGTCTATCTTTCTCCGAAAGGAAGTGGTGGGCGTTCCATTTGTGAATGAGCTGAGCCACAGTCGATGCGCACTCTTCGTGAATGGCCATCTGCTGATCCGTCATAGGCACGAGCAAATTAGTGTCGCGTCGGTGGGGCAACTGCATTTCTACATCGCGTTTTCTGCGACGAATCAACTTTTGCTTCACTTGGGTGCCAATGGTGTTGAGGTTGCGGTAGCCCAGCACCTTCCCTGTATCGTTGGTCACAATGCACTGGTCGCGGAATTGATAGTATGGACCGAGGCAATACTGATCCACCAGTTCCATCACCGAGAACAATTCTTCAAGTTTATTTTCAAGTGGTGTGCCTGAAAGAGCTACCATATATTTTGATTTCAGCCGTCGGGCAGCGGAAGCAATCCTCGTGTGCCAGTTTTTCAGGCGTTGCACCTCGTCGAGAATCACCATATCGGCATCAATATGCCCCATGAATTTGGCATCGTTTGCCATTGTGTGATACGAAACTATTTTATAGGTGGCAGCGTTGGCATAAAGTGCTTTACGCTTTGCCGCATCACCTTCAACCACCATTACATCGGCTTTTGTGAAGCGCTCAATTTCGCTCTTCCACTGATATTTTAGCGATGTGGGGCAAACCACCAGAACGTTGCCCAGCAGATTGTGCTTCCGTAGCACTTCTGTTGTGGCGATGGCTTGAATGGTTTTGCCAAGTCCCATCTCATCGGCAATCAGAGTGCGCCCCTGTCTTACGGCAAACCGCACACCTTCTTTCTGATAGGGGAAAAGGCTGACGCTCAGTAGCGAATCGAGAACCTCATCGGTCAGACCGTTGACTATCTCGGCGCGCGTCTTGCTTTCACGCACCTCAAGCACAAACTCAAGAGCATCGTCGTAGCAGCGGAATGTGTCGGAAATTAGCCGAGCTTCGTTGAGCAGCGTCGGGAAATGCTCATATCCATTTGCGAGAAGCACCCCGTCGGCATCAAAATAGCGACTTGCCAACTCCTTGAACTCACTCTCACATTCCGAACCTATGCGAATACGGACCGTGCGACCTTTGCGATACGACAGATAGATGCTCGTGTAGGCAGGTATGTCGCGATGAACACGCATTTTGCGGCTGTTGCTAATTTTGTTTTTCACAGCCTCAAGATGCTTACAAGTTCCTAATTGCGAAGTTTTGAAATCAAGGCATGAGCAATAGTTCCACACACTATCTGCTCCACGATACACCACCTTGTATCTCCAGTGCGTGTGTGGGTTGCGCACCCAATATTCGCCTGGTGATAACTCCTCGTCGATAGGCTCAATGCCGAAATTTTCGGACATGGCAGCTTGCTGACGCAAAGCCACTTGCCACTCCTCCAGCGTCATTCCGCTTGGCTTCATCACCTCCGACAATCGCTTAGTAGCCTTCTTCTTTGCTGCATTCTTGGCCACAGTTTTCTTCTTCGCCATCTTCGTCACAAACGTTTAACTAGTTACACCCACAAAGATACTCCCCCACAACATTCCCCACAAACAATCTCAACGATTTTTTATAAAAAAAAATAACAAAGCAAAATCTAAGTGGATCAAATGAGGCAGGAGGGCTTTCTTAGCTTCAGAGAGGCCTAACATTCAATGCCTGCCCCTATGCGACTCGTTGACTTGTTGACGTGTTGACTTGTTGACTTATTTGCTTGTTAAGGCGGTGAGGATTTGGCGGGAGGTGTTGCGGTCGCGGGTGAGTTGGGCGCGGAGTTCGTCGATGCTGCCGAGTTTGAATTCGAGGCGGAGGAATTTGATGAACTGGAGGGTGATGGGTTTGCCGTAGATGTCGCCGTCGAAGTCGAAGATGTTGACTTCCACAGAGAGTTGTGTGCCGTTGTCGAGGGTGGGACGCACGCCCACGTTCACCATGCCTTGGTGCCACTCATCGTCCACTTTCACCATCACGGCGTAAGCGCCCTTGTGGGGAAGAATGAGGTCGGTGGGGATTTCGCCCACGTTGGCGGTGGGGAAACCGATGCCACGGCCGTTGTGGAAGCCGTGAACCACCTTGCCCGATAGCGTGTAGGGGCGGCCCATGCAGCGCATCGCGTCGTCGACCTTGCCCGATGCTATGAGGCGACGAATAATAGAAGAACTAACAGGCGCATACTCGCCCAAGTATTCGGGTGCCTTCACCACGTCGATTCCCAGTTCCTTGCCGTGGCGCACATAGTCGGCAAAGGTTTCCGACTTGTCGTGACCGAAGCGGTGGTCGTAGCCCACCACAAGCACCGCAACACCGTAGCGGTCGCGCAGCAGTTGCAGAAACTGGCGCGAATTGTTGAGCGAGAGCTCGTAGGTGAAATTGAGCAGCACCGTCACGTCGATGCCGTGCCGTCCGATTTCCGCCACCTTGTCGGGCACGGTCATCAGCATTTTGATGTCGCTATCGGGACGGAGTACGGCTTGTGGGTGCTGTGCGAATGTAATGACAGCCGATTTCAGATGCCGCTGGGCGGCGATGCGCTTCACCTCGTCGATGAGCGTGAGGTGCCCAAGGTGCACACCGTCGAACATGCCGATGGCTGCAACGGTGCTGTGCTTTGGTAGGGTATCGGTGTCGCGAACGATTTGCATTAGGCGAGATTGAGTTGCTTTAAAATATCCATAAATTCCCCTCCCTCCGGCACGAGAGCCGTGGCGAAGCCGAATTTTGCGGCGGCATCGAGGTTGCGTTGGCTATCGTCGAGGAAAAGCGTTTCTTCGGGGCGAATGCACATTGTGGAGATGGCGTATTCAAAGATTTCGGGCGCGGGCTTGTTGTGCTTGGCGCGATACGAAACGGTCACACCGTCGAAATAGTCGCTCATCTGGCGACCTTCCTTGCGGAAAAGCTTGTCGATGACGCCCTCAAACATGATGGGATTGGTATTCGACAGCACATAGGTGCCATATTTCTCGCGCAATTGGCGCAACGCCACAAGGCGGTGTGTGGGAATGTCGATGATGAAATTGCAGATGGCTTGCTCAATTTGCGCATCGGTCACGCCTTCGGGCATAGTGGCACGCATGGCATTGCAAAACTCGGCAGGGCTCAACGCGCCGGCTTCAAGTTGCAGAAACGGTCCGCTTTGGCGATACAACCCAATCATTTCATCGGCATTGGTCATACCCAGCGCCGTGAGCGAATCCACACAACGCTGACGCTCGATGTCGATAACCACGCCACCGAGGTCGAAAAGAAGATTTTTTATTTTGCTCATCACTTAGGCTCTTCGAGTTGCTTTTTCAGCACACGCATCGTGTCGTTGCAAAGTTTGATAAACACTTCGCGGTTACGCAGCAGCGAACTTGCCTTGATTTGCTTGTTGCCACTCTTGAAAATGAAGCCCGTGTCGGCAGAACCGATGGCTCTCATCATCGCCTTGGCGCCGTTTTCGAGGTTGCCGGTGTGGTTGCTGATAAAGCGGAAACGGCTGATAAAGCGGTTCATGCCCAGTTTGCTCAAGTTCACCAAACCCGAATCCACGCTGTTGACAGCCACATGTTGGGTGCGAAGCACGGTGGAGAGGTAGATAGAGAACAGCGAGAGCGCCATTTTGCTTTGCGCATAGGCAGCAATAGGCATGAAATTGCTCACAGCTGGAAATTCGTAAGGAATCGAAACAGGCGTGTGCGAAAGCGAGGTGCTGAAGATGATGCGGCCGCCTTCAATCATCAGTGGGCGGATAAGCAGCGAGAGCAAAGCGGTGCTCAGGAAGTTGACCTGCACCAACTTCTCAAAGCCGTCGGGTGAGATTTCGCTGCGGTGGCTGATGTAGTTGGCATTGTTCACCAGCACAGCCACAGGGCGGTTGAGTGCCTTGATTTGGTTGGCAAAACTTCTCACGCTGGCAAAAGAGCCAAGGTCGAGGTGCATACTGGTGATGTCTTTATTGCGTGTGCGGATTGCCAATTCCTTAGCCTTGGCATCGCTCTTTTCGGTGTCGAAGCAAGCCATCACAATGGCGTGGCCGGCTTCTGCTAAATTCTGTGTCACCACGCTGCCCATAGCGTCGGTGGCGCCAGTGATGATGTAGAGCGGTTTGTTAGTCTGTTTGTCCATATCTGATATGTTTTATAATTCGTAAATAAGATTAGCCACGGTTTGTCCCACGGCTTTGAGCGTTTTGGCAGAAATCTTGTCGATGGTGTCGCCTGTGGTGTGCCAGTAAGGGTAGAAGCCGCCCTCGCTGTCGGGACGCATGTCTATGATGTCGATGCAGGGTATGCCAGCGCGGATGATAAACACGTGGTCGTCGGTGGCAGCGCCAAACTGCACACTCTTGAAGTGGTTGCTGTAGCCACTGTCGGCGGCAATGTTCCACACCTTCTCCACCACATCGGCAGCGCACTGGAGCGAGAAGCCCTCGTGGTAGAATTGTGCGTCGGGTGCGCCCACCATATCGAGCAGAATGCCATACATGGGCTTGTAGTCCTTCACATGTGGGTGCTCTGCCCAGTATTGCGTGCCAAGAGCCCAACTTTCCTCTTCGTTGTCGGTGCCCCAGTCTTCTGCATCAACGAGCAGGATATCCACGCCCACATCGGGCTTTTTACCATTCATGAGGCGAGCCAGTTCAAGCAGCACGCCCACGCCGCTGGCACCATCGTTGGCACCCATCACAGGCATATTGCGCTTTGCCTGGTCGGGGTCGGCATCTGCCCAAGGGCGAGTGTCCCAATGAGCCACGAGCAAGATGCGCTCCTTGGCATCGGGATTGATAACACCTATATAATTAGTGGCATTGAGCGTTTTGCCGTCGAAAGTGGTAAGGCGCGCCTTTTGGGCAATCACCTTATCGCACCAGCCACGCAGTTGTGCCTCAATCCATTCGCCGCATTGTTCGTGAGCCTGAGTTTCGGGCACACGCGGACCAAAGTCACATTGCTGTTTCACAAAAGCGAATGCACTGTCGGCGTTAAAATCCACAGCGGCAACTGGTTGTGGCACCGTGTCGGCATTTTTAGCCGAACTGTTCGTAGCACTGCCCGAACCGCAAGAAGTAGCCAATCCCACGGCGGCAACAAGGCTAAATATGTGATGCATCTTCATCTTATTCTTTACTTACAAAGTGAAAAATATCATTGTAGCCTACAAAGTTAGGCAAAAAACTTCACTACTCCCCAAAAACTGCACACCTAATTCGTCTTTGTGCAATATTTTCTCCAAGGAGAGGCAAATCGAATCTTCGATATTTCGATATTTCGAAGACTCGAATTTTCGAAACCTCGCCTCATTGCCTCGTAGACCTGTTGACCCGTAGACTCGTTGACTCCCATTCCGCCTCCTGTATGCCAAATTGTCATATTTTCGAGGATGAATTTTCGTTTTTTCGGGGAATATTGCTAACTTTGCATTCTTATACTATATTAAAATAGATTCGAGGGAGCTGTACGCTTCCTCACACATCAAATTCAGCTATGCAAGACAACAAGCCTCAGCAAGACACCAGCACACAAGCGCCTATCAAGCGCACGGTGCTCGACTACGACGATATTTGCCAACTCGCCCCCTTCTTCAAGGGCAAGGAGAAGTTGGTGAACCGCCTGTTCCGCCTGCTCGCAGTGGATAAGGTGAACTGGATTCACGACCACAACTGCGACACCCCTGGCGTGCCATTTGTGCAAGGTCTGCTCCGCGACCTCAACATCACCATCGACATTCGTGGCGAGGAAGTGCTGAAAAATCTGCCGAAAGAAGGTGGGTTTATCACCGTGTCGAACCACCCATTCGGTGCGCTCGACGGCATTATGCTGATTAAAATCATCGGTGAATACCGTCCCGACTTCAAGGTGATGGTGAATATGATTTTGAACTACATCAGCGCCATGCGCCCCAACTTCATTGCCGTGGATGCCCTCGCCAGCAACGACCCCGCCAAGCGCGCCGTGTCGATGAAGGGTATCACCACCGCGCTCCGCCATGTGAAAGACGGTCACCCTCTGGGCTTTTTCCCTGCTGGGGCGGTGTCGAAAATCACGCCTAACCTCCGCATCGAGGACCGCTTGTGGCAACCCAACATCATTCGCCTGATCAAGAAGTTGAAGGTGCCTGTGGTGCCCATCTATTTCCACGGCCACAACAGCACATTCTTCAACATTCTCGGCCTGATTGACTGGCGATTGCGCACGCTGAAACTCCCCTCTGAGGTGTTCCGCCGCCACGACCAGACGTTCCGTGTGTCGGTGGGCCAACCCATCATGCCCGACGAGCAGGCACAATACGAGTCGCTCGAATCGTTGGGCGAATTCCTGCGCGAGCGCACCTACAGTATGCGCAAGTGGGACAAATAACACCAGTGTGAAATTAACTCAAAATCTACATATTAATTATGGCAACACTTGAAGCAGCAATTAAAAGCGCAATGCTGCGCTACGGACTGATTGGCAAATCGCCGCTGTATCTTGCCGCCATGGAGCAGGCGTTGAAGGTTGCGCCTGTCGACCTTTCGGTGCTCATCATTGGTGAGAGCGGTTCGGGTAAGGAGGTTTTCCCCCGAATCATTCACGACCACAGCCGACGCAAGCACGAGAAATACATGGCGGTGAACTGTGGTGCAATACCAGCAGGCACCATCAATAGCGAACTTTTCGGTCACGAGAAGGGCTCGTTCACTGGTGCTATCAGCGACCACAAGGGCTATTTTGAAGACTGCGACGGTGGCACGCTGTTTCTCGACGAAGTGGCGGAACTGCCAATGGAAACACAGGCACTGCTGCTGCGTGTGCTGGAGTCGGGCGAATATATGCGCGTGGGTAGTTCCGATGTGCGTAAGACCGACGTGCGCATCGTGGCTGCCACCAACAAGAATCTCGAAAACGCCATCAAGGAGGGCAAGTTCCGCGAAGACCTGTACTATCGCCTTTGCTCGGTGCGCATCGATGTGCCACCATTGCGCCGCCGTGGCGACGACATTTGGCTGCTTATCCGCAGGTTCAGTCACGACTTTTCCGAAAAATACCGCACCCCGGAAGTGGAATACTCCGACGAGGCTAAAAAGGCGATGCTCTCCTACCGCTGGCCCGGCAATGTGCGCCAACTCAAGAATGTGGCGGAGCAGATAGCGCTGTTTGAGGCTGGCAACAGGCTCAGCGTTGAGAATGTGGCGAAATATCTGCCTAACCAGGAGGGTTTGGTAAGCGTCGACGGTGCCGTGCACGACTACATGCACGAGCGTGAATACATTTTCAAGATGCTCTACAAGATGCAGCAAGATGTGGTGGCTCTGCAATCGGCTCTACAAGAGCGACGCATGCCTGAAACCGCCACCACCACATTCCAACTCAACGATGAGATGGAACTGCTCAAACGCGATAGCCATAAGTTGACGAAGATGAACATCGGCGCCGACGACGATACCGGCAAACCAAAGAAAATCATCGACCTCAACAGCCACGACACCACGGCAGTTGACAAGCACGATTTCGAAGCTCCCTACGCCATGGAGGTGGAAGCACATATCAAAACGCTCGACGAAACCGAGCGCGAGACCATCACACGCGCTTTGGAGCGCAACAACGGCAAGCGCAAGCGCACAGCAGAAGAACTCAACATCTCGGAACGCACGCTCTACCGCAAAATCAAGGAATACGGACTCGAATCAAGAAACCAACACAAAAAGTAATGAAGCACCTCAGCACCATATTCCGTCGCACATTAGCCTTGGTGATGCTGCTCGTGGCATCGCAGGCGTGCTCCGTGTATAATTTCTACAAATTCAACGGAGCATCGCTCGACTATAATGTGTATAAAACCGTCTCGTTCAGCGACTTCCCAATCCGTGCCGCGCTGGTGTATCCGCCTTTGCAGCAGACCTTTGAGAACAAACTTCGCGACATGGTGGCGCAAAACACTCGTCTGCGCGTGATTGATTCGCCTAACAGCGACTTGCGAATGGAAGGCGAAATCACCGCCTACAACCTCACGCCGCAAGCCGTGGGCGAAGACGCTTACGCCAGCAAAACGCGCCTCACCATCACCGTGCGTGTGAAATACATCGACAACAAGAATCCCGCGCTGAGCAACGACCAAAGTTTCTCGGCGTACCGCGACTTCGACAGCAGCCAAATGCTCTCCGACGTGCAAGACGACCTGTGCGCACAAATCTGCAACGACCTAAAAGACCTCATTTTCAACGCCACTTTCGGCAACTGGTAATACACACTGCATCATCACATGGACATTCTCTCTAACATACAGGATTTTATCGCCAACCCCTCGCAGCCCATCACTCAGGAGTGGCTCGACGAGGTGCAGCAGCAATACCCCTACTTCAATCTGCCGGCGTTGCTCTACCTGAAGCAGCACGGCATAGAGGGTAACGAAGAACTGCTGGGCAAACTGGCCATCAGTTGCGCCGACCGCAAGGTGCTCTCCACCCACTTGGGCGATGGTGCCGACCTGTTCCGCGACTTCTATCCGCAGGAAAAGGAGGAACCCACCACTACCACCACCCATGCCATCGACATGTTCTTAGATGCATTTGGATCAGGTAGTCAGAAAGAGGTGGAAGTGCTTGAAAACATGATTTTCAACCCCACACCCGACTATGCCGACATCCTTGCCGCCGAAGACCAGGCTGCACCAGCCACCGCCACAGGCGAGAGCGCACAAGATGCCCTCATCAACAGTTTCATAGCACAAGAGCGCGAGAAGGAAAAAGAGGTGACCAACATTCCGCAGCACCACATCGACGAGCATGATGTGGCGGAGATTGCCGACACGCCTATCGAGCAACCTGTGGAGCGCGACGATTCAATGCTCAGCGAGAGTTTGGCGAAAATGTACATCAAAAGACGTAATTATTCTAAGGCTCTTGAAATTATTGAGAACATAAATTTGAATTTTCCAGAAAAAAGTATTTACTTTGCAGACCAAATTCGTTTCTTGCGTAAATTGGTACTCAACGAAAAAACAAAAAAATAAAGATTATACATTACAGACATGAACGCTATTTTTGCAATTTTAATTACTCTCGCAGCATTATTGCTGATTGGTGTGGTTCTTATTCAAAAGTCTAAAGGTGGTGGTTTGGCTACTAACGTAAGCAGTTACAACCAAATCGCAGGTGTGCGCAAAACCACCGACTTCATTGAAAAAGCCACTTGGAGTTTAGCCATTTTCATTTGCGTGCTCAGCATTTGCGCTTGCATCTTGTCAAAGAGTTCTGATGCAAACCAAGGCACTCGCCTCGCAACCCCACAAACTGAGCAACAACAAGGCACTGGCATCCCAACCACAGGTCAAGGTCAGCCAGCAGCTCCAGCCCAGAAATAAGGCACAAAACACCAAACGGAACATACCGATAGCGCCCATGCAATGTCATAGGGCGCTTGTTTTGTTTCCCCACACCATGAGAAAAATCAGGAGAATTTTTATAGAAGTTAAGGGTGTTCTTGCCAGCCTTGTCAGCCACAGTCAGCCTTGTCCGACCAATCCGACTCGTCAGATACCCTCAAAAACTCGCCGCCTCGTTGACCCGTTGAAATACATTATTAAATAATCTAAATTTTAATGGGGAAGGTGGATTGTTGAAAAAAATAATTACCTTTGTATGTTTTTCGCTTTATTCTGTAGTTTTTTATGGAGTTGGTGCGTCTAACAGTTACAATGGTATTTTTTTTACAAAGAGGTGAAGAAAATTTCAACAAACTACATAATCATAAAATTCACTCAATTATGAAACTCAGAAATTTATTCGCGTTTGCGTTTGCCCTCGTGGCTTCTGTTGGCTTCGCACAGGCTATGCCTGATGTGCCTGCCGATACCGCTTTCCGCACTGGCAAGCTCGCAAACGGACTCACTTATTATGTGCGTCACAACAACTATCCTGAGCACCATGTCAATTTCTACATCGCTCAGCGTGTGGGTTCTATCCAGGAAGATGAAAGTCAGCGTGGTTTGGCTCACTTCCTTGAGCACATGGCGTTTAACGGCACCGAGCACTATGCCGGCAATGGCGTGATCGACTACACCCGCACCCTCGGTGTGGAATTTGGCCGCGACCTCAACGCCTACACCGCGGTTGACCAAACCGTTTACAACATCAACGATGTGCCTTCCACTCGTCAGAGCGCGCTCGACTCTTGCTTGCTCATCATCAAGGACTGGTCAAACGGTCTGTTGCTTCAAGGCGAGGAAATCGACAAGGAACGTGGCGTGATTCACGAAGAATGGCGTTTGCGCTCTTCTGCAAGCCAACGTATGCTCGAACGCAACCTCGAAAAGCTCTACCCAGGCTCTAAGTATGGCAAGCGTATGCCTATCGGCTTGATGAGCGTGATCGACAATTTCAAATACGACGAAATCCGCAACTACTATAAGAAATGGTATCGCCCCGACAACCAAGCCGTGATTGTGGTGGGCGACATCGATGTGGACTACACCGTGAAGAAGATTCAGGAAATGTTCGGCACTATTCCTGCTCCTGCTGCCGATGCGGCTCAGGTGGTTGACGAACAAGTGCCCGACAACCCCGAAGCCATCATCGTGGTTGACAAGGATAAGGAACAGCAGATGAACATCGTGCAAGTGATGTACAAGCACGACCCATACCCTGAATCAGAAAAGAACAGCATGATGTATCTCGTTTACGATTACGGCAAATGGTGCATCACCCAAATGCTTAACAACCGTCTCAACGAGAAGTCGCAAGACCCCGAATGTCCATTCATTCAGGCAAGCGCAAGCGATGGCAACTACATCCTTGCCAAGACAAAGGATGCGTTCACTATCGGCATTCTTCCTAAGGAAGGCAAAATGAGCGAGGCTGTGAAGGCTGCCACTATGGAAGCCCTCCGCGCTCAGAAGTTTGGCTTCACCGCCACTGAATATGCCCGCGCCAAGGCTGAATACCTCAGTGCTATTGAAAAGCAATACAACAACCGCAACAAGATTTCAAGTGACCGCTTCGGCCGCATGTGCGCAAGCAACTATCTTGAAAAGGAACCTCTCACCTCTATTGAGGTAGAGTATGCGGCAATGAACCAAATCGTGCCTATGCTCCAAGTAGAGGATGTGAACAAAATGATGATGGAATTGGTGAGCCAATCCGACACCAACCTCGTGGTGATGAGCTTCAACCAGGAAAAGGAAGGCGCTGTGTATCCAACCGAGGCTTCGCTGAAGGCCGCTATCGACGCTGCACAAGCCGAAGACCTCCAACCATGGGTCGACAACGTGAAGAATGAGCCTCTCATCAAGGAACTCCCTAAGAAGGGAAAAATCGTGAAGGAAGCGACCGACAAGAAGTTTGGCTTCAAGACCCTCACCCTGAGCAACGGCGCAACTGTGGTAATCAAAAAGACCGACTACAAGGCCGATGAAGTGCTGATGGAGGCACAGTCGAAGGGTGGATCATCGCTCTACGACCAAAAAGACTGGGCTAACACCGAACTCTTTGATTACATTGTCGGTTCAAGCGGTTTGGGCGAATTCGACAACACCGAACTCGACAAGGCACTCGCAGGCAAACAAGCAAGCGTAAGCCTCTCGCTCTCTCAATCTTACGAACGCCTCAACGGTAAGTCAACCGTTAAGGACCTCGAAACCCTCTTCCAACTCACCTACTTGAAGATGACCGCTATCAAGAAGGATGAGAAGAACTACGCAAGCCTGATGAAGATGCTCGAAACTGCTCTCAAGAACAAGGATTTGCAACCAGAAGCCGTGTTCCAGGAACAGACTGAATACACCATCAACAACAAGAGCTGGCGCAACGCTCCATTCGGCGTTGAACAACTCAAGCAAGTGGACTACGACCGCGTGCTCGCTATCGCCAAGGAACGCACCGCCAACGCTGCCGACTTCACATTCTACTTCATTGGCAACTTCGACGAAGCTGCTCTCCGTGGCTACATCGAGCAATACATCGCTTCACTCCCTGGCGACGCTAAGAAGAAAGAAAACTACAAGAATGTGGCTGAACGCCCAACTGGCACAGTGGTGAACAAATTCACCAAGAAGATGGAAACTCCAAAGGCCATCGCTCGCATGTACTGGTACAGCACCACAGCTCCTTACACCCTCGAAAACAGCATTCTCGCAAGTGCTGCCGGACAGGTGCTCAGCAAGCTCTACCTCCAGAAGATTCGTGAAGAGGCTGGCGCAGCCTATTCAGCAGCAGCAGTTGGTAGCGTACAAATGGTTGGCGACCGCGTGTTCACCACCCTTCTTGGCCACTGCCCAATGAAGCCTGAAATGGCTGACGAAGCCATCAAGATTATGCGTGAGGAAGCGGTAGCAATCAGCAAAAGCGTAGATGAAGCCACTCTCAACGAAATCAAGGCAGTGATGCTCAAAGACGCAGATGCGGCCGTTAAGGAAAACAGCCACTGGTTAGGCGTTTACAACATGTACGTAAGCCGCGGTATCGACACCGAAACCGACTACAAGAACATCGTCAAGAGCCTCACCCCAGCCAAGGTTGCAGCCTTCGTGAAGAACGTAATCCTCAAGGCTGGCAACAACGTGGAAGTAATCATGCTCCCCGAAAAGTAAACAGTCCCACCCAGTTGGCTTAACCCCCAACTGACACCCACATAACAAAGTCCTCGACTGCCACCCACGCAGCCGAGGACTTTTCCATTATCCCTCCACCTCAACAGAAAAGCCTCACACAGATCCCGCTCACAGGATTGCTTTGTGAGTGAAAAATCGCCTCAGTGGAAAATTACTGGGGATAGATTATGCATTGTTGCCGAATCGTGAATGGCATCAAAAACAAAAAACATAAAAAACAGCCTTGGGGCAATGTGGAATGCTTCGCATTTGGCGGTGC
>OGPL01000233.1_pt1 | contig 60411 bp, 59 predicted proteins | sample 1552901 | NCBI WGS metagenome assembly OGPL01 (sample SAMEA2580244, study PRJEB22360) | human gut metagenome | biome: human gut; feature: human-associated habitat; material: faeces | place: Denmark | collected 2008/2010 | reverse complement strand
AAGCACCCTAAGGGAGCTCTATTAAAGTTACCCTTTTTTACCACCGATATGAAAAGAAATTTTTTGCTAATTTATGGTTGACTTTTCATAGCTGGTCTCCAGAGCCACCCACACTTATAATTATTGATGTTGCAATTGCAATAATATCTTTAGCTATCATAATTAGTTCTCCTATGCAAATATATCTATTCTGCCATTATCTCTTATCAATTTACATTCTTTCTATTTTATAAGATAATCTTTTTCATCATACATTAATATAACTTGATAAAACAACCTCACCAGACAAAATCCAGTGAGGTCACATAATTACGCTTTCTGTTTCGGTACAAACTCAATCTTAAGAGCCATTCCCATACCATCCGCTAATCTTTTCAGTAAATTGACAGAAGGATTTCTTGTTCCATTTTCAAGCTTACTAATATCAGCCTGATTAATACCAGTACGCTCCGCAAGTTCTTTCTGTGTAAGATTCTGTGATGTTCTTGCATCTACGATAGCTCTGATAACATCCATCTCTGGCTGAATCGCTTCATACTCTTTTCTAAATTCTTCATCCTTCAACTGATTAGAAAGCATATCATCAAATGTTCTCATTCTTCATCACCCTTTCTATGAAATCTTTTCTTCTATCTTTTGCAATCTGTATCTCCTCTTTGGGAGTTTTCTGTGTTTTCTTAACAAAACCATTCGTCATTATAATTTTTCCCTCATAATAGAAAAAATATAATACTCTGGTAATATCGCTTCCGAATTTGCATCGCAATTCAAAAATACCATCTTCCAGATGCTTGCTATATGGTTCCCTAAGCATATTTCCTTTTTCCTGCAAAATTCCCATCAAACCATATATCTTAGCTCTCATCTTAGGATTAACAGAGTCAAGAAATTCCTCTACAGGAACTTCTCCATTTTCTTTTTCATATGCAATCAATTTAAAGTCCGCCATGCAATCTCCTTTGTAGTTATTATATGGCACATATACCATATTGTCAATTATCCATTTAATCTAATCATACCTACCTATTTCTCTAAAAAACGTGTAGTAAGTGTGTAGTAGAGCACTTTTTCAGCTAAGGAATGGCTTATTTACAGGCTTTGCGGGAGTATCTATTGATATTGCCGTGACACACGATCAATTTTACTAAATCAATTTAAAATACCTCAACGCATCCTTAATATACTCCACCTTCTCCTGCGGACACTGCTTTACCTCTGGATTCTCTTTCTTGGACTTATTATAATTCTCACCCATGTCCAGACCACACATCCGCTTTACCTGTGCAATATAAGAAGTATGCACATTCACACCATACTTTTCCTTCACATATTCCTTAATCTTTGAATAAGTAGCCTTTTCCTCTGGTGTATAATTACTCTCTTCCTCAGGCTCCATTGTAACCTCAATCTTAGGGGTATCTTTTTTGAGGGATAATTTGACAACAGTCTCCACATGCACGGTATTCGGAAACATATCCACGCACTGCACCTTATCCACGACATACCCCCGCGCCAGCAGCACCTCCAGATCCCGCGCCAGACTCGTCGGCTTACACGAAATATAAATCATATGATCCACACCATAATTGATAATCTTTTCCAGCGCCTTTGGATGAATACCATCCCTTGGCGGATCAAGCACAATATAATCCGGCCGTTCCTCAATCGTATCGAGCACCTTTAAGACGTCACCCGCCAAAAATTCACAGTTGTCCAGATGATTGAGTGCCGCATTCTCTTTTGCCGCCTCTACCGCTTCCTCGATGATCTCCACGCCCACAACTTTTTTGCAGACCGGAGCGAGCATCTGTGCGATCGTACCGGTACCGCTGTACAGATCATAAACGGTCTTGTCTGCCAGCATGTCCGGATTATCCCCGAGGATAAATTCGCGGGCTGTGGAATAAAGCACTTCTGCTCCGAGAGAGTTTGTCTGGAAAAAAGAAAACGGTGAAATCTGAAAACGCAGTCCCAACAGCTCCTCATAAAAATAATCCTGTCCGAAAAGTACTTCCGTTCCTTCGTTTTTTACGACATCCGCCACGCTGTCATTTTTTGTGTGGAGTACTCCTTTTAAGGTTCCTTCCAGGGAAAGTGCCAGAAGTACATCTTTCCATCCGGCTAAAAGCTGCTTTTCTTTTTCTTCGTTTACCGTTCCGGCATGTGGACATCTGCCCTGCTTTTCCAGCAATGCAGCCTCTATCTTTGCACGCTCGTCCGGCTCCTGCTCCTGTACATTTCTCCAATCCTGCGTCGTAGTGATCAGATCAACTAAAATCTCTCCGGTCTTTACTGCCTTTCGCACAAGAAGATGGCGCAGATACCCGGTATGACGCAGTCTGTGATAGAAGAAGATTTCCTGCTCCCTGAAATAAGCGAGCGTTGCCATGAGAATCGCACGGAAATCGCCATCCACGATCCGGCAGTCCTCTACCGTTACAATATCGTAAAAACTGCCGCGCTTGTGCATTCCAAGTGCCAACGGTCCGTCCTTGTATTCATCTCCAAATGAAAATTCCATTTTGTTACGGTAAGCAAGCACACGCGGACTGTGTCTGATTGGCAGAAACTCATAAGCACAGGCATCCCCGATCGCCTGCTCTATCATGCCGCGTACCTGTGTCTCCTTGATCTTTAACTGTTCTTCATAAGGCAGACTCTGATACGTACATCCTCCGCACTGTCCGAAATGCCGGCAGGTATCTGCGGTCTCCCGTGGCGATTTCTTCACGGTTTCCAGAAGCCGTCCTTCCGCTTTTCCTTTTCGTACCTTATTTACTGCAAAGGAAACACGCTGTCCCGGAATGGTATTCTTGACGATGACGCGTTCTCCCTCGTCTGTCATCACAATCCCTTTGTTCGGGAATTCTACGGTTGTTACGTTTCCTTCTGCAATCTGCCCTTTTTTCATTCTTTTACTCCTCATGCATCATTCTGAATCTTATTTTCTTACAGAAAAAGGGACTACACAACTGCAGTCCCTTCTTTCTTCGTTCGGTTTTCTTTTTCTGTGCACCGCTCAAACTGCCTGAAAGTTCTCACGCTTCCGACAATGATTAGTCCTCTGTCTTGTCTGCGGAAGCATCCTTAGACTCTGCAGCCGGCTCATCATCCTCATCCTCGAAGAAGTCATTGTCGAACTCATCTTCAAAATCGTCCTCAAAATCATCCAGATAATCCGGTGTAAAGAAACGATAAATTCCATAGATTGCTGCTGCAACTGCGACAACGATTCCAATCACGGCGAATACAATCACGAATTTGGAAGGTTTCTTCTCCTCTTCTTCCTGTCTCTTCAAAAACTTATTAAGCTTTGCTGCATCCAAAACATCCCCCACTTTGGTAGATGCTAAAATATCTTCTACTTTACTCATGATGGCACTTCTCCTTCCTGCATTTTTAATTACATCCATTATAGCATATCTTTCCCTGTTTTCCTATGAAAAATTTGTGTTTATAAAAAATTTATCATATCTTTTTTAATTTTGCAAAGCTTGCAAACATCTTCTTTGTTCCGGCTTTATCGAAATCCACGGTCACTTCATAGTCCCTGCCCCCGGAAACAATTGCCATGACTTCTCCATCGCCAAATTTGATGTGGCGGACACGATCTCCCACCTGATAGGACAATGCTCCACCCACGGAACCAAAATCACGCTGGTTTTCCACCTTTGTATATACCGGTTTTGTGGCTTTGGAGGAATGGAAGGTCGATCCATATCCCTCTCCCACTTCTTTTCCATATCCGCTTCCACCATAACTCGGCACCGTCCGGAATGCCTTACGCGCCTTCTGAAATGTGGACTGTTCGATGGGTTCTTCCTTTGTCTTTGGCTCATAAATCTTTCCGGAAAGAAGTTCCGGCGGAATTTCCCTGACAAAACGGGATACTTTTCCATACTGTGTCTGCCCCCGCACCATGCGCACACGCGCGGAAGTGATTGTCAGATTTTTCTTTGCACGGGTAATTCCCACATATGCCAGACGCCGTTCTTCCTCGATCTCGGCCTGGGAGTTATCACTCGTAATAGACATATAACTCGGAAACAGTCCGTCCTCAAGTCCTGCCAGATAGACATTCGGAAATTCAAGTCCTTTCGCACTATGTAAAGTCATAAGTACCACATAGTCACTGTTTTCGTCAAAACTGTCAATATCCGCAACCAGAGCGACATTTTCCAGAAAGCCGTTTAAGGTCGGAGCTTCTTCCCCCTCCGCATAATCCACAGCTTTGCTGATCAATTCGTCAATATTTTCGATTCTTGCCTCTGCCTCATCCGTTCCCTCTGCTTCGAGTTCTCTGACATAACCGGTCGTTTCAATAACTTCCTGCAGCAGATCTGCCACGGAAAGCAGCTTTGCCTTTGCTTTCATAGACTGGATAAACAACACAAACGGCCGGATCTTTGCTGCCGCTTTGCCCAGCCCCGGTACCTGTTCTGCCACACAGAGCGCATCATAAAAACTGATCTCCTGCTCCTGGGCATACAATGCCACTTTGTTGATCGATGCCGCACCAATTCCACGTTTTGGGATATTGATGATACGCCGCACCGCCAGATCATCCTGCCCATTGTCGATGGTCTTTAAATATGCCAGCAGATCCTTCACTTCCTTACGGGCGTAGAAATTTACGCCTCCAAAAATTTTATATGGAATATTTGCTGTAATAAAACGTTCCTCAAAGAGACGGGACTGTGCATTGGTACGATAGAGAATGGCACAGTCTTTATACTGATACTCTCCTTTGCGTACCCACCGGGCAATATCCCTTGCCACAAAATCCGCTTCCTCTGCCGCCGTATCCAGCTGCTCAAAGGTGATCTTGTCCCCGGCTCCATTGTCCGTCCACAGACGCTTTTCCTTTCGCCCCTGATTGTTGGCAATCACAGCATTGGCTGCATCCAGAATATTTTGCGTGCTCCGGTAATTCTGCTCCAGTTTGATCACTGTGGCATCCGGAAAATGATGTTCAAAATTCAGAATATTGTAGATATTCGCTCCCCGGAACTTATAGATAGACTGATCATCATCACCTACAACACAAAGATTCTGGTATTTTAAAGCCAGCAGACGGATCAGTTCAAACTGTGCGGTATTGGTATCCTGATACTCATCCACCATAATATAGCGGAAACGATCCTGATACGAGGCAAGCACCTCTTTGTCCAGTTTGAACAGTTCCACGGTTTTCATGATCAGATCATCAAAATCCAATGCATTATTCTGCTTTAACGCCTGCTGATATTCCCGATAAACCTGGGCCTGTTTCCGTTTCACATAATCGCCTGCCGCGCGCGTCTCAAATTCGATCGGATCGATCAGCTCATCTTTTGCGGAGGAAATAGCAGAAAGAAACATTTTCTCTTTGTACATTTTCGTATCGATTTCCAGACGTTTGCAGACATCCTTCATCAGAGTCTTCTGATCATCGGAATCGTAGATGGTAAAATTGGTCCCAAACCCCAGCCTGTCAATATATCTGCGCAAAATACGCACACAGGTGGAATGGAATGTGCACACCCAGATACTTTCCGAACCATATCCCACCATCTGGTCAATACGCTCCCGCATCTCCCCTGCCGCTTTATTGGTAAACGTGATTGCCATGATATTGTAGGGATTAACCCCGCATTCCTCAATCAGATATGCCGTACGATGTGTCAGTACTCTGGTTTTTCCGGACCCGGCACCTGCCAGAATCAGAAGCGGTCCGTCGGTTGCCATCACAGCCTGCCGCTGTGGTTCGTTCAGTGCATCTAATAAGCTCATATCGTTTCTCCGTCTCTTTCCATAATTCATTATTCGTGTGTCTCATTATATCATAGATAGTCCGAATAGAACATACATTCTTTTGTTTTTTGAAAAAAGCATGAAAATGCCTTGTCATCTAGTTTTTATTACTATATAATGTGATATGAGGTGAAAATATGGACAACGAAGTAAAAGAATTTCTTGCTGCACTGCAGAAGAAACTGGTTTCAATCGATTACATCAAAACGGAAGACATTCCAAATATCGGTTTATATATGGATCAGGTCACGACCTTTATGGACGAGCAGTTAGAAGCCTGCAAACGCTATGAAGATGATAAAATTCTGACCAAAACAATGATCAACAATTATGCCAAAAACAATCTGCTCCCTGCCCCGGAGAAGAAAAAATATTCCAAGGAGCATGTGCTGACCCTGTTATTCATTTACTATTTTAAGAATCTGCTCAGCATCAACGACATCCAGTCCCTGTTAAATCCCCTGACGGAACATTATTTTGGCAACAAAGCCGGATTTAATATGGAAGATGTCTATAACGAGGTTTTTAATTTAGAGAGCACCGAGTCCGAGAAATTATTAAAAGATCTCGGAAAAAAATATGCTCTCTCCCGTGAGACGTTCCGGAAATTTCCGGAAAATGATCAGGAATTTCTGCAGAATTTCAGTTTTATCTGTCTGCTCAGCTACGACGTATACATCAAAAAGATGATTATCGAAAGTGTTATCGACAATATCAACAGTCAAAACAGTAAAACAAATAAAAAAGAGAATTCCAAAAAGGAATCCTCCAAAAAAGACACCGTTTAATCCAAACGGATGATTGTATTTTCAGGCACAGATGCAGATACGCATCCGTGCCTTTTTTCTATTCCTGTTCCGGATGTTTCTGTGACAGACGGCTGAATACCATCTCATATCCGTCATTTCCATAGTTCAGAGAACGATTGACACGGCTGATCGTCGCTGTAGACGCCCCCGTCTTTTCCGCAATATCAAGGTATGTCTTCTGATCCCGCAGCATTCCCGCCACTTCAAATCGCTGTGATAAAGAAAGCAATTCATTGACCGTACACACATCCTCAAAAAATGTATAACATTCCTCTCTGTTCTGCAGACATAAAATTGCATCAAACAGATGATCTACTGCCTCTGTTTTAAGTTTCTTGCTCATTATGCTCCCTCTTTCCTTCCAAAAATCATGTCTGTATTTTATCATATTAAAGTTTTAAAGTAAACAGATTTCTTGCATTACCCCATTGTTATGCTATAATGTTTAGTACAGTTTACCAAACACGAAAACGAATGGAGAATCTATGATATGAAAAAGATCGGTTATTTTTTTTCCGGCTTTCTGCCAATTTTAACAACAACAGCTGCACAGATACTGGCTTCTTTTTTTATGTTCGGAATCGCAGCTCTGTTTCTGTGTCCGGCCTCCCAGAGCACAGGCTTTGATGCCGATACCATCGAAACACTTCTGACCAATACAGAGTTTAATGCATGCATCATGCTGATTTATACCGTAACCTGCATCGTATTCATGGGAATATGGTATTATCGCTCCTGTGGGGGCAATTATCTTCCAAAACCATCCCTCACGTTTCATCCTCTGCAGTTTTTATCCATCATTCTTCTGATTCCCGGCATGCAGTTCTTTTCCGGTTATCTGACTTCTGCGGTATCTCTTCTTTTCCCGAACTGGCTCAGCCAGTACGAAAAACTCATGGAAACCGCAGGCTTAGACTCCGACATCGGACTGTTCATGTTTATCTATGCCGTAATTCTCGGTCCTGTCTGCGAAGAACTGGTTTTCCGCGGCGTCACCATGCGTCTGGTCCGACGGGCACTTCCGTTCTGGGCTGCCAACCTGATGCAGGCGGTTCTCTTCGGAATCTTTCACATGAACTGGATTCAGGGAATTTATGCATTTGTTCTCGGTCTTGTACTGGGATGGATCTGTGAAAAAGGAGGAAGCATCTATTTCTCAATGTTCTTCCACATCCTGTTCAACTTCTGGGGAACCATCATCGGACCGCTACTGAACAATCTCAAAGAAACGGATCTTCTGGGAATTATCATCTTTCTCTTTACGATTGTTTCTCTCGTTTTGGGCTTTTCCTTATTCCGCCTGGGAACGAAATGGCGCGATCAGAAAGCGGCGCGCCTTATGGCTGCCCCTGATCATGATGATCATTTCGAAGCAGCTGAATGATCCGGTACTCATAAAACACGGTGATCACAAGGATGGCGGCAATCACCAGCAGACTGTACGCGTCCTTGAGTTCGATCCCGATCACATCTCCCACACACGGAACCATCAGACCGATGATAAACACCAGTTTTACCAGCCGGATCATCCGGATGGAATATTTACGCACCTTTCCCACACACACCTCTTTCGGAAGCCGGTTTATTTTTTCCGGCTGACAGCTTACCAGGCTGAGTCCCACATAGATCAGAACAACTCCTGCAATGTTACAGATAAATTTATATGGCGCAACTTTATAGGCAATCCCATAATAGATCTGCAGTCCGATATAGACAATTCCAAGGATCATTCCTACCGCCTCCGCAAAAATTGCCGGAACGGTTAAATCTTCTTTTTTCATCTGCTTTTCTCCATTTCATTCTGTAAAATCATATCCTAATTCTAACACCTTTTTGACTTGAATTCCATAGTTCATGTGCTATAATGAAACACAGAGTAACAATATAACAAAGGAGATCTCATGGAAAATCTTATTTTACCAAAACAATACAAATCAGAACTGAATCTTCATGACACACAGCTTGCCATCAAGACAGTCAAAGATTTCTTTCAGGCACTGCTGGCGCAGAGACTGCATCTGACACGTGTTTCTGCTCCTCTTTTTGTAGACCCGGCAACCGGTCTTAATGATAACTTAAACGGTTATGAACGCCCGGTTACTTTCGGTATTAAGGAGCAGGACGATAAAAATGCCGAAGTTGTCCATTCTCTCGCAAAATGGAAACGTTACGCCCTGAAAAAATACGGATTTCAGGTCGGAGAAGGCATCTACACTGATATGAATGCCATCCGCCGCGATGAAAGTACGGACAACATTCATTCTATTTTCGTAGATCAGTGGGACTGGGAAAAAATCATTCATAAAGAAGACCGTAATCTGGACTATTTAAAAGAGACCGTTCGTACCGTATATAAGTGTCTTCGCAAAACAGAACAGTATATGGCCATCCAGTATGATTACATTGATCTGATCCTTCCAAAGGAAATTTTCTTTATCACCTCCCAGGAACTGGAGGATCTGTTCCCGGACAACACACCGAAGGAACGTGAGTATTATATTACCAAGGCAAAAGGTGCTGTATGTATCATGCAGATCGGTGACACCTTAGAGTCCGGCGAACCGCACGACGGACGTGCTCCGGATTACGATGACTGGGCTTTAAATGCAGATATTCTTGTTTATTATCCGGTTCTTGATATTGCACTGGAATTATCTTCGATGGGTATCCGTGTTGACAAAACTGCACTGATTTCCCAGCTTGACAAAGCCGGCTGTCCGGAACGCAAGGATCTGCCATTCCAGAAATCCATCATCGATGGAACACTTCCTTATACCATCGGCGGAGGAATTGGTCAGTCCCGTATCTGTATGTTCTTCCTTCGCAAAGCTCATATCGGCGAAGTGCAGAGTTCTCTCTGGCCGGAAGAAACAATTGCAGCCTGCGAGGAACATGGTATTCAGCTCTTATAATTTATTTTACATAATAAAATAAACAAAGCAAAAAATCAAAGAGGAAAAACGAAAAAAACGTTTTTCCTCTTTTTGTATTATTTCCTCTAAATTACAGCTATAAGGTTTCCTCATCCGCCTCGCACATACGATAGCCTACGCCCAGTTCATTTACAATATAATTTTTTTCTCCCGGTCTGGCTCCCAGCTTCTTACGGATATTTACCATATTGACCTGCAGTTTTTTGATGCTGCCCTCATCGTTATACCCCCAGATCTCTTTGATAATGGCTGAGTATGTCATAACCTTTCCCGCATGTTCCGACAATGCTGCAATGATATTGTACTCTGTCTGTGTCAGCTTCACTTCTTTTTTATGCAAGAAAACTCTTCTTGCATCGTAATCAATGGTCAGACCGGAGGCCTTAAATTTTCCACCCGGAAACATTCCGTTTTGCATGCGATGTGTTGTCATGCGGAGCGTAGAACGTATCCGCGCAAGAAATTCATTGGAGCCAAATGGTTTTGTAACATAATCATTGGCTCCCATATCCAAAGCCTCCACTTTATCTTTTTCATCTGACCTGGCAGAAAGCACAATCACCGGCGTCAGGGAATCTTTCCGTAACCGCTTTAAAAAAGTCATTCCGTCCTGATCCGGAAGTCCCAGATCTAAAACAACGAGATCCGGTCTGTGAGAAGCATACATCATCATTCCGTCTTCGCAGGAATATGCCGATAATGTCTGATATCCGTTTGCCTCCAGAAGTGTAGCCACCAGATTGTTAATATGTTCATCATCCTCAATAATTAAAATCTTATATTTATTTCCGTTCATGCCTGTTCCTTCTCCTCCATATCCAAATAAAACCGGAAAAGTGCACCTCCATTTTTCTTATTTTCTGCCTTGATCTTTCCACCGTGCGCTTTGATAATTGTTGCGCACACTGCCAGTCCTATTCCTGCATTGCTCCGTTTGCAATCGGAAGATACCTCATACGCCTCATGACTCCCGTAAAAAACGGATTTTAATTTTTCTTCCGGAATTCCACATCCATCATCCTGTACTTCAAATACGGCTTTGTCCGCCACAAGAAATACCTTCAGTCCCAGGTGCACCATTCCCTTTGCATGCTGCACCGCGTTTTCTAAAATATTGATCAACACCTGCTGGATCAGGATGGCATCCATGGGAATTACCACAAATTCATCTGGAATATCAATTTCAACCTCCTGATCCGGATATCTTTTATGAAACTTTAAAATCACCGAATCAATCAGCTCATCCAAAACCGTAGGTGTCTTAATGATTTTTACTTTTCCACTGTCAAGTTTTGTGATCGAAAGCAGGTTCTCAACCATCCGGAAAAGCCACTGTGCATCCTGCTGGATGTCCTGCAGCATCTTTGTCCGCTGTTCCTTCGTAAAATCATTATCCGGATCAAGCAGCGCCGAGCTGGAGCCATAGATCGTGGTAAGCGGAGTCCGAAGATCATGGGAAACCGCACGGAATATGTCTGCACGGATTTTTTCTTTTTCTCTCTCTGCTTCGAGAATTTTATTATACTTTATTTTGGTGGTAAACCCACAGGTAATCAAAGCCATCAGTATAATGATCACTGCCGATGCCATATTCTCCGGTATGGAAAAATTAAAGTGAAAAAATGGAAATGTGAAAGCAAAATTCAATTCAAGAACGCTGAGAATTGCAGCTGCCACACCATACAGATACCCCGGTGTGATCACAGAAGTCAGAAAGACTCCAAAAATAGATACTGCCGGGATCAGCGCATTTTCCACAGTACTGTTTTGTATCCACAAACAGACCATAAAACACACCAGCTGAATCCCGACGGTAATGGCTATATCTCTTATGATATACAATGTTTTTTTCATCCGAATCTTCTTTCTCCTTATCTCTTGCATCCGTATGTTTCATTATAGCATAATGGCGGTTAAGATTCGAATAAAAAATGTATTTTTCTAAGAAATCGTATTCAGTTCCTCCATCCACAATGTTGCACACGCATCACTCGGCATACGCAGATCTCCTCTCGGAGAAACAGCAACAGATCCGACTTTCGGGCCATCCGGAAGGCAGGAACGTTTAAACTGCTGCGCAAAAAATCTGCGGCAGAACGTTTTCAGCCATTTTAAAATAAATGCATTTTCATAAGTTCCCGCAAATGCAATTTTTGCCAGACGATAAATTTTTGCAGGGGAAAATCCCTGACGCAGCATGTAATACAGGAAGAAATCATGCAGTTCATACGGACCTACCAGATCCTCGGTCTTCTGTGAAATTTTTCCGTCTTCCGGCGGCAGAAGCTCCGGAGAAACCGGTGTATCCAATACATCATACAGTGTATCGGAAAGCTGCTTGTCCTCACAGGTATCCGCATAATAACGCACCAGATGCCGGACCAGTGTCTTTGGCACAGAAGCATTCACGGCATACATGGACATATGATCTCCGTTGTACGTTGCCCACCCCAGTGCAAGTTCCGACAGATCTCCGGTTCCGATCACAAGCGCATTTTTTTTGTTCGCAATGTCCATCAGAATCTGCGTGCGTTCCCGCGCCTGGGAATTTTCATATGTCACATCATGCACCGAAGGGTCCTGTCCGATATCCGAAAAATGCACATTTACCGCCTGACAGATATCCACTTCCACAAATTCTGCCCCAAGGCTTTGAATCAGTTTGACAGCATTGTCATATGTGCGGTCGGTTGTCCCGAATCCCGGCATGGTGACGGCCGTAATTCCCTTATGATCCCGCCCGCACAGATCAAAGGCACGCACGGTCACCAGAAGTGCCAGCGTCGAATCCAGTCCTCCGGAAATACCTACCACAGCATTGGCTCCGGTATGTTCCAGACGTTTTTTTAGTCCCATTGCCTGAATCATCAGAATTTCATCACAACGCTTTTCCCTGTTCTGTCTGTCTGTTGGCACAAACGGTGCCGGATCAATCAACCGCGTCAGTTTTGTTTCTTCTATTTTTAAAGAGAACAGAATCTCGGTATGTGTCTGATCCTCAGTGACAAAAGTTGTCATTCTGCGGCGCTGTGCACAGAGACGTTCCACATCAATCTCCGAATACAGGATGCCATGTCCAAAACGCTTGGATTCCGCAAGAATCTGTCCGTTTTCCGCAATGATGTTGTGCCCGGAGAACACCAGATCCTGTGTAGACTCTCCCTCTCCCGCTGACGCATAAATATATGCCGCAAGAAGACGTGCAGACTGGCCACTTACCAGTTCCCTGCGGTAACTGTCTTTGCCGGTCAGTTCATTCGAGGCCGACAAATTCACCAGAACAGACGCCCCCGCCAGTGCATGGGAGATACTCGGCGGATTCGGTGTCCACAGATCCTCACACAGTTCCACACCGATTCTGAGTTTCGGCATCTGCTCACAGACAAAAAGCAGATCCCGGTCCGCAGGAACACAGCTTCCGTCCGGCAGAACCACCTCTGTCGCAAGCTCTGCTCCGGATACGAAATGTCTCGCCTCATAAAATTCATTGTAATTCGGCAGATAACTCTTCGGTACAAGTCCAAGCACTTCTCCATGGGAAAACACTGCCGCCACATTGTATAATTTTCCAAGGATTTCAAAGGGAAGTCCCACGAAAAAAATGGCGTCCAGTGAAGCACTCTCTTTTACTAATTTCATCAGCGCATCCTTTGCGCCCTGCAGCAGACGTTCCTGCAAAAACAGATCCTGACAGGTATAGCCGGTCAGACAAAGTTCCGGAAAAACTACAATCTTTGCTCCCTGCCGGGTACTTTCTTTCATCATATCCAGAATCAGTTCTGCATTGTATTTTGTATCTGCCACTTTAATTTTCGGTGTGACTGCAGCTGCTTTTACAAATCCCTGTCTCACTTTCTCAACTCCTTTAATTCCTCTACGGAAAATTCATATGCCTTATTACAAAACTGGCACTTTACCTCGATGCTCTCCCCATCATTGATGATGTCATCGAGATCTTTTTTGCTGAGCGTCGAAAGTGCGCTGGATACCCGCTCCTTGGAACAGTCACAGACAAATGCTGCCGGAATTTTGTCGGTGATTTCCAAGCCGAAATCTCCGAGAATTTCTTCGAGAATTCCTTCCGGTGTCAGTCCTCGCTCCAGCATCATAGTCACAGAATCGATCTCTGCAATACGCTTTTCCAGTTTTTCAATGATCTCGTCACTCGTAAACGGCATAAGCTGAATAATAAATCCGCCGGCCTGACGCACCGTGTTGTTTTTGTTCATCAGCACACCCAATCCTACCGCAGACGGAATCTGCTCGGAAGTTGCAAAATAATAGGTTAAATCTTCTGCAATCTCTCCTGTCTGCAGCTGACACTGTCCCACATATGGCTCTTTTAGTCCCATATCTTTGATGACGCTCAAAATACCGAGATCCAGCGCGCCCCCTACATTTAAATGTCCGTCTTTGTTTGGCGGAAGTTCCACAATCGGATTATTGACAAATCCCTTGACATGTCCATTGGCATCCGCAGTAACGGTAAGTCCCCTGGCCGGACCGCTGCACTGAATCTGCAGGGTCAGAAGATCCTTTTCCCCTTTTAACATTGTTCCCATCATTGCACCGCCGGACAACAGACGTCCCAGGGCTGCCGTCATGATCGGGGACGTATTGTGATCCTGTCTGGCGGTCTCCACCAGATCCCTCGATGTAATTGCAAATGCCCGGATTGCGGCACCTGCTGCGGTTGCTCTAACAATATAATCTGCCATGTATCATTTCTCCTTTATTCTTTTCTTGTAACAAATGTGATACGCTCACTGTCGGCTTTGACCCCGGCGTCGGTGTAATCATCATACATTCCTTCACAGACCAGTCCCGCCTGCTGCAGAAAATCCACTATCTGTTCCACCTTATAATTTCTCTGATAGTGTGTTTCCGCATATCGGCGGTACAGCTCTCCCGCTTCCGGGATAAACAGTGTCAGGTCATATTCATTGATTCTGGTCTCTTCGTCATAATAATTTTCCCAGATAAAACTTCCTTCCTGCCTGCTCTCCGCAAATGTGTGATCTCCGAGAAGCTGTTCGTATTTATAGGCGGTATTCATATCAAAGATAAATACTCCACCGCTTTCCAGACAGGCGGCAACCCGCCGGAATGCATCGGAAAGTTCCTGTGGCTCAAGTACATAATTGACACAGTCACAGGTACAGCAGACTGCCCGCACACATCCATCCAGTTCGAGTGTCTGCATCTCCTGCAGCAGATAAAGAATCGGTGGATCTGTCTGCTTTTCCATGGCTTTCTGCAGCATATCCACAGAAACATCCACACCGGTCATATCATACCCACAGGCAGCCAGTCTCCGGGTCAGTTCTCCGGTTCCGCATCCCAGATCCAGCACTGGTCCGTCTGCAATTCCATGCTTTTTTAATGTCTCACAAATATATGCACACCATTCATCATAGGGCACATTATCCATAAACAGGTCATAAACCTGCGCAAAACCCGTATACGCGTCCATTCTTTTCCTCCTGCTTTGTATCATAGTTTAGCAAGTTTTTATGGCAAAAGCAAGGTTGATTATTCTTCCCGAAACCTTTATACTGAATGCATAAGTTGAACTACAGAAAGGATTTTCCATGCCTGACAACTACGAACATTATATTTCCAAAAATATTCAGGCCTTCTATCGCAGAAGACTTTTTTCTCCAATGATATATCTGGTTTTACTTGCAGTTCTCTGGATCGTATTTCCACTGGGTGCCATGCTGCGCCCTGCACAGCTTTCCGACAATACCAAAATTGCGGATGCATACAAGGACCATCACCGTTATGTACGCATGACCTTCACAGATCTGAAATTCAGCGGATATACCTGTGAAACCTATGGACAGACCCGCGGATATTATTATTACACCACACAGAAAAATAATTGCAGCATCATTCTCCTTACCCCGCATACATGTGAGGAAGGACTCCCTACGATCGACCGTCTGACCGTCACCGGCCGGATCGTCAAAGGAAAAGAATCTTATCTGGCACTTTTGTCCCAGCTTTCCTCTGACCTGAACTGGACCGAAACCGGTATCCGCAATCAGCTGTCTTCGTATTATTTCAGTGAGCCTGACTATCATTTAACCACGACGCGCATTTTATTCTTCGCGTATTTCGGTTCCATGATTTATACCGTCCTGTATCTTCTGATCTGTATGGTCTATATCCGGTTCCCGGTGCTTTCCCCACCGTGCCAGAACCTGATCGTCTTCGGACATCCGGGTCAGATTCTCGCCGAGGCCGAGGAAGAACTTGCAACACTTCCACAGCTGGCAACGGAGGATATGTTTATTACCGAACATTATTTTATCATGACATCACCATATGGAAATGCCATTGTGCCTATTCAGGAGATTCTGTGGATCTATAAACATTCGACGCTCCACAAAATGCTCTGGTATCATTTCAGCATCTCTTATACCATGCATATTACCGCAAACAAACATATGTATGTAAACTGTCCGAAAAATACCAAATCCGATATTGACGGTATTATGGATTACCTGGCAGAAGCCAATCACAACATTCTGGTAGGTTTCAATGAAGAAAACCGCCTGAAAGTCCAGGCGGTTCAGGGAAAACCTTTCCATATTGAAAAATTCTATGCGTTATTGCGCCGCCGCGTCTAAAACATACAGGCTTTGCTTCCAATTTCATAATCCAGATTTTCATAGGCTTCCCTTACCACGGGAAGCCTTTCTTTTTCTTCCGGCGGTAATTCATGTTCGGAAAGTATCTTTATATTCTCCTCAATCTGTGCAATATCATAGGTATCAAATCCATACTTTAACCCTTTCCAGCACAGTCGTCGCTGCTCTTCATCCATCATGGGGAGTTTTCCCTGCCGAAGTATGTGACCACTCTCCGGTAAATCTTTGGTCTCCTGTTTTATTTCTTTCACCGTCCCCCGCAGCTGCTCTAAGAAGATATGCAGATTCCGGTTTATAAAGGCACGGTTTTCGGTCTTTGCCGCCATCTCCATAATTTCTGCCTGCTGGGCAATCTCCTCTTTTCCAATCTGGCGGCTGATACCTTTGATTCCATGAACTTTTGTCTGAAACATATGCAGATCCCGCTGGACATATTCCGGAAGTTTCGGAAGTAAACCCTCCACCTCTTTCCAATAAGATTCCAGCGTACGGATATCCGCAGCGTTCCTCTGCCCTGTGGCTTTCGCCTTCTTTGACGCATCGACCGGATTCGGAAGTTCCCTGTATCTTACCGGAATTCCGGTTTCTAAAACCTGCCTCATCCGCTGCAGCCGGATCGGTTTCGGCATAAAATCGGTAAATCCATGCCGGATGGAACGGCTTCTCACTTCGTCAGAAATATCCGCTGTCATAAGAACAAGCGGTGCATGACTGTATCTTTGTATCTGATCCGCCGTCTCAAATCCGGACATTCCCGGCATCATCTGATCCAGAATGATCATCTGGTATTCCCGTTCTTTTACCATCTGTACAGCTTCTTCTCCTGACACCGCCAGATCCAGTATAAACTTCCATGGAGCCGCAAGTTCCTGAAAAATCACCCTGTTTGCTTCCATATCATCCACCAGAAGGACACGTGCCCGCGGATAAATCCAGTTCGGCTGTATTTCTTCGACCTGCGGATCATTCTGTTCTTTTAATATTTCCCGTCCGATGTTTCTCGGCTCTGATATCTCAGCCATAACCTGTTTCTGATAAAACCCAAAAGATACGCGTGTCCCTTTTCCCGGATCACTCTCTGCTCTTACCCAGCCATGCATCATTTCTACGAGCTGTCTGACAATTGACAGACCCAGGCCAAAGCCCTCTACCCCCATATCCTCGGAAAACGAGACATATTCCGCAAATACCTGTGCAAGTTTTTCCTTTGTCATTCCCACACCGGTATCTTCCACACAGCCGTCAAACCATACCTGTCCTTCTTCCATCTTACAGTGGAGTGACAGCGTGATCGTTCCCTGTTCCGTAAACTTGCAGGCATTCGATAAAATATTCTGAAAAATCTGTGCCACACGTAAATAGTCCCCACTTACCTGCTCCGGAAACCGGTCCAGAAACCTCACGGTAAATACGATATCTTTTTCCCGGATATTCAGCAGACAAAGACGAGCCTGTTCCTCGATCATCTCATAAAAATTGTATGTTTTGTCTTTGAGCGTCAACATTCCTGCTTCCAGCTTCGAATATGCAAGGATGGTATCCACCTGTTCAAGCAGATTATTTCCCGCGACACGGATATATTCAAGAATGTTTTTGCTCTCATCCGGAAGATTCTGCCTTTTTAAAATGTCCGAACCTCCGATAATCGCATGCAGCGGACTGCGCAGATCATGACTGACCGATGCCAGAAAACGGCTTTTTAAAAATGACTGTTCTTCTGCTTTCTTTTTCAGATCCTCCATCAGAACCGTTTCCTTCTTTTGCTGTGTGATGTCGAGCAGAGTAAGAATATATCCTCTCACCACATTTTCACTGCAGACCGGATGCAGCTGACACCTGCAATAACTTTCTTTCCACTGAACCACATAATCCTGATCCGGGTCTTTACTCCAACGCATCATTTTGGTATAAAAAGGGTACTCCTGCGGATCGTCCGTCAGTTCCCCCACAATTTCCGGAAACCATCGTCTGGCACTGGCATTGGCATCCCGGTAACGCATTCTGTTGTCAAACAAAAACGTAGGGATATCACTGATATTATAAAAGTTTTCCCGGATAATGTTCGTCACATTGGATAATCTTCCCGTCATCATCAGATAAAAGACAATCAGACAGGAAATTTCAAAAGCTCCCGGCACCAGAAATTCTTCCGCTTTCGGCGTAACTGCGCGAAACAACATTGCAACTCCCGGAAGTGCCATGCCAAGATACAACATATCATTTACATGTCCCTCCCAGACAGAAACCTCGCTTTTCACTCTCACATAAGTAGCCAGCCCCAGAAGAATTCCCGTATAACAAAGCAGCGCAATCCGAAACGCATCCTGATACGTCTCGTGCTGCGCAGCACGTATAATCAACATGGAATTAAACAGCACCAGACTGCAGAACAAAATCACTTCCGTCCTGAGTTTCAGCTGGAATTTCATAAAATCACCCACATAATGAATCATAAGATACAGCATGTGAATGGCCAGTAAATCTGTCAGTATACGAAGTGTCTTTGCCTCTCCCGTAACATAATAGGTAATGCGATAAAAACTGTTCAATGCAATCAGCCCTAAAACCAACGGCAGCAGCCGGTGTTCCCTTGCGTGAAACCCGCTGCTGACATAACTTTGTAATACAAACAGTGTAAAAAAAAGACAGATCAGATGGAAAACCAGTCCCATATCCGTTTTACCTCCAACCACTAAATATCCGCTCTACTTCGGATTTGATATAAATGGCTTTATATGGCCGCACAATATATCCTGCCGCATGCAGTCTCCGACAGGTCATTACCGTATGCGCATCACACATGGCCGTGACAAACAGAACCGGTATCCTGCCCCCTGTGAGCTTGTTTGCTCTCATGGTAGTCTCGATTCCGTTCATTTCCGGCATATCAACATCCATAATGATCAGATCCGGAAACTCATTGTGTTCCAGATAATGCAATGCCTGTTTTCCGCATTTACAGAGAATGACGGTATACTCATCCTCGAGAATTCCACGCATGGCATCCAGATTGGTCTTCATATCATCTACGATCATGATTTTTTTTCTGGCAGTTTCCTGAACCATCTTCTTTCTTTCCGGCTCTTCCGAATCTGGAGAAACCGTATCAAGATATTCCGGTGGAAGAATCGTAACATTTAAGTTTTTATTTTCCATCAGATCCAGTTTGGTCCCATCCGGCATATTCAGAATCGGTCGCAGATTATGCGGTCCTTTGTTTTCATAGATCAGGCCCTTACGTCCATCCGACAGATTTACCTCCGTCCCTCTCGGAAACAGCGGAACCCGCTCCATAAACACTTCCACAACATTTTTGTCAAACATGATGCCACAGGCTCCCATGAGATACTCTACCGCCTCATAAGGGGAATATGGTTTCTTATACGGACGTCTTGATGTCAGCGCATCATACACATCCGCCACATGTACAATTCTTACGGAGAGTGACTGTTCATCTCCCATCAGCCCCTGTGGGTATCCGCTTCCATCTACATTTTCATGATGAAGAAGTACCGTCTGCTTGATATGCGCCGAAATATTCCAGCGCTTCGAAAGCAGCTGGTACGAACGGGTCGAATGGGTCTTCATCAGCTGGTATTCATCCGGTGTCAGCCTGCCCGGTTTGTTTAGTATTTCCTTTGGAATGGCAAGCTTTCCCAGATCATGCAAAAGAGCCGCTGTAACCAGATAATTCAGATCGCGTTCACTCATTCCCATCCCCATACCGATCACACAGCAGAGCACAGCAACATTCACCGAATGTGCATATGTGTAATCATCGTATGAGCGCAGATCTGTCATATCCAGACACACATTTTTTCTGGACAAAAGATTCTCCACAATCTGTTGTGCAATCTCGGCACAACGGTCAATATCATTCTCCTGCACACATTTAAACCCTTCCTGGCGCAGTTTTTCCGGTATTGTTGCTTCGATGTAAATATCTTTCGACTGTTCATCCTCGATATAGACACCGCTAAATCCGTATTCATTTAGTTTATTGATATAGGAAGCCGTCAGTTCACAGCCACTTCCCACCATGGTACGTCCCATGGAATCATATAAATCATACGCAAGACACATTCCCGGTCTGGCATCTTCAATGGAAACAAAACGCATAAAGCCTCCAATTATAACTACAACTTAAATCATAACCAGATAAATTGCTGCAAGTGAAATTACAATCTGAATGATAGCAAAACGAAATACCACCTGGGCATTGGACCACCCACCCTTTTTTCTTACATGGTCGTGAATCGGTGTGATGGTATTCTTCAGAATATGTATCTTTAAAAACCGAAGCAGTGAAACCTTTACCAGACCAAGACCACCGTCTGCGATAAGTACCGCAGCAACCAGCAGGTACATAAACGGACTGTGCATCTTCAATACCGCAATGGCAATAAAAATACCCATTGCACGTGATCCGGCATCTCCCATAAGAAGCTTGCTCGGTGTTGCGTTATACCACAGATATCCCAGCAGACATACCGCAAACAGTAAAATACAGTAATTGAAAGAATCATTGACTTTTAAAATATTGTCAAGAACAAACACACTCATCAACGTGATAATGGTCAGTGTTCCCGACAATCCATCCACACCATCCGAACAGTTGGTAACATTGATGGAAACCCACACCAGAATAACGGTCAGAATGGCAAATACAACCGGTGGAATCACGATGGTCGTTCCCGTAATGGCAATGGTGATCTCACTGGAATTGTAATGCAGATAGGAAATGGCTACAACGACTGCCACCGCCAGATCCAGAATTCCCTTTAAATACTCTCCCCATGGTTTTTCTGCGGCATCATCAAAGAATCCGGTGAACATTTCGATGACGATCAGCACCAGATAAATGATAATTTCCTTATTCATTTTGCCAAACAACAATGCGGAAACAACAAAAGTCAACACAAAAATAATACCCGCACCTCTTGGTTTTCCTGCGGAAAGAGCTCCATCATGTGCATACTGTCTTCCCATGTCCTTCGGCAGATATCCGTTTAATTTTGCAATTGCAATACAGGTCACTGCAAAAGCAAATAAAACACCGATAAAAGCAACCAGTGCGTGTTCATATGTTCCTAATAAGTATATCATTTTCTCCTCCTTCGGGCTTTCACCCGATTTAATTATATTAGGAGACTGGAAAAAAGTAAAGTTTTTGCTTGCATTTTTATCGAATTGTGTTATTATATACTCACACGCGTCAAAGCGTTAAAGTGTAAAAGATTCAAAGAACCACAAGGAGGAAACAAAAATGGCTCAAAAAGGAGACTTAATGACAGCACGTTCCGATATTCGTGTATTGGACGCAACCATTCGTGACGGAGGACTCGTAAACAACTTTATGTTCTCCGATGACTTTATCAACGCACTCTACCGCACCAATGTAAAGGCCGGCGTTGACTATATGGAGTTTGGTTATAAAGCTTCCAAGGAGCTGTTTGACGTAAATAAATTCGGCAAGTGGAAGTTCTGTGATGAAGAATCCATCCGTGAGATCGTTGGTGATAACAACTCCGATATGAAGATTTCCGTCATGGCAGATGTCGGACGCTGCGATTACAAAAAAGATATCATTGACAAAAAAGACAGTGTAATTGACATGGTTCGTGTGGCAACTTACGTGCACCAGATGCCTGCTGCAATCGAAATGATTGAAGATGCCAAAGCAAAGGGCTACGAGGTAACCTGTAATATCATGGCAATCTCCAATGCCAAAGAATCCGATATTGACCAGGCACTTGAAATGGTCGGTCAAAGCAGCGCCGATGGCATTTATATCGTGGACAGTTACGGTGCTCTTTACCCGGAACAGATCCGTGCGATTGCAGATAAATACACCGAACTTGGAGAAAAATACGGCAAATACATCGGTATGCATGCACACAATAACCAGCAGCTTGCCTTTGCCAACACGATCGAAGCACTCTCCCACGGTGTCAGTCTTTTAGATGCTACCATGATGTCCATGGGACGGGGTGCCGGAAACTGTGCCATGGAACTGCTTCTGAGTTTTCTGAAAAATCCGAAATACAATGTATTCCCGGTACTCCGGTTCTTAGAAGACTATATGCTGCCACTCAAAGAAACCGGTGCCGTATGGGGATATGATATTCCGTATCTGCTGACCGGACGTCTGAACCAGCATCCATCTGCTGCCATTGATTTTTGCAAGGACAACCGCAAGGATTACGCAGATTTCTATACCGATCTGTTAGACAAATAAAGCATAATACAAAACAGGCATCCGGGGTTCGCCAGATGCCTGTTTTATCTCTGTTATAATAAACGTTTAAATCTGTCTGCAAAGTGCATCCACTTTCGCAATTTCTTCCATCATACACATTTCTTTCAGATCCTGTGCATTTCCTTCGGAATGTTCCACTTCCTTTGAGAAAATACGCGCTACGTCAATACGGTCAGACATTGTGAATTTTCCACCGTTTCTGTAAAAACGTGCCGCATCCATATCTCTTACCACAAGGGTTGCCATCACAATCATTTTGGCATAGGATAAAATATCATAATCATATATCGAATTCATCAGATAACGATACACAAAATAAACCAGAAGATGTTCATAGCCAAGTTCCGAATAATCCGATGATCGCATATATTCTGTCAGAAATGCCTTATAGGTATCTTCGTGATACAGCTTTTCGAATTCTTCCTTGGTGTGAACCCATTCCTCATCCAGCTCTTCCATATCGGCAAAAACCGCAAAACGTTCCTCGAAATCTTCATAAGAAAGTGCACGAACCGGCTTCTCTTTTCCCTCAATATTTTTCTGCTCCCACTCCCGAAGTTCATGACCGGCATCTTCGTATCTCCAGTCTGCCAGTACCGACATATCCTCTTTTGCCTGTGCATAATTGATCACGGTCTGTACACGGTCACACCACGCCAGAAACTCTCTCATGCGCTCCGGAATATTATGGGTACGATTCTGCAGAATATTCACCGACTCCTGCTGCACCCATTCCATGAACGCAACATATGCCGGATCGTCCTCACCGTCATCGCAATTTCCGGGCAGCTCTATATCCACCAGCTTTTCCGGTTCTGTCCGCTCAAACAGAATCCGTCCAACTTCCTCGCAGGAAAGACTCAGTGCTTTCTGCTCCACATCTCCGTAAATCAGGGAAAAACGCGGATATTCTGTACACACTTCACACAGAGCCTCTTCCCCAAGTGCTGTATAAAGATCACAGAGATTATGGTCATTGAGCATGGCACAGCGTTTCTTCCCTTTCAGCTTAAAACGGTATCCACCGCCATCATCATCCGGATCGGCCTCATACATACTTTCTTTGAGTCTTTTGCCAAATTTACCTTCCACACTGTTGTAATATGCATAGGAATCCTCATCAATGTCAATTTCCCAGCCTGCACAGCAACTGTCCTTGCAGCGGGATGCAATGCAGGAAAATTTCTCATAATATTCCGGAACCCGTAAAATCACGATGCCTGCCTCTCTTTCTCTTCTTTTTCTGCCATGTACTCTTTCTCCATAGTTTCCCAGTCCGGATCCTGTGTGCCTTTAAAGTGATTATAGGCTATATAGCCAATGCACCAGATCAATCCTGCCATCGTTGTTGAAAAAAGTATTTTGACAACACATACCGCAAGCAGTGTGACATTCAGGTCCCCTGCCAGAAAAGAAACTGCCAGAGTATGAAGCGGAAGCACAAGCATCTTCCACAACCCGTAATATGCTGCTGCAATCACACCGATTGTATAACAGACAAATCCCAACAATGCATTAATATGCTTTTTCATATGTATCCATCCTCGTTTTCCTAACTATTCCATCAACTTAACTATTTTGCCACTTTCCATGGTTTTTTTCAAGTCAAGAATGCGCTGATTGACCGATCCCCGGAACTTGAGCGTAATATCCTTCTGTTCCTCAATAAATGGACCGTCCACCAGTACATCGATCAGGGAAAGCAGGTCATCCGTGTCTTTCGTATGTTTTCTGCCTCCCAAAATCAGGTCTTTATCATATATATATCCGGTAAATGCCCAGACATTCTTATCCGGATACAAACTTTTTACTTTTTTCATAAAAGGAAGAAGAGCCTCCTGATTTTCTTCCTCAAACGGCTCTCCTCCCAACAGGGTCATTCCCTCTATATACTCCGGTTTCAGTGAATCAAGCACCTTTTGCTGTACCTGCTCATCGAAACATTCTCCATAGGTAAAATCCCATGTCTGTGGCTGAAAACAGCCCTTACATGCATTGCGGCATCCGGATACAAACAGTACCGTCCGACAGCCGAGACCGTTTGCGATGTCACAATACTTAATTCCAGCATAATTCATAATTTACTCTTTCTTTTTATTCAGGAAACGGATGCAGCCTGCTGCTGCCAGTAAAAAAACAATTACTGCTGCTCCAAATACCATCCGCAGATCGACCGCACCGGTCTTTGGTGTTGCATCTGTCCGGTTTCCGTTTTTTGATGTATTTCCACTGTTATTCTTTTTGTTCGATGAAGTTTTATGTGTATTCCCACTGCTGCTCTGGGAATCCTGCATATCGTCTGTATCATCGTACGAATCGGTATCGTCCGTATCGTCCGTATCGTCTGTATCATCTATATCATCTGTATACTCTGTGTCATCCTGACTGTCCGACTGACTCTGGGAAGTGCTCTGGGACTGTGACTGGCTCTGTGTCTGTCCTGCAGAAGCATCCACAACCGTTGTAACCGTAACCGGATTGTAACTTGCATCCGTCACTTCACGCACTGTCAGGGTAACCGGCATCGTTGTATATGCATTTTTCGCCTTAAAGGTAACCGTGGCAATGGTTTCATTCTGGGAATAAGTCTTATTTAAAATTGCCGAAAGATTAAGTGCCTGCTGATTATTTTCCGTAACCGGGGAAACCAGCTCAATATTTCCCGAATCCGAAGAAATCGTATTTGCCCATGTGGTTCCTACATATTCCAGATCAGAATCGTCATATGCCAGTCTTGCTGCAAATGTCGAAAGTCCCGGATTATTGCTTCCGACCAGACGCACCGTTACCGTATCCCCGGCTTTTGCATCATTGGTTGTTCCAACCGTCAGATTCATCTGGCTGTTCGCTGCCATAACCGGCTGCGGAACGGCTGCAAAAAGCAGCGCCAGCGCACATCCCATCATCAGTATCGTTTTCATCATCCCTAATTTTTTCATCTTCTGCCCTATATCCTTTTTGCTATGACTACGAGTCTCCCATTGTTTACCGTGTATTCACAGGTAGAGAGCATGATTGTGGTATCTCCATAGATAAGATGCTCCCCTGTATCATACACACGGTTCTCTTCCACAAAATCCAGCAGATTCTGAAACTCTTTCCGGTTTTTATAATTCCGAAACCAGTAATAACGGAATCCGGATTCGTCTTTTTCCTTTACATGTGTCTTTACCACCGCAACAATCTGATATTGTCCAGTTTCATAAATCGTATCAAAAGTAATCACCGGATGCTTTTTGTAAAATTTCTTATCCAGATAGGCATCCAGATCTCCAAACTGGCTTCCATCACTTACGTTGTGCCCAAAGATCACAATATTCTGATCCATCGGATCAATGCTGGCATCTGCGGAAACAAACGGGTTTCCCTTATTATCATCTTTTCCTTCAAAATTGTGTTTCAGATAATATTCCCCGCCTGTATGATCCTGCATCACCGGATAATCGATTGGTGTCCCGTCAACTTTGATCCATCCAACCAGATCCGGATACATACTATATAATATATCATATTGGTCTAAGATTGCAAGCTGGTCCGTCTTTTCTGTCTCACGATTTTTCATTTGCTGCTTTTCTTTGCGGATATATTCCAAAACCGCTTCCTTTTTTGCCTCTTTGATCTGAAAATAATTCAATGCAAGTAACAGAACAACCGCCATGGCCAGGAAAGAAAAGGCGATGCGTCTGCATACCTTTTCCACCATCGGCCGATGGCGGTTTCTGCCACTCGGCCCGATGGGTTTTTCTTTCTCTTCCCGGGGTTGTGGATCTTCTACCTCATGGTGTTCATACAAATGGGCATATTGTTTCCGTTTGTTTTCTTCCATGTTTTATAAATGTAATACTCTTTCTTTGATTTCCTGTGTACGTCCCTGATTCCAGAACTGTGTTCCGATATACCCGCACGTACGACGTGCAACACTCATCTTATCCTGATCACGGTTTCCGCAGTTCGGACACTCCCAGACGAGTTTTCCGCTGTCCTTTTCCTCAACAATTTTGATCTCACCGTCATAGCCACATTCCATACAGTAATCACTCTTCGTGTTGAGCTCCGCGTACATAATATTATCGTAAATGTATTTCATGACGGCAATCACGGCATCAATATTATCCTGCATATTTGGTACTTCCACATAGCTGATTGCACCACCCGGAGACAGCTTCTGGAACTGTGACTCAAACTTCAGTTTATCAAAAGCATTGATATTTTCCGTCACATGCACATGATAACTGTTCGTAATATAATTTTTATCTGTTACGCCCTCTATGATACCGAAACGCTTCTGCAGACACTTTGCAAATTTATAGGTGGTGGATTCCAGCGGCGTACCGTACAGACTGAAATCCATATTTTCCTTTTCTTTCCACTCTGCACAGGCATCATTCAGACGCTGCATGACACGCAGTGCAAATGGTGTTCCGGTCTCCGGCTCCGTATGGGAAACACCTGTCATATAACGGGTACACTCGCACAATCCCGCATATCCCAAAGAGATGGTAGAATAACCGCCAAATAAAAGTTTGTCGATCGTCTCTCCCTTTTTCAGACGGGCAAGCGCTCCGTTCTGCCACAGAATCGGAGCCACATCACTCGGTGTGCCAAGAAGTCTCTTATGTCTGCACATCAGTGCCCGGTAGCACAGTTTTAGACGCTCATCGAGAATCTTCCAGAATTTTTTCTCATCTTTTCCGGAAGAACATGCCACATCCACCAGATTGATCGTCACAACTCCCTGGTTAAAACGTCCGTAATATTTCGGTTTTCCGTTTTCCGGGTCAATATACGGAGTAAGAAAACTGCGGCATCCCATACATGGATAGCAGTGTCCTTCCCCGTTCTTGTCCACTTTCAGTTCTTTCATCTTCTTTTCGGAAATATAATCCGGAACCATGCGCTTTGCCGTACACTGTGCAGCCAGGCGTGTCAGATAAAAATACTTGGAATCCTCATGGATATTATCTTCTTCGAGTACATAAATCAGTTTCGGGAAAGCCGGGGTAATAAATACTCCTTTTTCGTTCTTTACTCCCTTGATTCTCTGATGCAGCATCTCCTCAATGATCGCTGCCAGGTCATCTCTGGTCTGTCCCTCCGGCACTTCGTCGAGATACATAAACACCGTGATAAACGGAGCCTGACCGTTTGTGGTCATAAGCGTGATCACCTGATACTGGATCATCTGCACACCACGGTTGATCTCTTCTCTTACACGCATCTCTGCTACTTTATTGATTTTCTCCTCATCCAGATCCAGCCCGATCTTTTCAAACTCTGTCTGGACCTGTATCCGGAATTTTTCACGGCTCACCTGTACGAACGGTGCCAGATGGGACAGTGAAATACTCTGTCCTCCATACTGCGAACTTGCAATCTGCGCAATCGCCTGTGTTGCTATATTGCAGGCCGTGGAAAAACTTCTCGGACGGTCAATTCCGGTCTCGCTGATTACAGTACCATTCTGCAGCATGTCCTCTAAGTTCACCAGACAGCAGTTATGCATGTGCTGCGCAAAATAATCTGCATCATGGAAATGAATCAGTCCTTTTTCATGTGCTTCCACAATATCTTCCGGCAACAGGAATCTCTTCGTGATATCCTTGCTGACTTCTCCCGCCATATAATCTCTCTGTACACTGTTTACAGTAGGATTTTTATTGGAATTTTCCTGTTTTACTTCCTCATTGTTACACTCTAAGAGGGACAGAATCTGTTCATCAGTAGAATTGGATTTACGCACAAGCGCTCTCTTATAACGGTATGTAATATAATTACGGGCAACCGTAAATGCATGCTGGTTCATCAGCTGGTTCTCTACCATATCCTGGATTTCCTCCACGCTAGCAGATCGTTTCATGTTTTCACATGCCACTTCCACATTATCGGCAATCTCCTGAATCTGCTCATCGCTGAGTTTTTCATAATCGATTACCGATGCATTCGCTTTCTGTACAGCCGCAACGATCTTATTCGAATCAAAAAATACTTCGACTCCGCTTCTCTTAATAATTTTCATGTTCCATCTTCCTCTCAAAGTCTATCTTTATAAACGATTGTTTACACAAAATATAAGATATAGAGATTACTCCCTATATCTTGTATATTTTCATTAACAAATACAAGACTACACTACATCTTGTGTTATTGTCAACCCACATTTCTACATCATGTGGAGGCTTACTCCATGGAAATGTAGACGTATCTAGGCGTTTATGCAATATGTGAAAAAATTCCGCGCCATTTTTGTAATAATTTTTACAGTCTGCTGTCCGTGCGCAGCACATCAATGAATTTGCCGGCTTCTGCCCATGCCTTCTTTGATTCTGGAATATTCAGATATGCCATCTGGAACACATGAAACATCCCTTCATAAACAGACAGGCGCACTTTTACTCCCTGCTCCCTTGCCTTTGCTGCTACCGAAACCGAATCACTCAGAAGCATCTCAATCGATCCAACCTGTATGAGCATTGGCGGAAATCCCCGGAAATCCCCAAACAGCGGAGAAATATACGGGTCCATCCGGTCATGTTCCCCCGAATAATCATTCTGGTAAATCAGACTCTCCTTCGTATTTCCAAACAGTGGATCTTTCTCATAATTGGTCTCATAAGACTCCCCGCTGGCCGTCAGATCCGTCCACGGAGACATGGCTATGATTCCTCCCGGTACCGGCATATTATGATCCCGCAGATACATACAGAGTGCCATCGCCAGTCCACCGCCTGCCGAATCTCCGGCAAGGATAATCTGTTCTCCATAATATCCCTTGGAAAGCAGCCAGCGGTATGATGCCAATGCATCTTCAAGTGCTGCCGGATATGGATTCTCCGGGGCCACACGATAATCCGGAGTAAGCACATTGCATCCATGGCTCAGCTCGTTATATAATCCTGCAAACACATAATACGCATTGCGCACAGCTCCCGTATAACCACCGCCGTGTAACTGCAGAATCACGTAATCCGTGTTTGGATTTTCCTTTAACGACAAAAGTTTCATCGTAAAATGATCCATATTGATTCCTGTCAGGTTAAACATTGCCGGTGGAATCCATGGCGGCTCTATCATCCGCTTGCGCAGCTCTCCGCTCTTTATTTTTTTTCCGATTTTCAAATCATTGGTAAAATGTGACAGCATTTCTGCCACCACACGTCCTTTTACACTCGCTTCGCTTTCTATCATATATGAAATCTCCGTTTCAGTTCGGTTCGTGCACGCTGATCACCAAGAATCAGTGTTCCAAGGAATAAAAATACCGATACCCCGAGGGACCCCCATGCCAGATATGGAAAATGAATGATTCTCATCTGCAGCAATACCACCGGTACAATGCTCAGCAATATCGTCAGCAGTTCCGACATCATATAACTCTGCCAGTTTCTCCGGTTTATCAGAATCAGGATAAACAACGCCAGATCAATGGCAATGATTCCCCCCGGAAGCACATAGTCTAACGACCAGCGCCGGTATCCGGTCAGATAATCAATTCCAAGAAGCATTACAATGGCAAGAAGTACCAGACAGACGGTTTTGGCCAGATATCCGGATTTTCCCAGAATCGCCATGCGAAGCACCACATTTCCATATAAAAGAATGATACCAATTACAAGGCTCCATGCCACTTCCCTGTCCACCTGAAAATTGATGGCAATCAGCAGACACTCCGCCACAATGGAGATAAACAGTACCAGATTCTCCACAAACCGGAATTTACGCGCCGTTGCAATGGCATCCGGATACCGGCTCTCTCCCGGTATCCCGTCCGACTCCAGCACATGTTTACAGAGCGGACAGCGGTCCGTATCGTCCAATATGACAACATTACATTTTTTGCATTTATTCATAATATACTCCGTTCGTCTCAATCTCCACATCCACACCATCCGCCGCAATCTTGCGGAAAAATGCCTTCTGTACCAGAGCCTCGGAAAAGATGGAACTGAATGTAAATACCAGCGTATCCTGGTAAGAACAGATCGTTCCTTTCAGATACTGCCCTTTTGACATGGCTATAAAAGCCGAAAAACCTTCTATATAGGGCTGGTAAATATCTTTGATCTTGATATTACCGATGTTTGTGATCGTTGTCGTATTTGCCACTGCGGATTTTTCATATACGATACGCATGGCAATATTTTTCAAAAATAACGGCACCGGACGCATAAGCAGGTTCCTCTGATTGGATACACTGTAAGAAAACAGATCCTCTAAATGTTCCTTATTGATCTGGGAGTGCAGGCTGCTTTGTATGCATGCAAGTACTTCCTCAAACGTATAGGACTCTTTCTGTGGACGGAATTCTGCAGATACCATAACAAAAAAGTTTTTTGTCGTATCCGAATCAAAATACGGCCGCAGATTGACCGGCACTGCGATTCGGATCGGTTTTCCTCCCGGCATCCCGTGTAACAGTTCTTTATACACACTCCATACAAAGACTGCAACAAAATATTCATTCAAAGATGCATGATAGCCATGTGCTACCTTTTTCAGCTGTGAGACCGGCATCCGCCCATGCATGACACCAAATTCTCCGGCCGGAAGTTTATCTTCTTTGATCAGATATGCTTTTTCTTTATTAAATCCGCTTGGCTTGCTGCTGCGGTAATTGCGGACAAAGCTGTCCTCCCTGCTGAGAGAGGTATCTCCGCTCAGTTTGTTTCCTTCTTTTTCCGCCAGTTCCGGATGCACCAGACGCAGATACTGATACGTCAGCTCCCGGAGGAAATTAATGCCTCCCATGCCATCGGTCAGTACATGAAACACTTCCAGATTGATTCTTGACTTATAATAGGTCACACGGAACAGATAATTGCGGTTTTTGTTCTGCCGGATAAACCGGCATGGAAACATCGCCTCTTCCGTGACTTTCGGCGCCTTTTTTCCGTTCTCTTCAAAATAATACCAGAATACGCCTGTGCGCATCCGAAGATTAAACCCATCGAATTTCGGCAGAATCATGTCCAGCGCCTGCTGCAGAAATTCCACCTGAACCTCTTCTTTTAAGGTCACACTGATCCGGTACACGTTTGTCATACTCTCCCCCGCAATGGACGGGAAAAGATGTGCTGTATTATCAAGCTTATCCCAGCGCACCTGACGCGGAATCGTCTTGGTTTTTTTCTTGTCTTTCATTGATTAATTACTTCCTTGGTTATTTCAAAAACATGCCGAATCCTGCCACACTGAGCACCATCATAATAATTCCTGCAAGCAGAACCCCGAGCATGACGGCGATAATTGTTGATTTAAAATCCATGTCCAGAATACTGGCCGCCAGTGTTCCTGTCCATGCACCGGTTCCCGGAAGCGGAATTCCTACAAACAGGAGCAGTGCGATAAACAGCCCCCGGCCTGCTTTTTCCTGTAATTTCTTTCCGCCCTTTTCTCCCTTCTCCAGACACCAGGAAAAAAACTTTCCAATCACCGGTTTATCCGCTCCCCATACCAGAACTTTCCGTGCAAACAGATAAATCACCGGCACCGGCAGCATATTTCCGATAATTGCCACAATATAAGAAGAAAGTACCGGCAGCTGCAGTCCCTGCGAAATAATAATGGAACCGCGCAGTTCCACCAGTGGTACCATGGAAACCAAAAATACCCACAAGTATTTTGTCAACATAAAAAATCCTCGCTTTATTTATTTAAATATTTTTTCAGAAAATCGATCAGTTTATGCATCTGCTCATCCGTACCGATTGTGATACGCAGATATTCGTTGATCCGTGCCGGCTTGCCAAAATGCCGCACATAAATATCGTTTTTCTTCAGTGCTTCAAACAGTTCCACACCGGAAACATCCGGATGCATGGCAAAAATAAAGTTGCTTTTGGAATCACCAAATACGAACCCGAGTGCCCGAAGCTGCTCTTTGGTCCACTCTCTTGTCTTTATGATTTTCTCTGTCGTCTGCTCAAAATATGCCCGGTCACGGATAGATGCCGTTCCCAAAGCAATGGTGATACGATCCATCGTGTATGAATTGAAGGAATACTTCACATCATTTAAATATTTAATCAGTGTCGGATTACTGATGGCAAAGCCAATCCTCGACCCCGCCAGAGAACGTGACTTGGAAAATGTCTGTACCACAATTACATTATCGTATTTATCAATCAGAGGCAGGGCACTCTCTCCTCCAAAGTCAATATATGCCTCATCCACGATCACAATCACATCCGGATTTGCCTGAACGATCTCCTCAATGGCAGATACCGGAAGAAGTTCCCCGGTCGGCGCATTCGGATTTGGGAATACAATTCCACCATTTTCACATTTATAGTCTGAAGGATTCAGGCGGAATGCATCATCCAGCGGAATCTGTGTATACGGAATGCGAAGCATTTCTGCCCACACGTCATAAAATGAATAGGTAATATCCGGAAACAGAATCGGCTTCTTTGAATTAAAGAAGGTCATAAACAGCATTGCAAGCACATCATCCGATCCGACACCGACAAAGACCTGTGAAGGGGCTACCTGATAGAATTGTGCAATCCCATCCACCAGATCTGTCACAACCGGATCCGGATACAGCCGCAGATCATCCGTATGAAAATGTGCCAGTGCTTCCTTTACCCCCGGTGCCGGCGGATATGGATTTTCATTGGTATTTAACTTGATGATCTGTGATTTCTTTGGCTGCTCTCCCGGTGTATAGGGAACAACCTTACGTATATTTTTTTCCCAGTTTTTCAACTTTAATCTCCTTTATATGTACAATATTACAGTCACTTACCACTCTACCGCATTCTTCCTCAAATGTAAAGAATTGACGCGGCAAAAAAAACGCAAAAAAAATGAAATTTCAGCATTTTTTCCTCTTGTAGTTTTACACAATCGTGATAAAATATCCTAGCATTTGCAGTTTTGTTTAAAATATAAAAGGAGTAAATCATTATGGCAAGAAGTACAACAAAAGAATTGACCAGCGGTTCCCCTATGAAACTGATTCTCGGTTTCGCCGTACCGCTTCTGTTCGGTATGCTGTTTCAACAGTTTTACAGTCTCATGGACACCATCATCGTCGGCCGCTATCTCGGCGTGACGGCACTTGCTGCAGTTGGGGCAACCGGAAGTATCAATTTTCTGATCATAGGATTCTGTCAGGGAATCTGCAACGGTTTCGGTCTGCCGGTTGCCCAGCGGTTCGGTGCGCGCGACTATGACGGCGTGCGCAAATATGTCGGTAATTCCGCCATTCTGTCGGTTCTCATCGGCGGTGTTCTCACGGCACTGACCGTCATTTTCTGTCGGCAGATTCTGGTGCTGATGCAGACACCTTCCGATATTATCGACCTGTCCTACAATTATATTGTTGTTATTTTTGCCGGCATACCAGCCACCATCCTTTATAATATACTCTCCTCCTACCTGCGTTCTCTGGGGGATTCCATCACGCCGGTCATTTTTCTGATCGTTGCGGCTGTCTTAAATATCGGACTGGATCTGTTCTTTATCATCTGTCTGCACTGGGGAGTTTTTGGTGCCGCATTTGCTACCGTTTTATCGCAGGCGGTTTCCGGTGTGCTGTGTCTTTTCGTGATCATCCGGAAATTTGACATTCTGCATCTGAAGCGCTCCGACTGGGTACTGGATGCTTCCTATGTAAGAAATCTTCTGATTATGGGACTTCCTATGGGTCTGCAGTATTCCATTACCGCCATCGGAAGCGTCATTCTGCAGACTGCTGTCAACACCTTAGGTTCCGGTGCCGTGGCAGCCATGACGGCCGGCAGCCGTATTTCGATGTTTATGGTGTGCCCATTTGACGCACTCGGTTCTACGATGGCAACTTACGGTGGACAAAACGTGGGTGCCGGAAAATATGATCGTCTGGCAAGCGGTATGAAATCCGCCATCATTCTTGCCGCAGTTTACTCCGTAGCGATCCTTGTTGTCATCATTTTCCTTGCACGTCCACTGATCTATCTGTTTATAGCTCCTTCGGACAGTGCCAATATCACACAGGTTGTCGCACAGGCCAGACAATTTCTGATCACCAACACCTGCTTTTATATGCTTCTGTCGCTGGTCAATATTGTTCGTTTTCTTATCCAGGGAATGGGCTTTTCCGGCTTTGCTGTATTTGCCGGTGTATTTGAGATGATTGCCCGCGCATTGATCGGTCTGATCTTTGTACCGATCTTCGGATTTACGGCTGCATGTTTTGCCAGTCCGCTGGCATGGCTGTTTGCGGATTGTTTCCTGCTTCCGGCGTTCTTTCATTGCCGAAAGGAACTTATGCGGGGGCTTGCCAATAAATAACAGGTATAAATATAAGTTTTCTTGATGCGACGGAAGAAGGGGGACATTCTCTTTCTCCAGAAAAATTTGCAAAGCAGCGCCGATTTTGATTTCAGGTCCTTTTTTGAAAAATTTTACTTTAATGCCATTAGCGTTATGTGATGGAACTACGGCGCAGTTGCAAATTTGTTCTTCCGAAAGAAATGTCCCCCTTCTTCCTGTTGATTGGAAAAAAGATAAGTGAAAGAACGATTTTCACAAATTCTGTAAATGGGATCTATTGATAAAAAAATAATGATTAGGGTGACACATTTTCTTATTTTCAATGCCTGAAATAAAGGAATGTCACCTGTAAGAGAAAAATTGCTTCTTCAGATACCGATTTTTTAAAAAATGGTACCTGAAGAAGCAATTTTTGTTCCACAGAGACTTTGTGGTATCTAAATGTTACATTTTAAGTGTATAGATACCATAACGGTATCTTTTATGCAAATTTTCTTTGTATAGATACCAGCATATTTTCCAAATTATCTTTTCCCAAACCAACAGGAAGAAGGCGTATATTTCTTTCGGAAGAACAAATTTGCAACTTGCTCTGGCACTCACTGAATAAAGATAATTGCATAAAATGAAAACCCTTACACAAAGAACCTGAAATCAATGCCAGAGCTGCTTTGCAAATTTTTCTGTAGAAAGAGAATATACGCTTTCTTCCGTCACATTGAGAAAACTTATATCTGCCAGAGAACGCAATTAAACAGCTGCAATAAAACGTTCGAATGCCTTACGTCCTTCCGGTGTACACTTGTACACACCTGCATCCTGCAATACTTCATTAAAGACCAGACCGATTTCCTCATGCAGAATATCCATCACATTGTCTTTTGTGATCTTATCATACTTCGGAAGGAAACCTTCTGCCCATTCTGCATGGGAAGCAAGTGTTTCTGTTGCACGTAAGTCTGTACCATTTACCAGTGCATCGGCAAGCTCTGCCATCTCATCTTTCAGGCGGGCAGGCAGTACCGCAAGTCCCATAACCTCGATGAGACCGATGTTCTCTTTTTTGATATGATGCAGTTTTGCATGTGGATGATAGACACCCAGCGGATGCTCCTCGGTCGTGATGTTGTTGCGCAGTACCAGATCCAGTTCAAAATCATCTCCACGTCTGCGTGCAATCGGTGTGATCGTATTGTGTGGCTCTCCGTCTGTCTCGGCATAGATGAATGCATCCTCATCGGTATAGCCTCTCCAGGTTAAGAGAATCTTGTCTGCCAGTTCAATCAGACGCTCCTTGTCCGGTCCGCTGATACGGATGACAGACATCGGCCATTTCACGATTCCTGCTTTCACATCGGAAAATCCCTCAAACTGAAGTTCTTTTTCAATCGGTGCTTTTGCCATGGCAAATGTATAATGTCCACCCTGGAAATGATCATGACTTAAGATGGAACCTCCAACGATCGGCAGGTCTGCATTGGAACCCACAAAATAATGTGGAAACTGTGTCACAAAATCCAGAAGTTTTCCAAACGTTGCACGCTCGATTTTCATTGGCGTATGCTTGGAATTGAACACGATGCAGTGCTCATTGTAATATACATATGGAGAATACTGGAAAAACCAGTCACTGTTGTTAATCGTCAGTGGAATGATGCGGTGGTTCTGGCGTGCCGGATGGTTGACACGTCCTGCATATCCCTCATTTTCCTTACAGAGCTGGCACTTCGGATACGCGCTCTGCTTTGCATTTTTTGCTGCCGCAATGGCTTTTGGATCTTTCTCCGGTTTGGACAGATTGATGGTGATATCCAGTGTTCCAAACTCGGTGTCGGTTGTCCACTTGCGGTCTTTTTTGATACGCTGTCTTCTGATATAATTGCTGTCACAGCTTAATTTGTAAAAATAATCCGTTGCGGCAAGCGGTGAGGTATGCTCATACAGATCACGGAACGTCTTGCGGACACTGCTTGGTTCCGGTACCAGACATCCCATAATTTTTGTATCAAACAAATCTTTGTATACAATACTGTTTTCTGCCATGAGGCCATTCTCATATGCATAATCCATCATTTCTGCAAGGATTCCCTCAAGTTTTCCTTCTGCCTCTTCCTGTGTCCATGCCGGAAGATTTTCCACCTTTTCAAATACCGCATCCTCGATTTCGTCTACCTGAAAAAGCTCCAGCAGGCGGTTAATGGTATATACTTTGTCCTCCGGATCTACCAGTCCGGTGCTCAGACCATATTTTACTAACTCTAAAATGTTCTCCTGAATCATCTCGTACTCCTTTTTATAAAGCCTGTCGGCAAATGCGGTTCCAATCAGTTCCGCACACATTTACCCTATGTAATACGTTCTTAAATCAGACGGCTTGGGCCATCTCCGATGGAAACCACATAAAATTCCGGTGTCTTTCCGACTTTTTCCTCATATGCCTTTGTCAGCTTCTCCTTGAATTCGTCCACGGATGCATCCTTTACGATACTGACCGTGCATCCACCGAATCCGCCTCCGGTGATACGGGAACCGATCACACCAGGAATCTTCCATGCTTCATCCACAAGTACATCCACTTCCGGACAGGAGGTCTCATAATCGTCACGCAGGGAAACATGGGAAGCATTCATAAGTTTTCCGAATGTTTCAATATCGTTTTCCCTCAGAGCCCTGACTGCTGCGATTGTACGCTGATTCTCGTAAACCGCATGTTTGCCTCTCTTTCTGGCAACTTCATCCTTAATGGCTCCCTTGTACTGCTCAAACTGCTCATCCGTCAGATCTCCAAGCGTTTTGATATCCACAACGGTCTGCAGATCCTTCAGTGCCTGTGCACTCTCATTTCTGCGGTCATTGTATGCAGAAGTAACCAGGCTGTGTTTTACCATACTGTTGGTGACGACAATTTTTGCCCCGTCAAGTACGATTGGTGCATATTCAAAAGAAAGATCCGAAGTATCAAGGAAAATTGCATTGTCCTTTTTACCCATGGCAGATGCAAACTGATCCATAATTCCACAGTTGCAGCCATTGTAATTGTTCTCGGAATACTGTCCGATCAGAGCCAGATCCTGATTGGTCACATCAAAACCATACAGATCCTTTAACATATATCCGGTAACCACTTCTAAGGATGCGGAAGAAGAAAGTCCGGAACCGTTTGGAATATTTCCGAATAATGCAATATCCAGACCGGTTTCCAGTTTCATGCCGCGTCCTTCAAATGCCCACATAACACCCATCGGATAGTTGGTCCACAATCCATCCGGGTCCGGAGTAAATGCATCCAGAGAACTTTCGATCACACCCAGCTCATCGAAGTTCATGGAATAAAAACACAGTTTCCGGTCGGTTCTCTTTCTTGCTGCCATGTATGTTCCAATAGTAAGTGCACATGGAAATACGTGTCCGCCATTGTAATCGGTATGCTCACCGATCAGATTCACACGTCCCGGTGCAAAATATACTCTGATGTCCCCCTCATCGCCAAAGATCTCTTTAAACTTTGCTAATACATCATTCTGAATCATTGTTCTCTCCCTTTCTGCATATTCATCCGCTGCTTGGTGCAACGGTTCGTTTTCTTGATAATTCCATTATACATAAAGGGGAATTCTTTGCAATATGCTTTGCGCAACTTGCAACATTCCCCTTCCTTCATGCAACATTTTTACATATCTTATTTTCTAAAATCACGAATCACTTCCAGTGCCGGAAGGACATTTCCATCGTAGTCAAACAATGCCTGATTTGCCCACTCATTGCCACATGGTCCCGGATCATTCATATACTTTAAAGATGCCGGCGTTGCCCAGCCGCTTCCGTGTACCGGAATCCATGCAGGCTCCCACCAGAAAAATCCCAGACCTTTGTTGTCACGCACATGTGCCACGCGGTTTAAGAAGTCCTTCGTAAAATCTGCCTGTCCCTGTACCGTCATCGGATACTCGATCTTTGCCACAAGTTCCGGCTTTGTCGCATATCCCTTTCGCTCACTGTCCTTTAGTTTCTCATACGGCTTGTAATCTTCCATGGTATATCCCATAGAAACCTCTGCCACGATCAGTTCCTTCCCGTAACGGGCTGCCATATCGTTCATGTTGTCTTCAAGCATCTGCAGGGTGCCATGCCAGAACGGGTAATAGGAAAGTCCGATATAATCAAAATCTTCCCCACGCTCCATATAATGATCGAACCAGTCGCGGTACATCTCATTGTTTCCACCGTTGTCGAGATGAATCATCAGCGGGATCTCCGGCTTAACGGCACGGCATGCCCGGATACCGGAACTGATAAATCTTGCAATATTGTCATAATTCGGCTTTAATCCCTCCGGCCAGAGCAGTCCGTTGGTCACTTCGTTGCCCACCTGGATCATTGTCACATTGACACCGGCTTCCAGTACTTTGCGCAGAGAATCCCCGGTAAACTCATAAACTGCCTGTTCCAGCTGGTCCGCATCAAAATCTTTCCATGCCTTTGGCTTAATCTGTTTTCCCGGATCTGCCCAGAAATCACTGTAATGAAAATTTAATAATACGCCGAATCCCGCATCGGATACTTTCTTTCCGATGGCAATTGTCTCTGCCAGATCATTGCATCCGGCACCGTACGGTTCACCGGTTTCGGAATACGGGTCATTCCACAGACGCAGACGGATTGTGTCCACATCATAATCTCTCATGATGTCTAAAATATCCCGCTCTTTTCCATGGTCATAATATTTTGCCCCACAGCGCTCTAACTCAAGCAATGTGGAAAGGTCCATTCCTTTAATAAATCTGCTCATCTTTTCTCCTTTTCTTCGAAAACGTTTACCATCCCTTTAATGCGTTAATATGAAAGTTCTGTAATTTCCGCTCATACCGCTGTGGATTGATCTTCCACTGGTATGGCGACGTATTAAAAAATTTTTTAAAATTCCGGTTAAAAGTGGAAGTTGTGGAAAATCCTGCCTTTCTGGCAACCTCATCCATCGAATCATTGCCATGCTTCATCTGTTCACACGCGTATTGTACACGCACCAGATTCACATAATCCATCGGTAGCATATGCACATATTCTTCAAACACTTTCCGGAAAGATGTCTCACTCATCCCACAGACCTGCGCAAGGGTGCACACTTTTACCTCTTCCTGATAATGGTCATTGACAAACGTGAGTGCATCTGCGATCTGCCGCATTGTTCCGCTTCCTGCCGCCTCAAGTCTCGTCTGTGTCTGTTCATTCAGACGAAACATCTCATACACCAGCGCATGCAGATAACTTGTGATCACCTGACGATAATACGGACTCTGCTTTTTTTCTTCCCGGATAATGGCATTGACGATCTCTGCAATCTCCGGATACTCGCTTCCATGCAGCAAATGTGCCGATCTGCGTACCAGTTCAATGGCCTCATTTTTTTGTGCGATCCGGTCGCCATACAGTTCCTCCATGACATGGTTGACATCCACATATAAAAATTCCCAGGAATTCCGAACCATTCCATTACTGATCGTTGTATGTGGAATATTCGGAGGAATCAGAGTGACAGAATTTGTCCGGTAGGTATACGTGTGTTCATTTATAATAAGCTCCCCTTCGCCTTTTCTGCAAATTCCAATCTCCATAAGGTTATGGAAATGCAGATAAAAATTGTCATGTCCATATACCCGGTTCCACTCCTCCCCCAACAAAGCAAGTACCGGTTCTCCCTGTGGAATTTCATAAAAACGCAGTTCCACGGTTTCTTTTTGTTTTCGTCCCATAGGCATATTATACTCCCTGAAAGTTATACCCTGATATTAAAAACGTGCGGCAGCTGCCGCACGTTCTTTTTAGTCGAAATCAAACTTGTCGAATCTCTTATGCATTGCCCCATAACGGAATCGAACCATCTCATTTTTCGCTAAAACGTCTTCCTCCGTACCTCTGTACTGGCAGCGGATACAACTGTAAATCTTTGTATCTTTATTGTAGAACATATCGATGTCGAGGTCTCTCATAAAGCAGGACGGACATCTGTAATTTAATTTGCCTTTTCCAAGTTGAGCCATGTTGCAAATACCTCCTTGTCTGTAATAGTCTTCTTATATCCAAGTTTAAACATTGGTGAGAATGCATATCCTTCCTCAATGTATCCTTCTGCGTCTGTAGAAGAAGCAGTCAGGGAAACTTTGGTGTCGATTGGAGGCACTACAGCGCTGACTGCGGTTGCTCCTGCCAGGACTTCACTGCGGCACTTGTATGCATAGTGAATGGTCTTTTCATCTGCACCTTCGCATTTTAATACGACAGATGTCATATCTTCCGGATACTCTGTGGTTCCGTAGCATGCTACCATGTACTCATCAATGGTAACCTCTGCATCAGGATCACTCATCTCGAGAATATTTCTTTCGATCTTGATCTTAGAAGAACCTTCCTCAAAATATTCCTTTGTCTGTAATTTTACTGTCAGTCCGTTAAACTCGATGGTTACCGGGTCCAGTGTCAGGATTCTGGTATTGCCTTCCTGTGAGAAATGTGCATGTGTCGGGCAGAGGCACAGATCTACTTCCTCACCCTTGTAGCAGAGCTTTGCACTTCTGACCGTTCCTTCTCCTGCGTAATGTGTAAAGTATCCGGCACGGTACTTCTCCTGAATCAGGAATGGATAAGAAGCATCCTGTACATGAGGTGTTCCGATACCAACCGGCCAGTTTAATTTTGCAACATATGGACGAAGATCAACAATCGCACCACCCTGATCCATATTAACACAGGCTCTCATAAACGGATCGCAGTACCAGAACAGCTGCTTGTCAGATCCGTATAAAATATCTCTCCAAAGGGCACATTCCGGCTCTGTATAACGTTTCTCGTCGGTAATGCCTTTCTTCTTTCTGTAGTGATCTGCGAACTCGGACATGGTCATATCTACCAGCTTGCCCTCTTTCTTCAAATCTCCGTAATACTTACATCCGTCACTGTATGACTTTAACAGCAGATCATATGGAGCCTCCCAGCGGCCCATCTTGTTCATCCAGCCTGGTCCGACGAACATCATGTTGTAAGCATATCCATTGTTGTATTTTTCCAGATCACGATACTGATCGATCAGGTTATACAGATACGGATACTCCCAGGTCTTTGTATCATAAATCATACCGCGAAGCACGTTCTGTGGATGTGTACCGAAGTTTGATCCGTTTCCGTCATAACATGCAATCAGGTCACGGGAAAGGTGTGGGATAGCTACGATTCCACTGTCCTCTGCCTGATTTGCTGCCGGCGCATGTGTATTCTGCTTGGATGGAATCCATGGTGCCCATGGGCCGCCATCGAAAAGTGTATACCAGGAGTTGTTACAGGTATGATATGCTTTCGGGCCTTCCTCCCAGCAGGTAGCTACCGCACACTTCACAGACGGGTAAGCTTCCTTCACATAATTGATCAGTTCTGCGTCCATATAGTAGGAACCGGTTGACTCCGGGTAAAAGCCGAAACGATCATGGAATTTCTCGAACACATCATTAACGATTGCCTTCTTGTCTTCCATGGAAAACATCCAGATACAGAAATCTTTTGTCTTATATTTCTCACGGAACTCTTCGCAAGGCAGTCCCAAAAGGGAAAGTGCGATTTCGTCTCCATAGACTTTATGATCATGTTTTGCGATCTCAACCGCTTCATCGTTAAACAAAGAAGCATATGTCATCTGAATGGTAACTTTCAGGCCATTCTCATGTGCCAGTCTCTGCTGTGTCTTGAAAATATCGAGAGACTCTGTAAGTAAAGCCTTATCTCCGATATCCTCTTCCTTTCCCTGTCCGGTCACGGTTGCAGAATACTCTGGAACCATCTCCGGGCGATGGATGATGTTTACAATAAATTTGTCCATCTCGTTCTCCCTCCGCTAGATGTATTTTATTTCTGGACTGCGCTTTTGCGCAATCGGTTGTTCTATGGTTCTAGTATAACAAGAGAGTCCCACAGTGTCAATGTATAATTTTGATATATTTCACTTTCTTTTTTGCACACTTTTCACAATTCCAAGCATATTCTTTTTTATTTGCGCAATCGGTTGTTTCGTGTAATTTTCAATATTTTTCGTATTTTTTAGTATATTTTTCATGCATATAGAACCCGCATTTTGCTCAAATTCATTTATTTTTCATCATCCAAACACAAAAACAGCCATTTGGATATTTCCAAATGGCTGTTTTTGTGTTTGGATTTTAGAGTTTATGATCCTACGAACAGATTCCGCATGTCCGTATCCTGTCCCTTTGAAATTAGTGATGGAATAAACGGATTCCAGTAAAGCTCATAACCATACCGTATTTATTACATGTCTCGATCACATTGTCATCACGTACCGATCCGCCCGGCTCTGCCACATACTTTACGCCGCTTTTGTGTGCGCGCTCAATATTGTCGCCAAATGGGAAGAATGCATCCGATCCCAGTGCCACATCGGTATTTTTATCCAGCCATGCACGCTTCTCTTCTGCGGTAAATACCGCCGGTTTTACCTTAAAAATCTTCTCCCATGCACCATCTGCAAGGACATCCATATAATCCTCACCCATGTACAGATCAATGGCATTGTCACGGTCCGCACGCTTGATACCGTCAACAAACTGCAGTCCTAAAACCTGTGGAGACTGGCGCAGCCACCAGTTATCTGCCTTCGAACCAGCCAGACGGGTACAATGGATACGGGACTGCTGTCCTGCTCCGATACCGATTGCCTGTCCGCCCTTGACATAACATACAGAGTTAGACTGTGTATACTTTAAAGTGATCATGGAAATTGCCAGATCAATCTTTGCCTGCTCTGGCAGTTCTTTGTTTTCTGTCACGATGTTGTCAAAGAAATCATCTCCGATATGAAGTTCATTTCTTCCCTGCTCGAATGTGATACCAAATACATCCTTATGCTCGATCGGAGCCGGCTCGTATGCCGGATCAATCTCGATTACACAGTAATTGCCCTTCTTTTTCTGCTTTAAAATTTCCATAGCTTCCTCAGTATATCCCGGAGCAATCACACCATCGGAAACCTCGCGCTTGATGACCTTTGCTGTTGCTGCATCACAAATATCTGACAGGGAAATAAAATCTCCGAATGAAGACATACGGTCTGCACCTCTGGCACGGATATAAGCATTTGCAAGAGGTGTAAACTCAATATCCATATCATCGACCCAGTAAATTTTCTTTTCCACGTCAGACAGTGGAAGTCCTACCGCTGCACCAGCCGGGGAAACATGTTTGAAAGAAGTTGCTGCCGGAAGTCCGGTTGCCTTCTTTAATTCCTTTACCAGCTGCCATCCATTAAAAGCATCCAGAAAATTGATATATCCGGCTCTTCCGCAGAGCACCTTAATCGGCAGATCTTTGCCATCTGCCATATAGATTCTGGCCGGTTTCTGATTTGGGTTACATCCGTATTTTAATTCATATTCCTGCATGATTTTCTCCTTTTTCAACAATCCGCTCTTATTTATTTTTATTTATTCTTGTTTACAATTCTTGACTCATAGTTTCCAGTCTCAATGTCAATAAAACGTACAAACAGGGAAACTTTATTATCCTCATTTAAATTCTCCCATACCATTTTCGTAAACGTATCGATATCTCCATCAATATCAACCCAGGTTGGTTCACCCTCGAAACTTGGCAGTGGATTTCCGTCTCCCATATAAGTATGGATAAAATGTCCCTCTCCGGCAACCGGGTTGCTGTATGCAAACGTGTAACGGTTGCATGCATCCGGATTTCCGTTGTTGCTCTTTAAGATAGACATCGCATAATTGAACTCACCCTTATCAATGTGCATGATACCGGAAATACGTGGAGTATAATTTGGTGCGTCCGGCTCAAATTCTCTGGTGCGCAGCGCCTGCTCAAATGTCTGCTGCTTATCCATCAGCTCATAAATCGTATCGGTCTGATCTCCGTTTGTCACAATCGTCTTGTTGCCAAGTACTCGAACCGGTGCGTAAATGATCAGGCTCGGATCTTCCAGCTTTGACGGATCAAATGCCTGTGTACGGATACCTTCGCCATCCTCTACAAATACACGATTACGGCTGTTTGCGCTTCTTCCCATAATAAAATAAGCAGTTACCGCCTTCTTTCCATCCTTAGAACGTCCGATCACAATACCACGTCCCGGATATGTTGTTGCGCCTAATTCTTTACTGAGTGCTACCTTCTGCATTTGTTTCTCCTTTCGCAAATACGCCTAAAATAAATAAAAACCGACACATCCGGGAACCCACATTTCAATCAAATACATATTTCATGTATTTCCCTGCAATGTGCGGTGCCCAGACGGTCGGCCCCTGCGGTGCTTCTCTGAAGCATCGCCTTATCTGCGGTACATCTGTGATGTATCGCCCTATCTGCGGTGCAATCTTTGGATCTGTCACCTTTATATCTCTTGTTATACTCCACGTGGTTCTTCCACTTATCCGTCAGTCATATAACTAAATTTATTTAAGCATGGAAAGTTCCTCTTGTCAAGGGATCTTCTGTTATTTCATCGTTACTATTCACTCACATGTTACTGTTCACAGGTTACCCTGCGAACAGTAACCTCACATTCAGCTGCATGCCCGTGCATATTCCTGTAATTTTTCTTTTGCAGTCTGCGACAAATGTGTCGGAACCTCTATCTGCACCTGGGCATATTCATCTCCGTGAACTGCCGGATTATTCATAGCTGCTACGCCCTTTCCTTTCAATCGGATTTTTGCCCCAGACTGTGTACCCGGTTTAATCTTACAGACAACATCTCCATACAACGTATGGATCTTTATCTCTCCTCCGAGCACAGCTGTTGTATACGGAATTTTCACCGTCGTATAAACATCCTGGCCTTTTCGCTCGTAACCAGATTTTTCTCCGACTTTGACTTTGATCAGCAGATCTCCGTCCTTTCCATTGTACCCTTTCTGTCCTTTCCCTTTCAGACGCACAGACTGCCCGTTTGCAATGCCTGCCGGAATATGCACTTCAAAGTTCTGGCTCTTTCCGTCACTGGAAGAAAGTGTAAACCTTTTATCACAGCCAAATACCGCTTCTTCAAAGCTGATCGGTACTTCCGTCTCGATATTTTGCCCTCTTTCCTCATGTACTCCGCCAAAACCACTACCAAATTCTCCGGTACTTCCAAATCCGCTTCTTCCGCCAAAACCTCCGGTTCCGTGGAATCCACCTTTTTTTCCAAACAATTTGTCAAGAATATCATCCATATCGGAAGAACCATCAAAATGGAACTCCTGATATCCGCTGCCCGGTCCTCCGGAAGAATACGACTGATAAAATCCTCCATTTCCAAATGGATTCCCGTACTGTGCCTGTTTCATCTTCTCCGGATCAAAACCTGCCTCCAGCGAAATCGGACCGTACTCATCATACAATTTCCGCTTCTTCGGATCTCCCAACACTTCGTAAGCTTCCGTTACTTCCTGAAAAATCTTTTCCGCATTTGGATTTCCTTTATTCATATCCGGATGATATTTTTTGGCAAGTTTTCGATATGCCTTTTTAATCGTTGCTTCGTCTGCATTTTTATCTATTCCCAAAACTTCGTAAAAATCTCTTTTTGCTGCCATAATTATCACCTCACCAATCACAAAAACAGGAACTGCTTTCTAAAATGCACTTCCTGTCATTCCATCTCAGTCAGAGCATTTTCCACTAAGACGTACTTATATCTTTGCTTCAGTTTTGTTATAGCATTGTTTTTAGCACTCGTCAAGCATGTCTGCTAACAATTTTCTTAATTTTTTCTAAATTGGTGATTCACGGCATGGTCTGAGGCTTTTGATTTTTGCAAGAGGAACGGAACACGCAGCAAAACAACGACTTATATACCATAGATTTTTAAATCAACACGTCCATCGACAACTGCAATTCCATCCGCCTGCAATAGCCTTTCCTGCGCACCTTCTCCACCAAACGCAAATTCTCCAGCTAATTCTCCCTTTGCGTTCACCACACGATAACAGGGAATCTTCTCCGGATCCGGATTTTTATGCAATGCATTTCCCACGGCGCGTGCCATCTTTTTATTTCCGGCCATCTCCGCAACCTGTCCATATGTTGCCACTTTTCCGCGCGGAATTTTTTTAACCGCTTCATAAATCCGTCTGGTCGGACTGTCCGTAACCAGATCATAGCTTTCCGCAATCATACGCTGGATTTCCTGCTCCGGAACGGTACCATCCAGAATAATGGTATTCCAATGATCTTTATTCTGATGCCATCCCGGAATGACAGATGCATAGGTACTTCTCCAGAAATCACGCCACTGCGGATCCGCTTTCACATTTAAATTAATGTATCCTTCCCTCTCATAGGTCCATAAAAACGCCTTTTTGCTTCCTTCTACCCTCACAAGCTGCCAGTTATTATCATGAAACGGTGCCTCCTGATAGGTTTTCGGAAAAGACAATGCATATGCCAGCGCCTCTTCCCTTGTTTTCATACACTCCTCCTTACGGTTTTTCCGTCATATATCATATATTTTCTGTATATCTGCATGTCGGAAATCCCGTACATCCCCAAAACTCTCCGAACCTTCCGTTCCTTTTTTTCAGTGGCTGCCCACACACCGGACAATTTTTTATTTCAATATTCCGCCCGGTAGTACCATCCAGCTCCTTTGCCAGCTTTTCAAAAATCTGCTGGTTCATTCGGCAATCGTTTAATGCACGGTGAGCCCCGGCTGTGGAAATCCCGTAATATTGTGCCAGATCCCCCAGACGATGATGCGAAAGTTCCGGCAGACAGAGCCGTGCCAGTTTCAGTGTGTCAATGTAATCGTTGGTTAGTGTCTGACCGAAATACCGTTCACAATCACGATACAAAAATTTCATATCAAAACGATTGATATTATGTCCTGCCAGCACATCATCTCCGATAAAAGCAAGAAATTGCTGCAATACGGAATCAAACATTGGTGCAAACGCCACCATATCATCCGTGATATGATTTACTGCACTTGCCGCGCTGGGAATCGGTCTGCCCGGATTCACAAGCTGACTGAACTCTTCTGTAACAACGCCGTTTTTTACTTTGACAGCTGAAATTTCAATAACCTCGTCATATTTACTCGAAGTACCGGTTGTCTCAAGATCATAGAGTACATAATCCGGCACATACTGATTAATCATTTTACCTTTTGTATTTCCTAACATCTTTTGTTCCTTTGCCTTTTTAGGATTGTTTCAGGAAAAAACGCAGACTTCCAATCCGAAGTACCGCTCCCTGGGAAGCCGCACCGTTTTCAAAGTTTCTTGCAATTGTTTCCTTTTCCACGCTTAATGTCTTTACAATGTAAAATTCCTTCTTTGCCGCCGTCGGTGCATTGTGCATAAACTGCATCACTTCCTGCAGGTTTCCAGATCCGGCATAATCCTCGCCGAGCACCGTATGGGCATCCTTTTCCTGAAACACATGCGGAATGACCGAATCAATCGCTTTATCGTAATCCGCATTTCCCACATCGATCCGGATGCGCGCCAGACAGCTTCCGTCCCCCGGCTGTTCCACCTGATAATCCAAAAGCTGCAACTGCCCCCACTTCTGATTCACTGCCTCCTGCCATTTTGGAAGGAACTGACCTTTCTGCGCATTCAAAACACTGACAATCATGGAAATTTTTTGTTTATTTGGAAGCTTCATAAGCATACCCAGTCCCGGAATCTTCGGAAGCTTTACCTGATCAATATTTAATTCTGTAATATCTGCTACCAGTCGAAACATTTCTTCTCCTTCATCTTTGGTTATTTTCTATGTTATCATGCTATCACTTTTTTCGTAATTTTTCCACTAAAATAACACTCACAATATTATGCTAAAATTTCATTTGGCACCGCCAAACCGGATTCACCAGAAAAGTCAGATCAATACCGTTTTGATGATAATATACAGGTATGTATTTATGATAATCTTGTAATCAATATCACGGAATTGTTAAAATAAAAAGGTGCTTATTTAAGCACCTTTTTTAGTGGACTAGACGGGAGTCGAACCCTACTTCCAAGCCTCTCACTCCTTGATATTACTAGCTTTCAAGCAATGTTTTTTTAGCTGACCACAATTTGACCACACTTTTAACATATTCTTATCATCTGCATAGTCTTAGCTTCTTGTTCTTGGAGCACATGAATATATTTTAAGTATGTAATAGTAATATTTGCATGTCCCATTAGCTTACTAACTACTTCGATGCCAACACCACGCCTAATCAAAGCAGATCCAAAGGTATGTCTGAGTGTGTGCAATGTCATTTCCTGTGGCAATTCACTATCTTTTATTATTCTGTTCAAACTTCTTTGCATATTTCTAGCACTCTTCCTTGTGCCAGTATTTGAAGATGTTATATATACCGATTTGATACCTTTTCTTTTATCATATTCTTGTAATTCTTTAAAATACCATATTGTAGTATCATTCAAACTTAAAACACGTTCTCCTGATTTAGTTTTTGTCGAATCCTTTACTCTATCAAAGATTTTTCTGTTATCTCCACTAAAATCTACGATATTACTTTGTATAGTACGTCTGATATAGACAATTCGATTTTCAAAATCAACATCTTTCCATTCTAATGCCAGCATTTCACCAACACGCAATCCAAGATTCAATATAATAAGAAGTACAATTGCATCTCTGCTTTTATATTCCCCATTTTTATATTTCATCAGACACAAATCTCTAAATACATTTATTTCCACATCACTTAATGTAATCTGTTGCTTTGTCTCCGTTTTTATATAACTGTCTGTAGGTAATATTACATTACTACACGGATTTTCTTGTATAATCCCCTCATTTACAGCCTTATCCATACAGGGACGCAATAACTGAATTATCTTTTTTAAGCCAGATTTTGCAAGTGGCTTTGTTTGCTTTTTAGTTGGATTGGCAAACTCATCTATTAACTTTTGAATATCTTTTGTTGTAACCTGACCGATGTATTTTGTTCCAATTGTAGGTTTAATCTGACATTCATAAACTCTATACAATCTCGTATATGAAGACGGTTCTATTCTTGTATATTTATATTTTTTCAACCAATATTCAATATAATCATTCAAAATAATTTTTTGCGGTTCTTTATATCCATTTTCTACTTTTAGCAAATATTCTTTTGCTTTGTTTTTTACTTCTGTCTTTGTTTTTCCATAAAAGCATTTTCTTTTATCCTCTATGGTAATTCTTCCCTCATACCTCCCATCTTGCCGCAAACGAATGTTCATCTTATTTATAATTGTCATTGCATTATTCAATCAAATTCCTCCATCCAAACACAATGACTATTTGAATATGTATATCTTATCATCGTCATTGCATTATATCAAGCTAATAATACAGTTCTGTTCCAATATTATTTTTAATCCAATCTTCCAAAATATTAAATGTTGTAATATAATCTTTCCCAATTTTTAACAACGGAAGTTCTCCTGATTTTATTAATTGTTGTATTTTCGTTTTTCCAAACGGAAGTATAGAATATAAATCTGATTGGTTCAAAATTTTATTGTTTGTTTCTACCATATAAATCATTCCCTTCTATTGCAAAGGACTCAGCATTATGCCAAGTCCTCCATCTAAATTATTTTTATTTTGATTTAAAGTTGCTCCGAACCCAACTCTTTATACTTTCTTTTACTGAATTGACATATGCTTTTGTAGCATACTCCGATAAATCAGAAGATGTTACATACCTAGATAGATCTGTTCTTAATGCAAATTTGTTATTGCACCATTTTTCTCTAGCAAGATAACTAGCCTCTCTTGGATCATCGTTCGGTGCATCAATATATGGAGTATGCCTAAAATGTGCGCTTCTTTCTGAAGTACAGGTAAATGAACCGCCTATAAACACACTCTTATTACCATTAAACTCTACATCTGCATCAACATGTAGAAATCCATCGCCCTGAGATGAAGAATGGGATATTGTTTCAACTTGAATCTTATCAGCTATAATATCAGTTGTTTGTATACCTTTGTAATTTACAACCGTATATCCAGCACCGCTTCCATTAGGATTATATATCTCTATTGACGATGGGGTAATCCAACTATAAGTTCCATTTGAATTTATAGAAAATAATCCGTTAGAACTTATATTCCATCCACCAACCTTACCAGAAGTAATCCTGCATAAGCCATAATGGTAACTATTGCATAATTCCGTTTTGCGGAACATCCTTCAGATTGCAACACTCTTTGCCTAAACTCTTCAACTTCCTTTTTCGTGATATTGGTAGGACTGATTATTTCCGCTTGTACCTTTATTAAGTCTGCTTTGCTTATTACAATGTTATCTGATTGCATCAGCTCATTATATTTAATCAATCCAGATAGCATAACATTTATAGATTTTGCGTTTAGATTCTGCCCCGTCCTCTTGCTAGTCCTTACATTTTTAAGATAACTTTTGTATTCCAGAATATTTTCCCTATACAGTTTCTTAAAGCCAACTTCTCCGAAACTATCATTGAACCATCTGAAAAATACATTTACTGAGGTTATATATGATTTTATTGTCGTATCGGATTTTCCCTCTAATCGCAACTTGTTTTCAAACTCTCTTATCAGTTCATCCATCAACTACACCTCCAAAAATAATATTGAATTAAATTCATTCAAGTTTTTAAAAATAATATTGAAAATCTTATATGTCCTTCTACTTACTAATACACATTTTTTCAGTAATATTCCCCTTATATTGAAAAAATAATTGAGGTCATTTTTGCCTTATTCCTTGTATATATTCCGTATCTCCGTTATACTATATATGGAAGGAGTTGATTTACATTTACATTGAGATTCAGAAGCCGAACCGCTTCAAAGATTTGTTACATAAGATTCATTCTAAAGTGGAAGATATATTGTTTTCCATTCTACAACACACACCAGATAAATTCATTCCAAAATCCCTTATGTGTTGGTTTGAGAAATACACCAACAAACGACTTGCACAACTGAAAAGTGATGTGATCCGCAAACGCTGGCAGACAATCGAACTTGAAAAGGCTGTTGATAATATTCACCAGAGACAGCAGCCATAAAAATAAGAGGTCTTTCTTCTATATATAATATAGTAGATTTACCTCTTTTGGGTTTGAACATCCGTTCCCTTTATGCTATACTGTTATTGTGTAATTGAAACGAAAGCAGGATGTGATTTTCCGAGTTATGCCCTCTAGTATTACGAAAGAGGGATGATGCCCATGAACACAATGGAAGTTCTTACGCTTTTATTAGTTGTCTTTGCGGCTCTATCTTACATAGATAACCATAACAACAAAAAGAAATAGCATCCCAACCGACCAAAGTTAGATGCTATTTCATATTTAGTATTCAACTGAGGGCAAATCGGATATTACATCCGATTCACTTTCTAAGTAGATTATACACTAGGGCATTTGAGAAATCAAGTGCCCTTTTTAAACCATGAAAACAACGTTTTTATTATGGTTCTCTTTCCATTTTTTCCTTTATAGCTTGACGAATAAATCCAGCCTTTGTATATTTTTTGCTTGTACAATATTCTTCCAATGCTTCTGCTTCTGCTTTTGGCATAGATAATTTTACTTGTTTATAATTATTTTTTAAATATTTTTCATTAGCCTTTTTTTGTGCGTCCGAAAGTGCCACCATTACGTCCTCTCTTTCCCTATATCGTTAAGGATATACCCTTAACCGATTATAGTATACCATAAAACATCCTTCTATTTCATCAATTTATATTCAAAAATCACCTTTTTATTTCGCAACCGCTGTTTCTTTAGCAATCATTTTTCTAATTATTCCCTTTGTTATTTTCCAAAAAACGTTGTATTTGTGTTTCTTTTCCATCTGATATGTAAGAATCGCTGATGTCTTATCAAGTAGATCTTCCGGAAGAATGCAACCTTTCATTTCATTGCAGGTGTCACAAGTACAGGCTAAATTAGAAACATCATCTTCACCGCCCTTGGATAATGGAATACGATGATCTAAACTCATATCTTCCAATAAAATTTTCTTTCCACATAATTCACATCTTCCACCAGCTTTTATGTAAAGCAATTTCTTAACATCTGGTGAATATGTTTTCCGCTTAATTTTTCCAGATTTAGTTCTTTTAATTTTCTTCTTTGCTTTTTTTCTTGCTCTCAATTCCTCCAATTCTTCCTCTGTCATTATGCGCCAGCATTTCCTTTTGGTTTTTATATTATACACATAATAATCCTTCAAAATGTTTGGTGCCGCCTGTAGTATTTCTTTTGCTGTATCAATCGTATCAAATTTATCTGCCTCTTCTATGTCTGCTGTTATTTGTGTCCTATGAAAATATTTTATATAATACTCACCATTTGTAATTACATAACTCATAATTTTTCCTCTTTTCCATTAAGAACAGAAATCTTTTCTCTGCCCTTTTCATTTTCCTTTTACACCATGTAAACCATTCTATACAATAGATTCTTTGCAAATTCCCGCCCAACAGTTGTATTTATGTTTTCATTAGATTAAAACTTCCAAAATTTGTTTAATCCATCTCCAAAGCCATTTGTCAGAATATTTTATTTCCATCTGATGCATAAATATCTTTGTTATTCGTTCATTGAAATCCTGTGGATATATATCATGTTTTATGAGGTTACATATGTGACATGAACAATATAAATTTTCTATATCGTTCGTTCCACCTTTTGAACGTGGGATTCTATGCTCAATCTCAAAGGAATCAAAATCAACAAAATCTCCACACAAATAACAATGACCTTCCGTTTTTTCATAGATCTGCTTTCTTTGTTTTACACCAAAACCTTTCCTTTTACATATAGCAGGTGTATTTCCATCAAATTTATTATTTAACACTCTTAGCTGATCTTTTCCCTGATCTTGCTCTGAATACAATACTTTATGTAATGCAGTATCATATATTATGAAATTCTTATTACATGACTTTAATCCTCTATATGCTTTTTTGGCAGCTTTCAACGACTCAAATTTTACTGCATCATTGAAATTAGTTCCTTTTAATACACCTTTTTCATTGTATTTCATATAGTGCTGTCCATTGGTAATAACAATTGCCATGATATAGCCTTCTTTCCAACAGAGGACAACTATATTTCAAGCCGTCCCCCTATCCTTATAATTCCCTTTTATCTTTCATCCGGGAAACAAACTGTTGTTGCATTATCTCCCGGTTTTTCTGAGATTCTGTTTGTAATAATCCAAATTCTGCCTTTTGAGGTATTGTAAGCACCCATAACATATAAATCATCTGGATAATTTAAAGCATCCTCATTTGTCTGTTTGTCTTCTGTGTCCATGTCTCCCCAGTCTTTAACTGCAAATCTCTGTAATGCAACTGTGACCTCAACCGCAAATTTCTGTTCCGCTGCCATAAGGTCATTGATTGACCTTGTTGTTACTACCTGTCCCATATTGAAAAATTTTGATGTAATCATTTCGCTTTACCTCTCTTTCTATCAAACCAACCATACAAGCCATTTTATACAATGGATTCTTTGTAAGTTTCCGCATATGTTCCGCTTTCTGTTTGGCTTTGCGTTCCATCCTGTTCATAAATGCCATCTGATTATCAAGTTCCGTATATTCCAACATTTGCGTTGGTGTCAATGCGTTATATGGTGTTTTAAGGCTTCTATCTATAATCTGGTTTCCGTCTGCTGTTGTGATGATTCTAAAATTAAACATATTGTTTTCCGTCCTTTCTATGCTTCCATTACCTCTGTAACAATTCGCTTTACCTTGTCAAACTGTTTATATACTCGTTTCTGTTTGATTCCGTGATTATCAGCTATTTCCTTTAGTGAATAGCCTTCTACCTTGTCAGAAAATATTTTCTTTTGTTCCTCTGTCAATCCGTTTTCAATCTGCTTTACAATTTCCCTATATTCCAGATTAGAGGCTGTTTCCATTGTGGAATGATTACAAATATCCATATCCATTGAATCTAAACTAATATCTGATCCGACTCCTGTACCTCTCTTTTGTGCCTTTTGTTTTCTAAAGTGAACAAATACCGCCTGTTTCATATACATATAGGAAACCGCTTCAAAACTGCATTTCGCTTGTAATTGCAGATCATTCAAATACTTTTCTACTGATAACAGGAAATCAAACACAACAATATCAAAAAATTCTTCTGCATCCAGCTTTGACTTCTTCATAAAGTCCATGATTAGATGGTAATTCTCTTCTGAAAACTTGCGTTCTTCCCTTGTCAATGATCTTAATTGCTCTTTATTTTCCATGAAACAACCTTCTTTCTATTGGTGACAAGTGTGCCATTTCTGACACACCGCCACCTTTGTCATTGATTAAATACCGAAAACCTCTTTGAAAATTTTTTGAAAATTTCGTCTATTAGCAAATAATGTTTTTTCGCTTACCTTCATATCACTTTCTGATAGGAAGTTCAAAATTTCACTCATTCTATAACCTTGAAGCAGCATTTCTAATTCGATTTTTCTGACACCTGCTATTCTTGCGTTATATTCTGTACACCTGCGATAAAACTCCTTATACAACTCTTTTAAAATCACCTGCCTTTCAACATTGACATATATATCTACAAGATCAAATTCTAACTCATGTTCTTTATAACCATCATCAACCGATGCGTCATAACTGAATAATCCACCTTCAGGGCAACGCTTTTCTCTGTTCATATCTCTGAAATAATTACTCCTAGCATTGTCAAGAGTTCTATAGCATATCAAACTAAAGCTATATTTCTGTAATTTTTCATAAGTGAAATATTTTTTTACAGAGTTTAAATATGGGATGACTAGAATGTCGTACCATTCTTCAATGTCTAACTGGTGTGATCTGATATATCCATATATCAAATTGTGGTGTTCCTCTGCAAATGCTCTTTCTTCTTCTGTCAGTGGTCTTGTTGTGTGTTCTGATCTTCTGTTGTCCATAATTACTACCTCCTAAAATATGTATTTTGATTGATTGATTTTGTACGACTACTATTGAGCCGATAGGCAAGTTGTAATTGAATAAATACCACGGCTTGACCGCTTGCCTGGATGGTATCGGGTGGATTGCTCCACCCTTTGTTATTAGTCAATTCTTAATACTGGGTAAGAACTTACTTTACTTACTTTTGCATAATCATCTTCACTAAGTAATTTTTTTACCTTTTCTTTGTTGACTGTCTCACGCTCACGCTTTGAAAGTGTAGCTTTGAAAACATTACCGATAAATCTACGAATAGGCTTACCCTTTTTATCTACCGCCTCACATCCTTCTGTTTCATTGAGGAACTCCATAACTTTTGAATTTAAAGCTGTAATATTGTCCTCTGCTTCTTCCTTGATTCTTTTCCACTCCTGAATCTGCTCCATTGCTTCATTCATTTCTTTAGTTGTCATACACATAATGACTACCTCCTTAAATATGTTTGATTGATTTTGTGTAGGTCTGTTTTGTTTGACCTTGTAACTGTATTATATATTGGTACTAGTATATTTTCAATTCGCATTATTCACAATTTTATATTGGTACTAGTATGTGTTTTTGTACATTAGTACCAGTATATTTAAAATTATATAAAACTTGCTTAATTTTACCCGTTATATATTAGCACTAATGTACATTGCAATTATATTGGTACTAATATATAATAATTTTAACAAATAAATTAAGACAAATTAAACAAGGAGGTTTTTCTATATGAGATATTTTAAGAATGTAGAAACACTGGAAGAATTAAGAAAACAGTACAAAGAGCTATTAAAGAAGTATCATCCAGACAACCCAAACGGATCTACAGAAGCAACGCAAGAAGTCAATGCAGAATATGATGATCTGTTTAAATTATTAAAGAATAGACACGATCGCAGCACAGAACAGACAAGCGACAGTGATAAAAAGAACTATGATAATATGAAATACAATTTTGAAGAAGATGAAAAATTAAGAGAAGTATTACAAGCGATCATTCATTTATCAGACATTACTATTGAAATATGCGGCTCTTGGATATGGATTTCAGGCAATACATACCAGCATAAAACAGAATTAAAAGAACATGGTTTCAAGTTCGCATCTAAAAAGAAACAATGGTACTGGCACACTGAAGCATTTAGAAAGAGAGGCAAGAAAGCTTTATCAATGGAAGATATAAGAAACTACTATGGAAGTACAGAAGTAAAGACAGAGGAAACAAAGAGATTAAAACAAGCGTAAAAAATAAGGGTGTAGACAATACAAGCCTACACCCTACCATAAGAAAAGGAGATCAAAACCATGAAAAAATCTATTGAAAAAATCGGAATTATTGCAGTTATGGGAATTATGCTAATAGGTGCTTATCTGTTAGGAACAACACAAGCAAAGACAGTCACAGAAACAAAGACAATTATAAAAACTAATACAACTACAAAAGAAGTTATTCCAGATGGATATATTGCCATTGAAAATTGTATACCACTTGAGGATATAGCCGGATGGTATTATGATAAATATGATTATTTAACATTTTCGTTAAAAGATACGACTAGACAATTAAACAGTTTTCACGGAAAAAGTTATGATGATATTATTGCAGATTTGCCACATTTAGAGGATATGGAACGGTAAAATATAAAGAGTGATAATATAATATTGATAATTATTATAATAGGGTGTAGCTGATGAGGTTACACCCTTATTTTTTATACTATTTTATTGATATATTTTATTGTGCTTAATTCCTACTTGTTTAGTATGATATTGTGTGTCCGGGGTGGCTTAAACTAAAAAAGGGATCTGTTTTTCTAAATAGTCCTATAGTTGGTTGTTCTATACACGGACTTAAAAATTTTACCTCTCCGATATTTATAGTTTAATTTTGTTATAATCATATTTGTATGGTACATCTTTTCCCTTAAACATAACAAATCCCACTAATGGGAAAGAAGATGTTTCACCATAATACTGAAAAACATTATATCCTCCCCTATTATCACATTGTGCATTTATATCTATCGGCTTTTCAAAGCGGATCAATTGTTCATAATTTATGTTCTTTTCTTCTTTAATCATATTAAAGCACTTTTTCAATAAAGCATATACAGGCAATGTAATATTATGCAAGCACAAATCATCAATTTTTAATTTTATTTCCACCGCATCAATACTAATTCTTTTCCCACAAGCCTTTTTTAGTTCACTCATTATGATACTTGAATGCATCAATTTGTTATCCAGAATTTGCATAACATCAGCCATTTTACCTAATACAAAAGATATATAAAATTCTTTATTATCTCCTATTATACAAAATCTGTCTGAAATTATCATATATTCCTCTTCTTTCTGGCTCATAAATCTATTTAACATAGACACTGTCGAACCAGATAAAGTATCAACATACATAATACTTCTCCTTTCATTTACCCTCATATCCTTTGAATAAATCAATAAAAATCAACTCAAATCCGCTTCAAAATACATCATAGGTAAACTTAATCAGCTACACAATTACAAAGTCGATTTGCCCTCAAAAACGCTTATTATCACAAAGGATAATAGCATATAATACAGGAGGGGGTACTTTAAACCATAAAAAATAAATACTTATAATCTCATATTGGTACTTTTAAAAATGCTAAAAAATAGGGACTACTCATTTTCGAGTAATCCCCGATGGTCTTTTTAGGCTAATTATATGCAGTAAATCCTATATCCTTCAATTCCAGCATTAACTCCTTGTATAAAATAACCTGCCAACTTGCAAAACCAGCCTTTAACTCACTATTACATACTTCCTGTACATCATCATCCGTAAGTCCAGGTGTAGCATTGGTAATACTGAATCTAACTGATGAGCCTGATGAATATGTCGACGGATTTACATATCCTGTTGCCAATATTCCGACACCTCCACTACTTAAAACATAATTCGCTTGCATCGAAGAAGAATTGTTAGCAGAAGACATTGTCATAATCAATCCAGAATCACTAGATGATGTTACAAACTTTAGTTCTCCTGTTTGTTCAGAATATACAATACTGCTTGTCTGACCGCTTGTTGTATCACTAATAAATTTTTCCCCATTTGTATTCGTTGAGCCATTTGTTTTTATATATTTCTTTAATAACGTAATGTTCTCAGATACACTTCTTGTTATTGGTTTTGTATTATTAGAAGAATTATTATTTGAACTAACAGTTGTCCCAATTTTAACAGTTCCGTCCTTTAAATAAAATTCTTCAACAAATGTTTTTCCTACGTATATATCATTATCAAAAACAAATCTGTCTTCTAAGATATTACCATTTTTATCATATTCATAAATTGTTGTAGTATACGATGTCCATTTTTCATCCCCGATTTGTGTAATTTTAAACGTCAAAAAAATCTTGTCATTATTGATATTATAAGAAATAATCTGTGCTTTGTTAGCAGATGTATATTTGTCAGGAATATAAGAATTTGTATCTACTTCAATTTTTCTTTTAGCTTGTGGCAAATTTGAAACATTAAGTGAATACTCATCAAACTCTCCAGCTTGATCAGTTACCTTATAATATAATTTTCCACTATTATTCTTCCCCTCTTTAATATCGGAGACAGGAATATCTATACTGCACAAATATCTCTCGCCATATAATGCGTTAGTCCAATAGTTAAAATTGCTTTCATTATATGAAAATCTTTTCTGATATACTATTTCACCATGATTTTCAATTCTTATATTTACATTTCCAGAACCAGATACAACCTTATTATATTGATCTTTAAAACCAAAAAACAGTCTTTCTACATTATCATTTTCTGAATATTCTACAGATCTATTATTTATATAAGTAACTTTTGAAGCTTCTTTAACAACAATCTTGCATTTTAATTTCTTACCCGCAACTTTGGCGATAATCGTTACTTTACCAACATCTTTTCCCTTGACCACACCTTTAGAATTTACAGAAGCAATGCCTTTATTAGAAGAACTCCATTTTACTTTCTTCTTTGTGCCCTTCACTTTTAATTTAAAAGTATCACCTTCATAAATTGTTTTCTTAGTACAATTCAATTTGATTGTCGCTGCTTGTGTGGTCGAAATGGGCATTAATATTGTAATCATCATTACAAATGATAATAAAACAGCAAATAGCTTAAACATTTTTTTCATAGCAAAATCCTCCTTCAATTCTCATTTTGTTACTTTTGTACTAATTATAGTCATTTTTCTGACTATAGTCAAGTATAAGACCATATCTTAACATACATAATAGAACAACAAGGAGGCATGGTGAATTGATAGATTATAGTCCATTCTGGAATACACTTGAAAATTCCACAGAGACAACCTATACTCTGATAAATCACCATCATGTTTCTAGTGCTATTATAGATAAGCTACGCAAAAATAAACCAATGAACACTACTACTTTGAATGATCTGTGCCGGATTCTTGGTTGTAGATTGGAAGAAATTGCTCAATATGTACCATCAGATGAAGACCAGATTCTTTAATTTTTAATTACAGCCGTTTTGTTATATTCCCTGGAAATATATTTACATCAAAAATTTCATTCATCATTTCATATTGTAATTTCAATTTTCTGTTTTTTATTTTTCATATACCTTTTTATCCTCTAAAGCAGCTAAAAATCATGTCACCTACATACATTTATTACAAATTGTAAAGTTCCATGTAATTTCAAATAAACTTACAAATTGTACAATC
>OGPL01000218.1_pt1 | contig 62030 bp, 43 predicted proteins | sample 1552901 | NCBI WGS metagenome assembly OGPL01 (sample SAMEA2580244, study PRJEB22360) | human gut metagenome | biome: human gut; feature: human-associated habitat; material: faeces | place: Denmark | collected 2008/2010 | reverse complement strand
CCATTACATCTTTTCTGCATACCTGCCTACACACATCAAATTCCTAACGGAATTTAATCGCATCTTTTTCGGGACAACATGTATATCAATTCCTTTTGTTTTGGTATCCACCCCTGTGATTTTCTATTGAGCCGAATAGGGCTGGTGGCGGTGCTTCATTACGGATAAATTTCTGTAAATCACAAAAAAGTCGTACCTTTGCAGTCTGAAAAGAAAAATCAACATTTTTAATCATTTATGAACTGGTTATACGACTTAATTGCTGGTAGTACCATCGCTCATGCTCTTTTCATCTACTCTATCGTTATCGCCGTTGGCGTGATTTTAGGTAAAGTGAAAATTTTCGGCATCTCACTTGGGGCTACCTTCGTGCTTTTTGTGGGCATCATCGCAGGCCACTTCGGCCACATCATCTCGCCCGATGAAGCGTTCATCAACCACAACACCTTGAAGTTTATTCAAGAGTTTGGTTTGATTCTCTTCGTGTTCTCCATCGGTTTGCAGGTGGGTCCATCGTTCTTCTCGTCATTTAAGGAAGGCGGTATGCTGCTCAATGGGCTGGCAGTGTGTATCATTGCGCTCAACATTGTGGTGGCATTGGCCATTTACTTCGGTATCGGCGGCGTTGAGCCCAACGAAATCGTGGGTATTCTCTCCGGTGCCGTGACCAATACCCCCGGACTGGGTGCCGCTCAGCAGGCTCTTATCGAAACTCAGGGCGAATCAGCCAACGCGCTCAACGAATCAATGTCGATGGGCTATGCGGCAGCTTATCCCCTCGGTGTGGTGGGCATCATTCTCTCCATGATTTTGGTTAAGGTGATTTTCAAAATCAACATCAAAAACGCAGCAAAAGAGATTGAGGACGACAACGCCAACAGTTTGCTCAAGCCTCATGTGGTGACATACAAGGTGACCAACAAACTCGTTTTCGACCGCACTATCCAACGCTTGCACGAAATCATGGACCGCAACTTCGTGATTTCACGCATGAAGAAAACCGACGGCGAAATCGTGATTCCTGTGGCCGACACTATCATAACGGAAGGCGACCTCATGCGTGTGGTGATTTCTGAGCAAGACGAGGAAATTTTCGACGCCATGATTGGTCCGAAGGTGGATTTCGACTGGAAAGAGGAACAGACTCCTGTGGTGAGCCGCCGCATCGTGATCACCAACAGCGAATATTCAGGCCGCAAACTCGGTTCGCTTCGTTTGCCTAAGGGCTACGGCCTCAACGCCACCCGCGTGAACCGTGCCGGTCTCGACCTTCTCGCCAACCCTAACCTCTCACTGCAAGTGGGCGACCGCATCACCGTAGTGGGCCAACTTGAAGACATCAACCGCCTTGCCTCACACCTCGGCAACTCAATGAAGCGCCTCGACCACCCAAATATGTTCACCATCTTTATCGGTATCTTTATGGGTATTGTGCTTGGTTCTATTCCATTGGCATTGCCAGGCATGTCGGTGCCTATGAAACTCGGTTTGGCTGGTGGTCCGCTCGTGGCTGCAATTCTTATCGGTCGCTACGGCCATAAGATAAAACTGGTGACCTACACCTCATCAAGCGCCAACCTCATGCTCCGTGAATTGGGCATCTGCCTCTTCCTCGCTTCGGTGGGACTGGCAGCCGGCACCAACTTCGCCGCCACCGTGTTTAACGGCACCGGTGCAAAATGGGTGTTCTACGGCTTCCTCATCACCTTCATTCCGCTCATCATCGTGGGCTTTGTGGCTCATAGCAAATTCAAGGTGAACTACTGCACCCTTATGGGTCTGATTTCGGGCAGCACCACCGACCCACCAGCACTCGCCTACGCCAACAAGACGGCAGGCAACGATGCTCCAGCGGTGGCTTACTCTACGGTTTACCCTCTCACCATGTTCTTGCGTGTGGTCACCGCCCAATTACTTGTAATGACACTTCTGTAAAAAACACATACAGCACCCATACCGTTCCGAAAGATGTAGCGTCTTTCGGAACGCTTTTTTGTAAAATACACGGAAAATAACTATATTTGCAACCCAATAGCAGAAGATAAAGCCCCAAAACAAGGTAACAGATGGCATCGAGAACTAAAGACAAATTGATAGATGTGGCTCGTCAGCTCTTCGCTCACAAGGGCGTGGAGAACACCACGATGAACGACATAGCATCGGCAAGCGACAAAGGCCGACGCACCATCTACACCTATTTCAAAAGCAAAACAGAAATTTTCAACGCCGTGGTCAACCGCGAGGCGCAAAGCATTATCGAGCGCATCGCCGACATTCCGTCGATGCCAATCTCGCCCGAGGAAAAGCTGATGAACTTCATTTTCTCGCGCTTTGAGGCGGTGAAAGAGGTGGTGGGGCGCAACGGCTCGCTAAAGGCAAGTTTTTTCCTCGACGTGCGCCGAGTGGACCGTATTCGCCGAGTGAACAAGCACAAGGAGATAGTGCTGCTGAAGGAGATTCTGAACGAGGGCGTGCAGCAAGGCGCATTCCGCATCAAGCATGTGGACAAGACCGCCGAAATTCTGCTCATGGCTATGCAAGGGCTGGATTTACACTACATCCGCGACAGTTTCGCCGATTTGGGCATCAATAAACTCAAACTCCGTGAATATCTCAAAGACTTCCTGCTCAACGGCATTCAGTGCCACAACAGCGAGAAAGACGAACTATAATTTTTTCGACTGACAAAACATTATAAAGAACTACAATAACTAAAAAAGAAGAAAACAATGAAATTACTTGAAGGAAAAGTTGCCCTGATTACTGGTGCCGCTCGTGGCATTGGCAAGGCTATCGCATTGAAATTCGCTAAAGAAGGCGCCGACATCGCATTCACCGACCTTGTAATCGACGAAAACGGCAAGGCTACAGAAGCAGAAATCGCTGCCCTCGGCGTAAAGTGCAAAGGTTATGCAAGCAACGCTGCCGACTTCGCTCAAACTGAAGAAGTGGTAAACGCTATCAAGGCAGACTTCGGCAAAATCGATATTCTCGTCAACAATGCAGGTATCACCAAAGACGGCTTGATGCTCCGCATGACTGAAGCTCAATGGGACGCAGTTATCAACGTGAACCTCAAATCTGCATTCAACTTCATTCACGCTTGTGTGCCCATCATGATGCGCCAACGCGGTGGCTCTATCATCAACATGTCGTCGGTGGTGGGTGTTCACGGCAACGCTGGTCAAGCCAACTACGCCGCTTCTAAGGCTGGTTTGATTGCTCTCGCTAAGTCAATCGCTCAAGAAATGGGTCCTCGCGGTATTCGCGCCAACGCTATTGCTCCTGGTTTCATCGAAACCGCTATGACCGCAGCGCTTCCTGAAGAAGTTCGCAAAGACTGGATGACCAAGATTCCTGCACGCCGTGGCGGTCAAGTGGAAGACATTGCAAACGTGGCAACCTTCCTCGCAAGCGACATGTCAAGCTACGTGACTGGTCAAGTAATCCAAGTTGACGGTGGTATGAACATGTAATTCCCCTTACATACCACATCTCAAAAACAAATGGCTCTTCCACCGCTTCACCAGCAAAGAAGAGCCATTCGTCTTTTAATACCCCATTAAATTAATTGAGAACGAAAAGTCATATATCCAGTAATAATTACACTAAGTAGGAGATGAGCACATGTAATCTGTGTTCACCTCCTAATTATTTTTATAGATAATTTATCTGAATCTTATTTCACAATAATTTTGAGAGCCTTACCATTATGAAGAACTATATACACACCTTGCTTCAATTTGGCTTGTGAATAAAGACCTTCAAACAATAAACTTCCTGACATATTATAAATCCTCACTTTAGGATTCTCTTCCTTTAAAATAGTTTCAACACCTGATTCATTTGACACAATAATTAAGCACTTAGCAGATAAGTTTGAGCCATCAGTTGTTGTAGCTATTATTTGCGTCTCGCCTTCCGCTAATGCTTTTACTAAGCCTAATGTGTCTACGGTCGCAACATTTAAATTTGTGGAAGTCCAATCAATTTTTTTGTTGGTAACATTATCGGGAGAAAGAGTAGCCTCCAACCGCAATGTTTCACCCACTTTAATTGATGCAGATTTGGCGGACAAGTTAAGTGCTGTTGCAATAGTCGCCTTAGCCTTGACTGTAACCTTACATAAAGCTGCATAACCACCGTCTGCGGTAGTAACCATAATGGTTGCTTGCCCAGGCTTTATCGCATACACGATTCCATTTGGAGAAACCATCGCTACACTCAAATCTGAACTTGACCAATTTACATTCTTATTAGTAGCATTCTCTGGCAAAACTATCGCAAAAAGCTGCTCTGACTCATCTTCGGTAAGTTCTATTGCTGTTTTATTCATTGACACCCCTGTAACTGGCTGGACAACAGTAACTGTGCATTCTGCATAAATTGCATTGTTTTCCTCAGATGTGACTTTTACTATTACTTCACCGCCTTTAATTGCAGTAATTTTACCATTATCATCAACTACTGCGATTGAATTATCTGAAGATTGCCACGTCACTTTCTTATTATCAGCTGTCAAAGGATCGTAATTTACGGTAAGTCCATCATAAACCTCCCCAGCTTCTATTCTAACGCTTGCTGGTGTCAGCGAAATTGACTGAAGGGGCTGACGAACGACCACCTCACAAGTGGCAAATATATTTGGATTTTCTTTGCTTGTTACTTTTATTGTCGCCTTACCACTTGACAATGCTGTTACCCTTCCGTTTTGGCTAACCTTGGCAATATTAGCATTTGACGATTGCCAAGTGACAGACGGATCATCGGCATTAGATGGTTGAATCGTAGGCAACAAATCAATCATATTACCTACATTAAGATTACAGGAAGTGTAATTTAGCACTATATGCTCAATAGGAACTGCAATTGAAAATATTTTAGCGTAAGAATAAGGGTTGCCACTTTTGCCATATTCATTAGAGTTATAATATTTGTTTCGATATAGAGACACCCCTTCTTTGGGCACATACAAGTCACATGATGATAAATCATCATGCGTATAATAGAGAGTGACGAATTTTGGGGGGCGGACTTGATTAATTATAATAGAATACTTATCGGTCCGACCAATGCCTGTTTCTCCTTGACCATACGTTCCTTCGGTATTGTCCAATACTTCGGTATTATTTGGAATCACAATCACTTGACCTGGTTTCTTGGAAAACGACTTTGTATAAAAAATCTTTAACTTTGACGGCAAACGAAGTGTATCCGGTTTAAACATGGTCCCCGAGAAAGCATACTTTCCGATTGTATGTATGCCATCAGGAAAATTAATTTCCGACAAATTTTCACAAGACATAAAAGCTCTTTCACCAATACTGTCAATTGTTTGAGGCAGAATAATTTTCTGTAAATTTTCTTTAGTATCACCATAACTATCATAAAATCTGCCTATTTTAGACACGCCATCTCTTATAATTAGTACTTTAGGAGAAATGTTTGTTGGCTCATACCTGTTTGTTGTCAAAAGAAATTCCAAAGTGTTGCAATAATTGCTACCATAATCAAGAGTGTCTGCCTTAACATGCGCCAAAAGAAATGGCGAAATTTCAGGAAGTGTTATTGGAAGTGAAAAACGTCTTAACTTCACGTCATTTCCGAGGCCGAGGCGGAACATTGTTATTTTTGTCTTGTCAACCGAATTGATTGAACTGAAGCCATCGGCGTATTCTGTATCAACTATTTTTACATTCGTCAAGTCCAAATGACCTTTTAGTGAATGCTTTGCCATAAGAGAGCCTATAAATGTCAAATCTTTCTGATTGACAAACCCAGTTACAGCAAGGTTTTCAACAGTCAATTGGTCTCCATAGTTAATTTTACTCGATAGCCAACCAGGGGTCTGATTGTCGACTGTCATGGAAATAGCTTGAGCTCCGCACAGTAAACTGCTGCACATAAGCATAATAATTAATAGAATCTGTTTCATTTGTTTGTAATTATTTATTTTCCTTTATTGATTTTTCTTTAGCTTTCTGTTCTGCAACAACTAACATTTTACAACACAATTTGAGAATAGAGTGCAAGCTTTCAGTGTTCTGTATTTTTATTTCACCGTTAACCTGTGAAATAGTATTAAGACCATGTTGAGAAAGTTCCCCTGCAATTATACTGGCTTTCTTTCTATCAGTTTTACCATGTGTTAGGTAATTGCGTAATTTTTTAACGGCGGTGCTTACAACAAATGCGTCAGTCCATTCATCTCTATACTCAGGATTGAGTGAATACAAGTAGTCGTTCATATAATAGTTAACATTTGCCTTATTTTTGCGACCATTAGTATTAGAACACTGTTTTGGTTCTCTTTTTGAATTGGTTTCTTTTAAAAGTTTAATGTTATTGTCTGCACAAATGCTTGCCAAAACACTTTCGCAAATAGAATAGATGCAAATAATGTAATTGTTCCTCGATGAATACCGCTGAAATTGATATTTTTCCAGTTCCGAAAAATAGGGTTCCAATGCACTCTTGCGCTCTTCGTTGTCAATAGAATCATCATGTTCTATATCAAATATATTCGCTTTCAAAGAGTTAATGGTATCATTAAATCTCGTCTCTGTAAAATCGACCATATTCTCAAGAGTTTCTTTGAGAGAGTCTAATTCAACCATTGCGCAACTGCGACCTTTTGCTACAGCCATTATTATTCATACACCTCTGGGCACTCCTCATTGGCGATTGGTAAATAAACAAAAAAGCGTGAGAGCCGTACTGTTGCCCGTTCCACGTTCTGAGGCCTTCGCATTGCCCATCTCTGTTGAACGAGCAAACTGACAGAGGCCTCACGCAGATTATGCATACTCATCTGCTGAAGTGCTCACGCACCCCAGCAAATGAAGAAATAACATATCCACATAAGCCATCTACCGTTGCCCCATCCTTGACAGAGATTGAAAGTTGCGAAGTTTCAGAACGCCAAGAAAGAGCGTAAAGTAAACGCTTTTCGTTATGTCTGCAGTCCACCGCTTTAACCCAATTCAGGCTTCTGCAATGCGACATGCACTTGCAAATATAGTAATAATTTACAACTCTTGGTTCTTTTTATTCATTTTTTCTCAAAAAAATCGTAAAATATTCTTATAAGAAGTGCTACGGCATTGTAATGTAAGATTTATTCACGAAAAGCATCGAGGGGGGATGACTTGCGGCAAGGGGCGAATAGCCCCCCACACGGGCTGATTTGTCTGTGCATAAAAAAAGAAGGTGTGCATTTTGACACACCTCCAATATGCCGTCGTCCAACGGCGGATAGAAACAATTTGTATCTATGGAGAAATTTTTTACTATTCTCCTTCAGTATGTTACATTTTTTACCATACTTATTTATGGTAAATGAAAGAGCCGATTTTTAATGGTAAGGCTGTCTTTAAAATATAACGATGAGGTTATTTCAATGGGATGCCGGATTCTACGATGGGGAGGATTTCGGCAGGGCTGTTGATGATGGTGTCGGCGCGGTATTCGGTCAACTCCTTCACTGGACGGAACCCCCACGACACGCCCACTGAATCGACACACGCACGGCGCGCTGTTTCCATATCCACGCCCGAATCGCCCACATACAGGGTGTCGGCTTTCTCCACATGTGCTTGCGCCAGAATGTTGAACACGATAGATGGGTCGGGTTTCACGTTCACGCCCTCTTTCTGCCCTTCCACAGCCACGAAGTCGATGCCTGGGAACGCGTAGGCTATCAGTCGCTGCACAGCCTCGTAATATTTGTTGCTTGCCACTGCCAATTTCACACCCTTGTCGCTCAATTCCTCAAGCATCTCCACAATGCCTTGATATGGCTTTGAATAGTCGTGGAGGTGTTCGTCGTAATAAGCCTTAAAGTCTTTCAAGAGCGCATCAACGGTCTGAGCATCTCTGCTGTTTTCGGGGAGCACCCTCTCCATCAGTTTACGCACGCCATTACCCACGAAAAATGGATAAGATGCAATGCTGTGGGTGGGGTAATCGTTTTGCTGAAGCGCATGGTTGGCGGCTTGCCCAAGGTCTTCAATAGTGTTGAGCAAAGTGCCGTCGAGGTCAAAAATCACTAATTTTTTCATAATTATCAAAATATCATTAGAACGGATAGCCCACCGAGAAGTGGAATTCGCTATCACGCTTGAAATTCGGGCTAAACATAGGCCAGTGCTCCTGACCTGATGCGGGGTCGTGTGCCTTCATGCCCATGTCGAGGCGCACGAGGAAGTAGGTGAAGTTCATACGCAAGCCCACGCCGTAGGCAAGTGCCAACTGCTCGTAGAACTTACCAAACTTAAACACACCGCCGGGCTGGTCGGCATAGTCGCGAATGGTCCAGATGTTGCCGGCATCGACAAACGCCGCGCCCTCAATCACCCAAAACAGTTTGGAGCGGAACTCGATGCTGGCATCGAAGCGAATGTCGCCACACTGGTAGATGAAACTGTTTTGCGAGTTGCGAGTGGCAAAACTACCCGGTCCGAGGGTGCGCACACCCCAGCCTCTCACGCTGTTGGCACCACCGGCGTAGAAACGCTTTTCAAAAGGCACCACCGAGGAGTTGCCATACGGAATGGCTACACCTGCACCCACATGCATGGCAAGCGAGGTGCGGTCGGAGAAGTTGTGCGTGAAGGCGTAGTCGGCTTGCATTTTCACATATTGAGAGTATCTGATACCAAACACCTTGTAACTGTCTTCCACTCCCTTGCTCTGCCCTATCAACTTGGAAATGCCGTAGAGCACGTTGCCGGCGGTTTCTGCCGAGGCGCGAATGGTGTAGAAATTCTGCTGAAGGGCTTTGCTCAGTGGCGATATTTCACGCTTGTTGGTGTGGTAGAAACTGTAGCCCAGTCGCATGATGAAGTGGTCTTCGTAGGAGTAGCGCAGCAGCGGATTGCTGATGCTGTCGAGGAAGTGCGACTTGCTCTTGGGCAACGACACATAGTTGAGGTCCACCAGGTTGAACGTGTGGTGCGTTTGGTTTTGGCGTTCGCTCCACACATATTTCCATCCTGCGCCAGCAATGATGCGCGTGTATTCGGGGCGCGCCTGATAACTGAACGAGGTGGTCAGTTCGGTGGTGGCTTTAATGCGCTGCTTGAAACTGTGCTTCAAAAACGGTGCCTTGAATTTTGGGTAAACGATACCCAACTCGCCAGAGTATTCCGAATAATTGTCGTTGATTAAGCCGCCCACATCGCCCGATATGCTCTCGTAGTGAGTGTTGAACTTTGCGCTCAGCACTTCCGAGCCTTTGAAAATGTTGCGGTGCTGATAGTTGACACCCACGCCAAAACCGAGGTCGCCCTCGCTGTTAGTGCCCTCCACGGCGAACGACACACTCTGCGACTTGTCGCGCTGGAGCAGAATATAGGTATCCACATACATTCTGCCGTCGATTTCGCCCACAGGATTGGTGATGATGTTCACAAACTTCAAGATGCTGAAGCGGCCGAGTGCCTTGTAGGTTTTGGTCACATTGCTCGCATCATACATTTCGCCTGGAGTGATATAGCAGCACTCATACAGCGGACTGCGGCGCAAATAAATGTCGTTTTCGTCGTATATGAAGTTGACGCCGTTGTATTCCATCTGCTTTCCCGAATATTTGCCGTCTTGCATGGTCACGGGATTGTAGTTGGTGACGAATGTCACAGAGCGCACATAGAATGGGCGGTGGCTTTTGTATTCGGGAATATGCGCCAGCGTGCGAGGCGGACGGGTGTTGAGCGTCAAATCCACAGCGCGCGATCCGGCTGCCGTATCGGCAAAGAATGTGATATATTCCTTATTGAAGGCGAAATAGCCATTGTTGCGCAAGGTTTCGGTGATAAACTCACGCTCTTTTTCAAGATTATTGTGGTCGAACACCGAGTTTTGACGGATAGGATAAAACGTGGTGTCGGCAAGAATGATTTTGCGAATCGTGTCGTTGGGCACATCGTAGGTGATGTTGCGCACATAATATGGCTCATTGAGGCGAATGTTGTAAGTCACGCTCACCTTTTTCTTCTTGGCGTTGGTCCTCACATCGCTCGTCACGTGATTGTTCATGTAGCCTTTGTTGGTGAGTGCCATCGACAGTTGGCTCACACTGGCATCGGTGAGGGTGGAATCGTAGATTACAGGAGGCGTGCCCACACGCTGCACCCACCTGTTGAACCACTTGGTGGAGTCCTTGCCCGAAAGGTTGTAGAACGCCAACTGCAATTTCAATCCGCCGAGCACCTTATGGTTTTCGGTCTGGCGCAGATAGTTCGCCAAGTCGTAGGTGCTCACCTCGCTGGTTTCGTTCTGCTCGTCGAGGATTCGCAAACTCACATCGTCGAGCAGATATTTGCCGTCGGGCACATGCTTGGTGGAACTGCACGAGGGCAAGAGTGCAACCATCGCCGCTGCGATTGCACACAAAGTGGTGATATGTTTGAAAAAGTGGGTACGCAAAACCGTGAATCTATAAAAAATCAATGCAAAATTAGTGCCTTTCACCCGATTCACAAAGTATTTAAGCACGAAAAGGGCACCCAAATGGCACAATTATGGCGAAAATGTGTGGCAATTTGGAATTTGATTTATAACTTTGCCAATTCAAATGGCATTTGCCACCCATTTTTGAAGCCATTTTTGATATTTTCTCACTTAGCGTTTGGCTTCATGCGCCTTGCAAATGCCACAAATTACTATCAACTTAAATATGCTTGACATTTGCTGCATAGGGCACATCACCCTCGATAAAATCGTGACACCCACTCAGGAAGTATATATGCCTGGTGGCACCTCTTATTATTTCTCATACGGTATCAACTCGCTTTTCCAATCCGAAGCGGCGAGCGGTTGCGACACTCACCTCACCTACAAACTCGTCACCTCGCTTGCCGAGAGCGAAATGAACGCCGTGAGCGCCATGCGTGGCGTGGGCATTGATGTTGACGTGATTCCGAGCCGCCACACCGTGTATTTCGAAAACATCTACGGAAAGAACCAAAACGAGCGCAAACAGTGCGTGAGGGCGAAAGCCGATCCGTTCACCGTGGAGAAGTTGAGCGATGTGGAAGCGCGCTACATTGTGCTTGGCACGCTGCTCCCCGACGACATTTCGCTCGACGTGATCAAATACCTCCACACCAAAGGCACTCTTGTGGTTGATGCACAAGGCTTTTTGCGTGATGTGAGGGGCGTTGATGTCTATCCTGTGGATTGGGAAGAAAAAATCGAGGCATGCAAATACATTGATGTGCTGAAGGTGAACGAATACGAGGCTGAAGTGCTGACTGGCGAAAGCGACTTGCACAAGGCCGCACAGAAAATCGCCGATTGGGGTGTGAAGGAGGTGCTGCTCTCGCTGGGCAGTTTCGGCAGCATCATTCTTGCCGATGGCGTGTTCTACGACATTCCCGCCTACCAACCTCTGCTGCTGGTTGATGCCACAGGCTGTGGCGACACCTATGTGATGGGCTACATCTATCGCCGCGCACAAGGGGCGAATGTGGAAGAGGCTGGCAGATTTGCCGCCGCTGTGAGCACCATCAAACTTGAGCACTCCGGTCCATTCTCGTCGAGTTACCTTCGTGCAATGGATCTTCTCCACCGCAATTCATAACACATCACCGCATTAATTTTCGCAATCTATGAAACTTACATCAAAACAATATCTCCTGCCCTACATTCTCATCACCTCGCTGTTTTTCCTCTGGGGATTTGCGAGAGCCATTCTCGATGTGCTCAACCAGCACTTCCGTGAGGCGATGAGCATCAGCATCACACAATCGGCAATGATTCAGGTGACCACCTATCTTGCCTACTTCCTCACCGCCATTCCTGCCGGACTGTTTATTTCGCGCTACGGCTACCGCTATGGCGTGGTGTGCGGACTGCTACTCTATGCCACTGGCGCATTGCTGTTTATCCCTGGGGCTGCCATTGGCACACTTCCCGCATTTTTAGCGTGCCTCTTTATTATCGGCATCGGTCTTACTTTCCTCGAAACCTCAGCCAACCCATACGCTACCGAACTCGGTCCGCAAGATACAGCCACCTCACGCCTCAACCTCTCGCAGTCGTTCAACGGCATGGGCTGTGCGCTGGCTCCTTTTGTGCTGGGCGAATACCTGTTTTCGGGCGGCGACATTTCTACGCCCTACATGCTGATGGGCTTTGTGGTGATTGCCGTGGCCATCATTTTCGCTCGTGTGAAACTCCCAGAAATCACCCAAGAGGAAAGCGCCACCCACACCCCAACGAGTGGAAAACTTGGCAAGGCCGTGCTTTTCGGATTTCTGGCGCTGCTCGCCTACGAGGTAGCAGAAATCAGCATCAACAGTTATTTCGTGATATTCCTCACCAGCGAAGGCGTAGCCACCAATGTGGAAGCCTCTCGCCTGCTCTCGCTTGCGCTGTTCATATTTATGGGTGGCAGATTTTTGGGCGCATGGGTAATGAAGTTCGTGCACCCCACAAAGGTGCTGTTCTGCTGCGCTGTGGGTAGTGTGGCATGTATGTGCGGCGTGCTTTTCGGTGGCGAAATCTCGCTTTATGCGCTTGTGCTTAACTTCGCTTGCGAAGCCATCATGTTCCCCACCATCTTCTCCCTCTCACTTACGGGGCTCGACGCTCAGCAGAAAAAGCGTGCTTCATCCTACATGATGATGACACCTGTGGGCGGCTGTGCATTCCTGCTGATGGGTATCATTGCCGACAACACCTCGCTGGTGCTCCCCTTCTTCGTCCCCTTGGCAGGCTTCCTCATCGTGCTCGCCTTCGCCACCTACAAAATGAGAAAAAGAGATTAGAGGATAGAAATTAGAAGTTAGAGGTTAGAAATTAGAAATTAGAAGTTAGGAATTAGAAATTAGAGGTTAGAAGTTGGAAATTAGAGCGAAGCTCTCTGATTACTCTGATTACTCCGAGTGCTCCGAGTGCTCCGAGTGCTCCCAAACCTCTAACCTCTAACCTCTAACCCCTAACCAAAATAGCCATCACTCCCCTTGGTCGTGGTTGGCTTTCATTCTGGTGGTGAGAATTTTGCGCACCTCGAATGGCGACTGAATGTAGTCCACCTTGTGGTTGGTGCCGCCGCTGCCCACCAGTTCTATTGAGCCTGTGGAGAAAAGGCGTTGCCAAAGGCTTTGGTAAAGGTTCACGGTCTCAATCTTGAAAAGTGGAATTTCCGTCATCTTGATGCTCAAAATGCCGTCTTTCTGAATGAAGCGGTGGTTAGTGACTGCAAAAGATGTCTTGCTGCGGATAAAATAGCCCCACAGCACAAAACATACGCCCACCACGAAACCGATAGTGCCACACACGGTAAACGGCGTTTTGTCGCCCGTTAGCCCCATAATCAGCATTACCAAACCGAGGACAGCCAAAACCGCTCCACCAAAGGTGTATTGCCAGTTAAATGTCCAATGAAGTCGTCCTTTGAAGATGATTGTTTCTCCGTCTTCGAGAGTCTTTTCTATAAACTTTGACATCGCTAAAATATTTTTTTACAAACTTACACGATTAATTTCTCTTAACCAAATTCACAATTTGGGATTTTGACTAATCAGCAGAATAAAAGTTTAAACCCAAATCGGTCATTAGGCCGTATGAGGATTTTTTAGATTACTTCTTGCGGTCTTTCGGCTTTTATAAGATGCCTTTTGCTTGTTTTTAATTCGTAATAGCTCGCTATCACTCATTAAAAGACAAACAAAATTCATTCTTCTAAAACTCCGAAATACCACAAGCCCTAATGACCGATTTGGGTTAAAAACTGCGCATTTTGCTTATTTAGTTTGGTAAAAACAAAAAAATGCACTAATTTTATTGCAAAATAATTAAAAACATAACCACATGAACACATCATTTTTATTTTTAGCCAATGGCTTCGAAGAAGTGGAAGCCTTAACCACAATCGACATCATGCGCAGAGCAGGCATGGAAGTGGTGACAGTAAGTATCAACGACACACTTGAGGCAGAAGGAGCCCATGGCGTGACCGTGAAAGCCGACGCGCTGATTAGTGAAGTGAATCTGAACAATGCTGAGTGGCTGATTTGCCCCGGCGGAATGCCTGGCGCAAGCAACCTTGCCGCGTGCGAACCTCTCACCAACGCTCTTATCGCGCAAAATTCTAAAGACGGAAAAATTGCAGCCATCTGCGCTTCGCCATCAGTGATTTTCGGTCCCCTCGGACTGCTTAAAGGCAAACATGCAGTTTGCTACCCAGGCATGGAGCGTGGCATGACAGGAGCCATCGTGGGCTACACACCAGTGGCAATCGACGGCAACATCGTCACAGGCAACGGTCCTGCGGCAGCCAGCGCATTCGGTTTCGCCATCGTGCAAGAAAGCAAGGGCAAAGAAGTAGCCCGCCAAGTGGCAGAAGGAATGCTCTTCTACGACAAACTAAAAGAAGAATTCTACTTCTAATCCCCCAAGGAATCAAAGCAAATTCATAATTTCGCTATAAAACCCAAAATACCCAATTAACAGCCGTTCCCCAAAACGGCTGTTATTTTAGGAAATGATATACAAGTTGTCCCTGTGATTATTTAGTAATTGAAAAAAAATCCCATAGGGATTTGATGTGTGTAGGCAGGTATGCAGCGAAGGTTATGCGAAATGAGCGAAGCGAGACGTAGCATAACCGAAGCGAAATGCCTGCAAATGTCGCATAACAAATATGCATCCCAGCGGGATGCGATTTCGCCATTATACGGCAATTTGATGTTGTCGCATTCCGCTGGAATGCAACATCCTGATATATCTATTGCAGGCATTTCGAAAAGATTCCATTTCGCTTCGCTCCATTACATCTTTTCTGCATACCTGCCTACACACATCAAATTCCTAACGGAATTTCTTCGCATCTTTTTCGGGACAACATGTATATCATTTCCTTATTTTATTTGCCCCCAGTTTTGGCAAGTTATTTTCAAAATTATCTGCCAAAATCAAGGAAAATATCAGGTTTTGGCAAGGTATTCCAAAAATTATCTACCAAAATCGAGAAAAATATGGAGTTTTGGCAAGTTATTTACAAAATTGTTTGCCAAAACCCAAGAAAAAAGGTATCTTTGTGTATATTTAAAGATGTGAATGATATGGCACAATTAATTGGTAGAGAGAAAGAAATACAAGAATTGGATCGCTGTATGACTTCGGGGCAATCGGAATTTGTGACGATATGCGGTCGTAGGCGTGTTGGCAAAACTTTTCTTGTGGAACAATATTTTGAAGGCAAATATGCTTTCAGTTATGTTGGCGGTCATAAACTGACCAATTCGGAACAGTTGCAAAACTTTGCATGGGCACTTCAAAAATATAGCGGATCTGCCTATGCTCCCAAATTGTCGTCGTGGTTTGAGGCTTTCCACGCACTTGAACTACTGCTTGAAAACTCACCGGAATCGCGAAAGGTGGTTTTCTTTGACGAAATGCCCTGGATCGACACCCCGAAATCGAAATTTGTGAATGCACTGGAAAATTTTTGGAATGGTTGGGCTGTAAGACGCTCCGACATCGTGTTCATAGCCACAGGTTCCGCCACTTCGTGGATGTCGGATAATCTTGAAGCCAATCAGGGAGGACTCCACAACCGTATCACCCGAATGCTCTATATCAATTCGTTCACATTGAGAGAAACGGAACTGTATTTGCAGTCAAGAGGCTTTAGTTGGGACCGCTATGCGATTGTACAAACCTATATGATACTGGGTGGCGTGCCTTTTTATCTAAGTCTTTTGCAACCAGAATATGGACTGCCTGCAAATATCGACCGTCTGTTTTTTGCTGGTGGTGCACGTTTGAGAAACGAGTTTCAGGAACTTTACAGTGCGCTTTTCAAAAACGCCGACCGTTATTTAGAAGTGGTGAAAGCCCTTTTTGCCCACAAAGGCGGTATGACACGAAATGAAATCATCAAAGCCACAGCCATACAGGGGGGCGGACTTACTACAGTGCTCACAAATTTGGAAAAATGTGGATTTATCGCCTCGTTTGCTCAATTCAACCGTGCTGCGAGCAAAAGCGTGTACCGATTGGTGGACCATTACACATTGTTCTATTTGAAATTCATTGAATCCGACAAGTCGAAAGACAAACAATATTGGACACACTCCATAGGGTTGCCCAAACTCAACTCGTGGCAAGGGCTGACATTCGAGACTGTATGCTTATCGCACACCGACCAAATTAAGCAAGCACTACACATCGATGGCATTGCCACCGAAATCAGCACTTGGAATGTGCCCGACGCTCAAATCGACTTGCTTATAAAGCGTGCCGACCGCTTAATCAATGTGTGTGAAATAAAATTCTCTACCGACAAATACAACATCACGCCTGATTATGCCGAGCGTGTGCGTCAGAGAATGGCTGCTTTCCGTGAGGCTTCGCACACTCGCTATGGTTTGATAGGCACATTTATCACCACCTACGGTGTGGGCACTGGCAGTGGGTCGTCGGTTTGCCAAGCAGAAGTGACCATCGATGCCCTCTTTGCATCTTAATGTGTGTGAAAATAAATGTGTGTTTAAGGGAAAATTTGTAAATTCGCAATTTAATGGGCGTGGTGTCCGTTAATATTAATGTACGTTTTTAAATAATACGTTTGGATATGGAAACAATTAATGTGAAGATAGTGAATAAGAGCCCGAATCAGTTGCCTGCCTATGGCACGCCGCTGAGTGCTGGTATGGACCTCCGTGCTTGGCTCGATGAGCCTGTTACGCTCCAGCCGCTCGAACGCCGACTGATTCCCACTGGCGTGTCGATTGCGCTGCCTGAAGGATTTGAGTGCCAGTTGCGCCCTCGCAGCGGTTTGGCGCTGAAGCGTGGACTCACTTTGCTCAACACTCCCGGCACCATCGACGCCGACTATCGTGGCGACATTGGCGTGATTATGGTGAATCTGAGCAACGAGCCACAAACGATTGAGCATGGCGAGCGCATCTGCCAAATGGTGATTGCACGCCACGAGACGGTGGTTTGGCAAGCCGTGGAGGCTCTTGACGAAACTGAACGTGGAGCAGGTGGCTTTGGCCACACTGGCACAAAATAATCCAAAACGATGAACCTACGATACACACAATCGCTTTGCGCCGCCATTCTGCTGCTGCTCACGGTGTTGCCTTTTGCCGATAAACTGATGGCTTCCGACCGTAAAGCCATATCGGAAGACGACCGTGTGAAGGCGGAATACATATTTTTGGAGGCGGAAAAGCAACGCAATATGGGGCGTGATGATGCGTTTCACCACTTGCTCCAGTATGCCCATTCGCTCGACCCCGAAAATTCGGCGATAGCATATTATTTGGGCTACAGCCGATTGATGAAATCGAATTTGAGCGTGTCCGACAGCCTGTTTTCGTCATCGCTGCGCATGATGCGCAAGCATGTGGACGCGCACCCCGAAGACAAATACGAGGCGATGCTCTACGCCAACGGCAATATGATTGCCAATCAGGTGCAGGAGGGGCTTCGTGTGCTGAAAATTCAAGCCGAGCGCAATCCTCACAACGTGGAGGTGCAACTGAGCATTGCCGATGCCTATGCCCGACTGGAGGACTACCGCAACGCCATTGCCGCCTACGACAGCGTGCAGCAGTGGCAAGGGCAGTCGGTGCAACTCTCGGCAAGGAAAGTGCGTGCCTACCAGGCACTCAACGATACTGTGGGGGCTATCGGCGAAATGCGTTCGCTCTTGGCTACCGCGCCACGCAATGTGGACTATAATTTGGCGATGGGCAATATGATGCTGATGTTTGGCGAACGCGACAGTGCGCTCACCTACTACGACAAGGCACAGCAATACGAGCCGGAAAATGGTGCCACCTATCTCGCCAAGGCGCAATTCTACAACGCCATCGGCGACTCGGTGAACTACGACCAGCAGACCTATCAGGCACTGGTGTCGAAAGACCTCGATGTGGCGAGCAAGGTGGAAGTGCTTGCCGACTACGCACGCCATCTGCTGGTGGCAAAGGATTCGTCGGCACGCACCGAAAATCTGTTCAAGGTGCTGATTGAGCAACACCCCAACGAACCACAAATCCGTATGCTTTTCAGCGATTATCTCGCCGCTAAAGACGATATGAAGGGCGCCGCCGAGCAGATGGACTACGCCGTGAACCTCGACCCTACCGACGCACAAGCGTGGAACAGACTACTGGTGCTCAACATCATTTCAGAAAACTACGAAGCAGCCATCGCAGCCGGCGACCGTGCCATAGAGTTGAACCCCAACAACATTGAACTTTACGGCTACATCGCCCCAGCCTACTACAACATCAAGCAATACGACAAAGCCATAGAGGTGTATAAAAAGGCTCTTGCGGCGGTGGACAGCACCGACACGGAGCACCGCTCTATGTTTTTGGGCGGCATGGGCGATGCCAAATTCTCGATGGGCGACACCATCGGGGCTTTTGCGCTCTACGACCAAGCCATCGAAATCGACCCCAACAATGTGAGCATTCTGAACAATTACGCCTACTTCCTCACGCTCTGCAATCGCGACCTCGACAAGGCGGAGCGAATGAGCGCGAAAACCGTTCAGGCGGAGCCACAGAATGCCACTTTCCTCGACACCTACGCATGGGTGTTCTACAAGCGCAAGGAATACACCATGGCACAACTCTATATTGAAATGGCGATTAAAAACGAGCGCCGCCCTTCGTCGGACATCTACGACCATTACGGCGACATTCTTTTGGCGGTGGGCAACAAGCAAGAGGCACTCAAGCAGTGGAAAAAAGCCCTTGAACTCGATGCCGGCAACAAGGAATTGCTCGAAAAGGTGGAAAAGTTGGCTTTGGAACTCCAGCCCGCCGACACGAAAGAAAACACAGACGACAAATAACAACAAAGCAATATGAAAATAGCAAAACATATTCTTCCGATAATAGCCCTCGCAGCCATTACGGCTTCGTGCGGCTCACAAAAAGTGGCGGTACCTGAAACTCAAAAAGTGACCACCACAACCACAACGACTACAACCACAACCAAAACAACAACTACCACGACTACCACCACCACAGCAGCCCCCACCACAGCACAAGTGAGCCATGTGGCAAAAATTGCCAACTCATTCGGCGCGTGGACCACGCTGAAAGCAGGCGGTAGCGTGTCGATTGGCGGTTCAAAACCACTTTCATCGTCGATGCAGATTCGCATGGAGCGTGGCAAGAGCATCTACATTTCCGTTCGCCCAATGGGCATTATGGAGGTGGCGCGATTGGTGATTGTGGGCGACACGCTTTTGGTGATCGACAAACTGCACAAACGCTACATTCTGGAATCAGCCAAACTGCTCACTTCGGGCATTCCCATTGATGTGAGCACATTGCAAGACATTTTCTTGGGCCGTGCGTTCATTCTTGGCAACGGCACACTCAACAGCGGCATGGCAAGCCTGGTGACCCTCGCTAATATCGACGGCACCTACATGGTGCGCCCCAAAGAACAATACAAGGGATTTGAATATGATTTCAAGTTCGACAAGAATTACCACATCAAGTCGCTCGAAGTGACTCCTGTGGTGAAGTCGGAGAAAGTTGCCACCTATTCGGTGGATTACTCTGGCGTGAAAACCTCGCTCGCCGGCTACATTGCCACAAAAGTGAACATGGCGACCAAAATTGGAAAATCGCCCATGTCGCTTGCGCTCGATTACAGTGGCTTCACTTGGAACGAACGTGTGACCATCGATGCCAAAATCCCTTCCAACTACACAAGGGTTTCGGGCAGTAGTCTTTTGGGTATATTTTCTGAAGAATGATTGAGATAAAAACATACACCCCTGAGCAACAAGCCGTGTGGGACGAGTTTGTGGCTTCGTGCTGCAACGCCACGTTCTTGCACCAGCGTGCGTATATGGACTACCACAGCGACCGCTTTACCGACCATTCGCTAATGGCGTACAGCGATGAGCGACTGGTGGCGGTGCTGCCTGCCAATGTGGTAGGCAAAACGCTCTTTAGCCACCAAGGACTCACCTACGGCGGCTGGCTTCACCAGGTCAAGCACTTCGATGCCACGGTGATGATGGCTGTGATGCAAAGTGCGGCTGAATGGTTGAAAAACGAGGGTTTTGAGACTGTGGTTTACAAGCCGGTGCCACACATCTACCACCGCTACCCGGCGGAGGAAGACCTGTATGCGCTTTTCCGTGCAGGAGCGGTGCTCACCGAGTGCAATATCTCCACTTCGGTGCTGCTCTCCAATCCTTTCGATTTCGACCGTGGCAACAAGCGCGCCGTGAACTCCGCCAGAAGGGCTGGAGTGGAAGTGGGCGAAAGTACCGACTGGGAAGGCTATTGGCATGTGCTGGAAGAGGTGCTTGCCTCGCGCCACGAGACCAAGCCCGTGCACTCGGTGGAGGAAATCAAGTTGCTCCACAGCCGTTTTCCCGAAAATATCAAACTCTACACCGCCACTTGCGATGGGCGGATTGTGGCTGGCGTGGTGATGTTTTTCACCCACACCGTGGCGCACAGCCAGTATATCGCCTCGTCGGCTGAAGGGCGCGAGCGCAAGGCGTTGGCATTGCTGTTCCGCCATCTGATCGACCAGTCGAAAGATTCGGGATATGCCTATTTCGATTTTGGAATCTCAAACGAGGACCACGGTCAGTGGCTCAACGAAGGGCTGGTGCAGCAGAAGTCGCGTTTGGGCGGCAGGGGCATCGTGTACAACTCGTATAAATTCAAACTGTAAACTCCATTTTTCAAGCATAGGAATATATGGCAGAGCGTAATTCTATCTCTCGCATGGCAATGAAGGCGATGGGCATCTTCGGAGGTGTCCAGATGATAGGCATTATCTGCTCTATCGTGCGCACCAAACTTGTGGCAATGTGGATTGGTCCGGTGGGCATGGGACTTTTCGGCCTATTTAACCAGGCCCTCGACATGCTCAACACTGCCACCAACCTGGGTATTCGCCAAAGCAGCGTGCGCGACATTTCGCAAGCCCACGAAAACGCAGCCGAGCAAGGGCACATTTCGCGCGTGATTACTGCCGTGCGGCGATGGTCGCTGTGGCTGGGCATGGCAGGGGTGGTTTTCACCATCGCCATGTCGCCGCTGTTGAGCGAATGGACCTTTGGCAATTCCGACCACATTTGGGGCTTCGTGGCACTGTCGGTAGCATTGCTGTTTGTGGCGCTGACCAATGGCGAACATGCCGTGCTGCAAGGTTTGGCAAAACTCAAACGCCTTGCCAACGCCTCCATGTGGGGCACTATTTTCGGTTTGGTGCTGAGTGTGCCCATGTTCTATTATCTTGGCGAAGACAGCGTGGTGCCGTCGATTATCGCCTACGCCGCCGGCTGTCTGATTTTCGCATGGATTTTCCGTGACAAAGACCACGCCGCTGCCCCACTCACCCACCGACAGACTTTCGCCATAGGAAAAGACTTCGTGAAACTGGGCATCTACATGACCGCGGGGCTTTTCATCACCACGCTCATGGGCTATGTGTTTAATGCGTGGCTCAACAATGTGGCTGGCACGGCTGAGGTGGGCTATTATCAGGCTGGCTACACGCTTGTAAACAAATACACGGGACTGGTGCTCACCGCCCTCGGTATGGAGTATTATCCACGCTTAGCGCGAGTGGCTACGAGCCGACTCCGCCTCACCGCCTTTGTGTCGCAGGAACTCAAGGTGTCGATGCTGGTGATGGCTCCCATTGTGGCGCTGTTCATCCTCCTGCGTGGTACTATTGTGTGGATTCTGTATGCGCCCAGTTTCGATGTGATTTACTCGCTCATCTCATGGGGCATGATTGGCATTGTGTGGCGCACGCTGTCGTGGTGCATGGCATTTGTGATTCTGGCAAAGGGCGACGGCAAGATGTTCCTCATCACCGAAGCTGTGAGCGATGTCATCGGCTTCGGGCTGAATGTGTGGTTCTACCAGTTGTGGGGACTCACAGGACTTGGCATCTCATTCATGGTGTGGTATATCATCTACACCGCTATGATATATGTGGTGTATCGCTGGCACTATGGTTTGCAACTCACTCCGTCGAGCCTGCTCACCACCATTTTCGCCCTTTGCGGCGCTTCGGCTGTGATGATGGCTATGCAGTATAATCTGACTGCTATGGCGGTGGCTGTGACCGTGGTGGTGATGCTTGTGAGCGCAGTGCTGATAAAGCGCCAATGGACACGATAAAAGGTTAATAAAGCACGGCTCTTTCATTTAACTTTGGTGTTGTTTAGTAACTGCTTGAATAAGTAGCATTTACCCAAGTCTAATCTGTGGAATATCTAAAAACAGTTTTGTTGGGTGTTATTGAGAGTTGCTTCTAACCGACTAATACTCATGGATATTGAAAATTCAAAGCATTTTTAAATGAAAGAGCCGTGTTAATAAAGTAGAAAATAAGTCAGTTTAATTTGATACTGTGGAAAATAGTTGTTACCTTTGCATAGTAATTAATAATGAACGAATATGTGACGAGGAATCTCATCTTAATATGAGATTCTTTCGTTTCTTTTACTAACTATTTTATAACACATTTTTTACCATGGCTATCAGCTACATGACCCAAGAAGGGTACGACAAAAAGATGCAGGAGCTCAAGCACCTCGAAAGTGTAGAGCGCCCCGATGTCGTGCGTGCTATCCAAGAGGCACGTGAAAAAGGCGATCTCTCTGAGAATGCCGAATACGATGCCGCTAAGGAGCGTCAAGGTATGCTTGAGGCAAAAATCGCTGAGCTTAAAACTCTCGTGGCCACAGCACGCATCATCGACCAGTCAAAACTTCAGACCGAGGAAGTCGCTCTTATGAATAAAGTGACTATTAAGAACCTTAAGAACAGTGCTTCAATGACATACACTATCGTAAGTGAAACTGAAGCGAATCTGAAGGAAGGCAAAATCTCTATCACCACTCCTATTGCCAAGGGACTTCTTGGCCACAAGGTGGGCGATATTGTGGAAGTGCAAGCACCTGTAGGCAAAATGCAGTTCCAAATCGTGGAAATCGGAGTATAAAATTTTAAAACTATATAAAGCAATGGCATCAATTTTTAGCAAAATCGTGGCTGGCGAAATACCAAGCTACAAGTGTGCCGAAGACGAGAACTACTATGCGTTTCTCGACATCAATCCTGTGAACGAAGGTCACACGCTCGTCATTCCTAAGCACGAAGTGAACTATATCTTCGACCTCGAAAACGAGGAATATGCCGGACTTTGGCAATTCGCAAAAAAGGTGGCAAAGGCGTTGAAGGCCGCTGTGCCTTGCGAGCGCATTGGCGTGGCTGTGCTTGGACTGGAAGTGCCACACTGCCATATCCATCTCGTACCTATCAACACCGAAGGCGACATGAACTTCAAAAACAAGAAGGATGTGCCAGCCGAGCAGATGGCAGCCATTGCAGAAAAAGTGTTTGAGCAATTCTCTAAGCTCTAAACCGCAATAATGCTTTTTGATATATAGACAAAACTCTTCACAAGCGCACCCTTGGCTGGTTTTTAGCCACAGGTTGCGCTTTTCTTATTCAGAATATAAATAAAAATGCTGAAATCACTCTACACTATCATCATTCTCGCCCTCGCTGTACTGCCTTGTGCCGCGCAGGAAGCGGTGGTGGATAGTATGGCGATGGATTCGGCATTCTCGGCCTCTAATGCCGAATTTTCTGCCAAGAAAGCAGTGGTGGCAGCATCGCCAAAGAAACGCTCATACTGGGATCACGGCTTCGGCAAATTTCTGGTGAAAATCGACCGATTTCTTGAAGAAGGACAACTGTCGGGCATCGACACCACCTATCAGACCATTCCGAAACTCAACCGCCAAGTGTATTTGGGCGCATACGGATACTGGCAAAACTACAGCAACCTCATTCCTTTCTATTTCCCAGAGTCTATCAACAAGCGAATTCCTGGTTTGCGCGATGGTGCCTACTACAAAATCAATGCCCATACGCAACAAGCGGAAATGGAGTTGGGCATCGACTGGAAAGGCTTCGCTTTGGAAATACCCATTCCTATCCGCAACAATTACAGTGCCAGTTACGGACTGGCAAAAAACGGCTCGGTGTGGGGATTCCGCTTACGCTACAAGAGCATCAATTCGGTGGCTGGTAGTAAGCGTTTTGGTATGCAGGACGTGCTTCAGCAGTATGTGCACGACCACCCCGATGAGGCAGAGGAAATCTCAAAGGTAATCGACTTCGTGAAAGACGAGCACATAGAATCGGGCAAGCACCACATCAACATATTCTTTGGTGAAGGCTATTATGTGTTCAATCATCGCAAATTTTCGCTCTCGGCTGGCTTGTTTGCCGACATGGTGCAGAAGCGCAGCGCAGGAAGTATGATGGTGTATGCCAACTATTATCAGAGCCGCTACGCCGTGAAAGACATACTGATCTCCGACTTCGACGTTTACCGCACCCAGCAAGTGTCGGTGGGCTTTGGCTACGGCTACAACTACTCGCTGTATGGTGGAAAACTGCTCTTCCACCTCTCGGCGGTGCCCATGTTCTCGCTTTATTCCAACCTGATGCACCGCGCCAAATTCAATTCCGAGGCCGACCGCAAGCAATACGAAGCCATGTATGGCGACGACCCAAAATTCTACGACCCTTCCGACAACGGCCGCCCCGACTTCCGCGTCAACGCCTTCGCACGCTTCGCCGCCAACTACAGCCTCGGCCGCTACGTGCTCTCCCTCCTCGTCAACTACCGCTACTACGGCTTCAGCAACTCCAAAAACCTCCACATCAACAACCAAGAAGCCGACGCCCAATTCAACATAGGCTACCGCTTCTAATCCCCCCTATCCTTTAAAGCGGAATCATAATTCCTCTTCCATCTACTGATAGCAAAGTAATAATTTTTGATTGTAAAGGATTGATAAGCGAATTTTTTGTATAATTTTGTGATTTAGATATTTTATTGTATATTTGCTACGTTTTAATATCGTATTAAAATGATGCAATATGATTGCTGAAGTTATTATAAATGGACGAAGGATTCCACTCTCAAAACGAGAGGTGAAAGACTTAAAAGGTATCACCATCGGCGATAAGATTGGATTTGAATTCTTTGACGGTGCATTTCAGGAGATGAACTTGCTTTTCGTAAGACCGAAGAACTCAAATCCCACTCCAAGAAATTGCGCCTTCATGGCAGACCGACTTAAGAAACTATTTGGGCTACCTGTGGTTTTTATCCTCAAGTCAGGACCGACTTACGAGCGCCAACGCTTGGTGGACAAGGGCGTTTATTTTGTGATGTCGGACAAATACGCATTCCTTCCGACGCTAATCGCATTGGAGTGTGTGGGAAACAGGAAAAGACCTATCCGTTTAACCCCAGTTGCACAATACTTGTTACTCTTCCATCTTCAAGTAGCATCGTTGGAAAATATGAGTGCGATGGCTATTAAAGAAAAAGTGCCATACTCTTACGAAAGCATCACACTGGGCATTACCTGTCTTGCCGACTTGGGCTTATGCACTAAAATCAATGTAGGTTCAAAGAGTAAGGCCATACATTTTCCCCTATCTGGCAAAGCCCTTTGGGAGAAAGCAAAACCATATCTGATTAATCCTGTGGAGAAAATCGTGTATTGCGATGAACTTCGCAATGGAGAATCATTCCCTGTTTGTGGCATAAACGCATTGGCAAAACATTCACATCTCAATCCCGACAGTGAAAATTGGGTAGCAATTACAGCAAAAGAGTTCAGAAAATTGAAATCAGAAGAAGCATTCGTTAATCTCAATCCTTTTGATGGGCAAGTGATTGTGGAGGTATGGAAATATCCCCCTATAAAACAAATTGAAGCGTCGGAGAATTGTGTTGACAAATTGTCGTTAGCCCTTTCTCTTGCAAATGACGACGATCCGAGAGTGGAACAAGAAGTGGAATACCTAATAGAAAATATGAAATGGTAGGATTAGATAAGTTTAGAGCAGCCTTTGCGCACTACTCCGAAAATTATGTGATAATAGGCGGTACTGCATGTGATATAGCAATGACAGGAACTGCCGTGCGAGCACGAGCCACTCACGATATAGACATGATTGTCGTTGTGGAGAATATGAGTGCAGCCTTTGCCGAAAGATTTTGGCAATTCATAAAAGAAGCTGGCTACCGTCCTGAGAAGCGCAAAACAGAGCAAGGCGAACCTGCGAGCTACGAGCTGTATCGTTTCCTTGACGGCAAAGATGGCTATCCGTCGATGATTGAATTGCTGTCGCGTCATTCCGACATATTAGGAGAACCTCAAGGATTGCTGATTGAACCGCTGCCCACTTCCGACGATGTATCAAGTTTGAGTGCTATTATTATGGACGATGATTTTTATCATTTCACCATTGAAAACAGCGTTTTGACCAACGGCATTCGCCACGCTTCCCCTATTGCACTGATAGCTCTTAAAGCAAGAGCATATCTTAATCTCACAAAGGATAAGCAGGAAGGAAAGCACGTCAACACCAAAGATATTAAAAAGCATCGTTCCGATGTGCTAAAGAATGTAGTCATCGCAGAAAATGCTAACGTGGCAGCTCCTGAACCTATCAAGCAATGCGTAATGGAATTTGTAGCCGATTTGCGTAAAAATTTTGGCGAAACTGGTCAATCATTAGCCAAGTCACTTGATACCGATTTGGCAACAATAGAGCAATTGTTGGAACAATTAGACACCCTTTTTATTGCATGAAGATGAAAATACAATATGCTTCCGATTTACATTTAGAGTTCTCAGACAATGCGAGTTATATCAAATACAATCCCCTTGAAGTGGTTGGCGACATACTCGTATTAGCTGGCGATATTGGCTATCTTGGTGACGACAATTACAGTCGACATCCATTTTGGGATTGGGCCTCGGAGAATTACCAGCAAGTGATTGTTGCAATGGGAAACCATGAATTTTATAAGTTTTTTGATGTTGCGACCTTACACGACGGATATTGTTTGGAAATCAGACACAATGTCAAAGCTTATTACAACGCTTGCGTAACGATAGGCGACACCGACATTATAGTGTCCACATTGTGGTCGCATATTCCGCTGAACGAAGCCGCTTTTACCGAGCGTGCAGTGTCGGATTTTAAAAGAATTATTTATGATAGGCAGTTGCTTACTTTTGCTGACTTCAACCGAGAGCATAGGCGGTGCTTTGAATTTATCAAATGCTCTATCGGCACAAGTATGGCAAAGCACAAGATAGTGGTCACTCACCATGTGCCTTCATTCCAAATGTTGTGCCCTAAATATAAAGGAAGCCCTGTGAACGGAGCATTCACAGTAGAATTAGCCGACTTTATCGAAATGAGCGACATCCAATATTGGATTTACGGACATTCCCACTACAATGTGGATGTGAGAATCGGCAATACACTTTGTGTTTCAAACCAACTGGGATATGTGTTCCATAACGAACACCTCTCATTCAAACACGACAAACACATTGAAGTATAGCCCCACCAACAACATATACTCATCTTCCAAGAGAACTATCTATATCATAGCGTAAGGATATGCCTTTTTAGGGATACCATTCGATATAGCGTGGGGGTTATTCGGGAGGGGTGGATTCGTAGTCGCAGTGGGTGGGGTTGAAGGTGATGGATGGGTTGGCGAACACTTGGTTCATGGCTTGGCTGCGCACCATTTCGGGGGTGGCGCCGGTGAGCACCTGGCGGTCGCGTGTGATGACCCACAGTTGGTCGGTGAGCATGAGCGAGCGCGAAATGTCGTGGGTAGATAGCAAGATGGCTTTGCCCTGCTCGTGAGCAAGGGCGGCAAGGAGTTGCATGGTTTCAATGCGGCTTGCGGCATCGAGGAAGGCGGTAGGTTCGTCGAGCACAATGATGGGCGTGTGCTGCGCTAAGGCTCGTGCAATCATCACCTTTTGGCGCTCGCCATCGCTGAGGTTTGCCACAAAACTCTCCGCCTTGTGAGTCATACCCACGCTGCGGATAGCGTCGGCAACGATTGCGCGGTCGTCGTCGCTCAATCGCCCCAAAAAGCCCGTGTAGGGCTGACGGCCGAGCCCCACCAGTTCGCTTACGGTGAGTGCCCCTGCCTGAATGCGCTCGGTGGACACCAGCCCCAAGAGGCGCGCACGCTCCGATTTGGTGATGGTGTCGAAATCCACGCCATGCAGCAGAATTTTGCCTTCGATGGGCTTCGTGGCAAACGTGAGCGCACGAATGAGTGTGGACTTGCCTGCGCCGTTTTGCCCAAGCAACGCCACCAACTGCCCACTATCAAGCGAAAGGTTCAAACCACTGAGCAAGGTGGTGGTTTGCTTTCCGTGGGTATATCCCACTGCGAGATTTTGAGTTTCAAATATTGCCATGATAGTGTCAGTTAAAATATTGTATTTTTCTACGATTCAAAATAATATAGAGAATGATGGGTACGCCAATGATTGGAGTGATGGCGTTGATTGGTATCACACCATGGTCGCCACCCACGCTCAAAAGCGTGCAAAACAAGGCGATGTCGGCTCCTGCAAGGATAGTGACCGGAATGAGACGGCTGTGGTTGCTTGTGGCGAGCATAAGTCGGGCAATGTGTGGCACCACCAGTCCGAGGAAACCAATCGGGCCGCAATAGGCAGTAACCACGGCTGTGAGCAGACCTGTCACCGTGAGCAAGGCGATGCGTGTGCGATGGGTGTTCACGCCTAAGTTTTCGGCGTAGCGAGTGCCAAGCAGCAGGGCGTTGAGCGGCTTCACCATCATCACCGAGCCAATAAGCCCAACGACGATGAGCGACGCAAAGAGCGGCATTTGCGCATTAGTCACACCTGAGAAATTACCAAATCCCCACGCCACATAACTGTGCACGCCCTCTTCGGTGGCTACGGAATTGAGCAGCTGCACCACACTCGAAGCCAAATAGCTCACAAGCATACCGATGATGAGCAGCATCGTGCTGCTTTTCACTATTGACGAAAACACAATCAGCACCAGCATCACCGCGCCTGCGCCAATGAATGCACCTATAAGCGTGGCAATGTAGCCGCCTATAGCCACATCGCCCATCATCTTGCCGATAGTGCCGCCCATGGCAAGCATCACCACCGCCACACCAAGTCCGGCACCGGTGCTCACGCCCAGAATCGACGGGCCAGCCAGCGGATTGTTGAAGGTGGTTTGGAGTAGAAGTCCCGAAATAGCCAATGCCGCGCCGGCAAGCGCAGCGGTGAGAATCATGGGAATGCGAGTTTGAAGCACGATGATGTTCCAAGCCTCGTTGTCGCTCTCGTTGCCCATCACGATACTCATCACCGCCGACGCGTCGATATCAACGGATCCAAACACAAGGCAAGCCACCACCAACAGCGCCAACAGCGCCAGCAGCAGTATCACCGTGAGCGAAAACCTGCGTGATGAAGAATGGCCCATTATTTCAGATTGTAATAAAATTCGGTTTTAACGTCGGGGAAAAGTTCGGGGTGAAGCACTGCCGCAAATTCGCTCAACAGCAAATCGGGGTGGAATGGCACACGCACGAAGAAGTGCGATTTTTCGGTGTCGCACGCCCACACTTTCTTTTGCTTGAACGCCTCAAAACTCTTGTTCAGGTCGTATTGGCTTTGCAAGTCGGCAAGCGAATTGATGCCGGTCCACTTCACGAACCAAAAATCTGCCTTTTGCGCCTTTGCCAGCACTTGGTTGAAGTCGAGCGAGAGCGAACCAGTGCTCTTGTCGGATGCCCAAGGATAGTCGCCACCGGCATCGGCAATGATTTTCGCCATGTAACTATTGCCGCCAGGCACAGCCCACACACCACTAATCACCATCTCGGTGATAACCGATGGCTTACTTTTAGCCGTAGCCGCTTTTTCGGCAATGGCACGGTAACGCCCAGCCACGGCTTCATACAGACTGTCGGCTTGAGCCGATTTGCCAAGCAGCGCACCGTAGAATTTCACCCATTCGGCACGCCCTAGCGGAGTGTATTCAAGATAGTCGGCACATTCAATGATAGGGATGTTCATCTTCTCGATTTGCCCATACGAGGCATCTTGATATGGCGAAAGCAGAATGGCATCGGGCTTCATGGCTATCACCTTCTCAATGGTGGGCGACATGGAATTTCCACAGTCGGCAATCGTGCCAGCTTTCACGCCACTGAGCACCTGAGCATCGGTGTAGTAGTTGGCATCGCATACGCCCTTCACCGCACCGAATCCGCCGAGTTCACGCATCAAACTTGCGTGCACCTCGCTATACACCAGCGCATTCTGAATAGGCGTGCGCACCACCGTGCCCTCTGGAAGCTGCTTCGGCATAGCCGAATCGCGAGACACAAGAATGTAGGTGTGGAGCACTTTACCATCATTCCAAGGGTCTTGAATCGTGGCTTTCACATATCCATCACACTGCTCCATCGTGAGCAACTGCGCCTGCTTCTTTTCAGCAGACTCCACCTTTTTGGCCTCACCGCCTCCGCAAGAAGCGAGCACAATCACCAACAAGGCACAAAGAAAATACCGTATCTTCATCATTAATTCCAATTTATCCCACAAAATTAAGAAAAAAACGCCTATTAAAATTCGGTTCAGTGGAAAAATACTGGGTGACTGAAACAAAAACATAAAAAACACTCGCCTTCGGCGAAAAACCAAACCCGGTATGGACGTGATACTTCACGTCCGCCCATAATTGTGATACCATATTGAATATCAATCATTTGTCGCGAACACGAAGTATCGCGTCCGCGCCATGCAAAATCGTTTTGGAAGGTTTGATACAACCCCCTTCCAAGAAATCATGTTATCATCAAGGGTTTTTCGCCGTGAAACGGCGAGCGGTTTTTATCCTTTTGGCGATGCCACCGCCCTCCCCTGCGAGGGCGGCGTTGGTGATGTGGTGTGGCAGATTCAAGCTCCAGCTTGAAATCAGACATGCCACAGCACTAACGACAGGTGCGAAGCACTGGCATCGCTAAAAGGCTGTTTTTTATGTTTTTGTTTCAGTCCCCCAGTATTTTTCCACTGAACCGATTTGGGGGTGAATTTGCGTAATTCGGAAGTTATTTCTAACTTTGTAGCCTGATTCGATGAGTTTGGGGTGCCCTCACTTGGGGCTGAGATCATACCCACTGAATCTGATCCGGGTAATTCCGGCGTAGAGAACAAAAAACTTATTATTCACAATTATGAAAAAAACATTCTTGACGACTGTCGCTCTCGTGAGCGCCAGCTGTGCGGCTCTTGCAGCTACTGCGCCTAAAGCCGACACTGCCAAGGTTGTGCGCCTCCAAAATGTGGAGGTGACAGCAACTCGTGCCACCAAAACTACTCCTGTGGCATTCACCAACGTTAGTAAGCAACAAATTGCGGAACTCAATTACGGCAAGGACATTCCTTTCCTGGTTTCGTCCACCCCATCGGTGCTCACCACCAGTGACGCCGGTGCAGGAATCGGCTACTCTGCTATGCGTGTGCGCGGCACAGACGCAACACGTATCAATGTCACCGCCAACGACATTCCTATGAACGACGCAGAAAGCCACTCTATCTTCTGGGTGAACACTCCCGACTTCGCATCTTCGCTCGAAGACATTCAGATTCAGCGTGGCGTGGGTACCTCTACCAACGGTGCAGGTGCTTTCGGAGCAAGCGTGAACATGCGCACACAACGCTTCTCTATGAATCCTTACGCAGAAATGAGCGGCACTTACGGCTCTTTCAACACCAACAAGGAAACCTTTAAAGTGGGTTCAGGCTTGATTGGCGGACACTGGAACTTCGACGCTCGATTCTCGCACATTGCCAGCGATGGCTACCGCGACCGCGCAAGCAGCAAACTCCACTCTTATTTCGCGCAAGCCGGCTATTTCGGTGGTCAAACTTCGGTTCGCTTCATCACTTTCGGTGGTAAGGAATGCACCTACCACGCATGGGACGGTATCAGCAAAACGGACTTGACCGACAACCGTAAATACAACCCTAACGGTGAAATCAAGCGCGACGGCAAGGTGATCGGCTTCTACGACGACCAAACCGACAACTACCGCCAAACCCACTACCAACTGATTTGGGACCAAGGCATTGGCGCTAACTGGCACTGGAACCTTGGCTTGCACTACACCGATGGCTTTGGCTACTACCAAGAGTATAAAAACGCTCGCACACTGAAGGAATACGGTCTTGAACCATTCATGGTGGGCGACAACAAGGTGAAGAAATCAAGCCTCGTGCGTAAGAAAAACGTGGACAGCGGTTTTGGCGGCGCTGTGTTCTCGCTCAACTTCGCTAAGGGTTCGCTCAACACCACATTCGGCGGTAGTTTCAACAGTTATGCAAACGACCACTACGGTAATGTGATTTGGGTGGAAAACTACCTCTTGCCTCTCGACCCAAGCCACGAATACTACCGCAACAAGGGTAAAAAGAACGACTTCACCATCTACTGGAAGGCTTCAAACACTTTGTGGAAATCGCTCCGCCTCTATGCCGATATGCAATATCGCCACATTGGCTACAAAATCACAGGCGACAACGACAAGTGGGACTGGACTGCTTCACCTGAGCATCTCCAAGTGCTGAACGTGGATGAGAAATTTGATTTCTTCAATCCTAAGGTGGGCTTGATCTACGACTTCAACAAGCACAACACAGCTTACGCTTCATTCTCTGTGGCTCAAAAAGAACCTACTCGTAACAACTACACCGATGGTTTGTTCACCGTGCGCCCAAAGGCTGAAAAACTCTTCGACTGGGAAGCTGGCTACACTTTCAGCAGCGACCGTTTCACAGCTGGCGTGAACTTCTACTACATGAAGTATAAAGACCAACTCGTGCTCAACGGCAAGCTCAACGAAATTGGCGAAGCCATGGCAGAAAATGTGCCCGACAGCTACCGCATGGGCGTTGAACTCCAAGCAGGCGTGAAGATCACCGAATGGCTGCGTTGGGACTTGAACGGCACATTCAGCCGCAACCGCATCAAAGACTATGTGGGCTATGTGAGCAACTACGAAGCATCGACTTGGAACGACCTCTACACTCAAACCGCAGTGGAAAAGGGCAACACCACCATCGCCATGTCGCCTTCATTTATCGGCAACAGCGTGATTGAGTTCAACCTCAAGGGCTTCTCTGCACAGTTCACTTCTCAATATGTGAGCCGTCAGTACCTCGACAACTTCGAGAACAAGGAAGACAGCCTCGACCCATATTTCGTGAGCCACCTCAACTTGGCTTACACCTTCAAGTTGCCACATGTGAAAGCTATCACCGTAGGTTGCACCGTTTACAACATCTTCAACGAGAAGTATGAAAACAACGGTTACAGCCAAACTTGCGCCCTCGTATCAGCCGACGGCTCTTACAAGCTCAGCAGCGACCCACGCTTCTACCCAATGGCTGGCACCAACGTATTGGCACACTTGACATTCTCATTCTAAGACACAGATTCGTATGTTTGCTGCTATCGACTGGACTACCGCCACACAATGGCTATCCGACCCAAAACACTTGTTCGACGCCATCAGTTTCGTGCTGGGCTTGCTCTACCTGTTTTTGGAGTTTAAGGCAAGCATCTGGCTCTGGCCTGTGGGCATCGTCATGCCCATAGTGCACAGCGTCACTTATTACAAGGCTGGACTTTACGCCGACTTCGGCATGGAATTTTTCTATGTGATTGTGGCTGTGTACGGTTTCTTGAAATGGCGCATGGGTAAAGGTGCCGACAAGAAAGATGTGCCCATCACCCACTTCCCCATTCGCATGGCAATCATTGCCGTGGTGGCATTCGGGGCTATCTGGGGAGGCATCTTCTGGTTTCTCAGCACCTGCACCGACAGCACCGTGCCTGTGCTCGACGCGTTCACCACTGCCCTGAGCATCATCGCCTACTGGGCTTTGGCTAACAAATGGGCAGAGCAATGGCTGCTGTGGCTGGCGGTGGATTTGGTATGCACCGTGCTCTACATTCACAAAGGCATACCATTCTCAGCCACCCTCTACGGCTTCTACACCATCATGGCTGTGCTCGGCTACCGCAAATGGCTCCGCCTGATGGAAGCGCAAAAGTAACAAACATACCACACACTCCCATACCATAGGGCTGTGCTCGCACTCCAAGCGACCACAGCCCTATTTGCATAATTAATCACTTATTTATTTAGTGTCAAAAAGGTCATTAAGCGTGATTTGTGAATCTATGTCGTTGGCATATTTATTTGGAAGAAGATCTTCAGTGGTAATCATTGTGAGAATAACGCCTTTTTTGGTTTTTGTTTCACCACGAAAACGATTAATGCGATTTTGTAATTTATCAAATTCTGATTTTGTTAGTTCATACTGCGATTTACTATACTTCACTTCGCACACATTTATCATATCATCTGCTCGGTCGATAATAATGTCGATTTGTGCACCTCTTTCGTGTGAGGCCACATCAGTTTTACTTCTCCATGAATAGAATTGAGTTGAAATTTTATCAAAGCGCAATATTGTCTTAATTTGATTTACATGAGCTAAACAAACACGCTCAAAACTCATTCCATACCAGTTGTTGATTGCTGGTGTGTTCAAATGATGGCTCCAATATTGAGCATCTCCCAATCCCAGAAAAGCAAACTTCAAATAGAAATGTGAATAAAAATCCATCAATTGATAGATACCTCCATTCTTCTTGATTTTTGCATCCTTCACATAGTAAAGGCGAATGATGTCGCAACTCTGAAGATTGCCCAACTGATCAGTAAGCGCCTTCCCGCTGATTTTAAGTTTGGTAGAGATTTCCTGTCTTGTCAACCCCTGTTTTGATTCCGCTAAAAGCTTTACAATCTTCATATACGGCTCAGGAGATTTAAACAATGTCTTATACAATCTGCTGTATTCTTTTTGCAATTCTGCATCACGGTCAAAAAAAAGTCTATCCAGGTTTTCTGCCAAACTTTCAGAAGCAGAAAGCAAACTTAAATAATAAGGTACACCACCTAAGCACATATACGCTTGAAGAATAGTGAGCCTACTCCAATTAAATCCACGATTCAGCAGATAAAGTTCAGTCTCATGCAGAGTAAACTGATGCAGAGCAATTTCATGCGTCACTCTATTATGAAGACCGCCTTTTGAATCAATGATGTTAGTAATCATCCAACTCGTCACCGAACCACAAATAATTAGTTTCAAGTTATCTTGAAGCGAAGCCCAACTGTTCCAAAAGAATCCCAAGGCGCGCACAAAACCTGAACGCTGTGAGTCGAAACAAGAGATTTCATCAATGAATACGATGCAAGGTTCCCCCGAGTTGATTTTCGGCTGTAAAAACTTACGTAATTCAGCAAACGCTGTCAACCAATTTTTAGGGTGCTCATTAATCTTGTAGCCATTAAATTCAAGTGCCTGAACAAACGATTCCATTTGCTCAGATGGAGTGCCGTCGATGATTCCTGTAAGGCTAAAGGCAAGTCGATTACGAAAAAGCTGGTTAATTAAAAAGGTTTTTCCCACTCTTCTTCTTCCATAAATTGCGATAAATTCAGCCTGACCTGAATCAACATAAGCCTCAAGGCTTTCAATCTCTTTTTCGCGTCCAATTAGTCGTTTCATCGTCTTATTCTTTCTAAAGATTCACATTGCAAAGATAGTGTTTTATAATTGTAAAACAAAATGAGTTCTTACCAGAACGCATAGAAAACACACCGTTTTGGTAAAATCTCGCATCTGTTTTTACCAAAACACAAGAAAAACTCACCATTTTGGTAAAAACTCGTTGAAATTATATGGGTCGTGAGGATTTATGGATATATTGATTAACATGTGACTATGCCGATGCTTTTATGGCAAATCCTGACGTTTTGGGGCATACTTATAAATCTTTCTCAATATTTAGGCAATGCGGAAATAGCGGTGTGATTTGTGAGAGATTTCGTTTTTGTGTATCTTTGTAACTTAATACGAAAATAATAACAAAATAATATACCTTAAAATGGGAAAAGTAATTCTTACTGGCGACCGTCCAACAGGCAAACTCCATATCGGCCATTATGTGGGTTCGCTCCGTCGCCGCGTACAACTGCAAAATGAGGGCGACTACGACCGCATGTTTGTGTTTATGGCCGATGTTCAGGCACTCACCGACAATGCCGACAACCCTGAGAAAATCCGTCAAAACATTATAGAAGTGGCGCTCGACTACCTCGCCGCCGGACTTGACCCAGAAAAGTGCACGCTTTTCATTCAAAGCCAAATCCCTGAATTGTGCGAACTCACCACCTACCTGATGAACTTGGTAAGCGTGTCGCGCCTTCAGCGCAACCCTACCGTTAAGTCGGAAATCAAAATGCGTGGTTTCTGCCAGCAAGACGAGGAGGCTGCCGAAGCAGCCGGACAGCGCAAAGGCATTCCTGTGGGCTTCTTCTGCTACCCTGTGAGCCAGGCTGCCGACATCACCCTCTTCAAGGCCAACATCGTGCCAGCCGGTGAGGACCAACGCCCAATGATTGAGCAAACCCGCGAATTGGTGCACAGTTTCAACAACACCTACGGTGAAGTGCTCGTGGAACCAGAAATCATGCTTCCCGACAACCAGGCTTGCTTGCGTTTGCCAGGCACCGACGGCAATGCAAAGATGAGCAAGAGCCTCGGCAACTGCGTATATCTGAGCGACTCTGCCGAAGATGTATGGCAAAAGGTGCGCGGCATGTACACCGACCCAACACACTTGCGTGTTGACGACCCTGGTCACCTCGAAGGCAACTGCGTGTTCACCTATCTCGACGCATTCTGCTGCAACGACGATTTCGCCGAGTTCTGGCCTGAATATGCCTGCCTCGACGAACTCAAGGAGCATTACACCAAGGGCGGTTTGGGCGACATGAAGTGCAAGAAGTTCCTCAACCAAGTGTTGAACAAGGAACTTGAGCCTATGCGTGTGCGCCGCCACGAATTTGAGAAAGACATTCCTGAAATCTACAACATTTTGAAGAAGGGTACCGAACAGGCTCGCGAAGTGGCTGCCCAGACAATGGACGAAGTGCGCCACGCTATGCGCATCGACTACTTCAACGATGCCGAACTCATTGCATCGCAAGCAGCACGCTTCAAAGCCGAATAACCCGACACTTCCAAATCATCAACCATACAAATCGCTCCCCCACCAAAAAAAAGGGAGCGATTTTTTATTTTTTATTTCCATGTTTTAACCGTAAATATCGGTGCTAATTGTCTTGATATTACACATCTTTTTATAATTTTGCATCAATTATCAACATTTACAGTCAATTAATTTTATTCGCATGAGAAGATTGATTTTTGGATTATTGGCTTGCTTGGTGGCTGGCAGCGTTGCCTGGGCCGCTCCTCGCCAATACGAGAGCGTGGCTGGCGACCTTACCGCCACTCGCATCTACACTTTGCCCAATGGGCTTAAGGTGTATTTGAGCGTGAACAAGGACAAACCCCGCATTTCCGCATTGATTGCCGTACGCACCGGCTCACGCAACGACCCTGCCGAAACCACCGGTTTGGCACACTATCTTGAGCACCTGATGTTTAAGGGCACACAAAAGTTCGGCACCAGCAACTATGCAGCCGAAGTGCCACTGCTCAACGACATTGAGGCACGCTACGAGCAATACCGCAAAGTGACCGACCCCGAATTGCGCAAAAAGCTCTATCACGAAATCGACAGCGTGTCGCAACTGGCTGCACAATACAACATTCCGAATGAATACGATAAGATGATGGCGTCGATTGGTGGCGAAGGCTCTAACGCCTACACCAGCAACGATGTGACCTGCTACACCGAAAACATTCCTGCCAACGAGGTGGAAAACTGGTCACGCATTCAGAGCGACCGCTTCCAAAACATGGTGATTCGCGGTTTCCACACCGAACTTGAAGCCGTGTATGAGGAAAAGAACATCGGCATGGCGCAAGACAACCGCAAATTGTTTGAAGCGCTCTTCGCCAAATTGTTCCCCAGTCACCCCTATGGCACACAAAGCACCATCGGCACTCAGGAACACCTCAAAAATCCGTCAATCACCAACATCAAAAACTACTTCAACCGCTACTATTGCCCCAACAATGTGGCAATTTGCCTTGCTGGCGACCTCGATTTCGACGCCACAATGGACGTGATTGAGCGCTACTTCGGCGAATGGAAGCCAAACGAAAACCTTTCTCGCCCTGAATTTGCCCCAATGGCACCTATCACCGCACCTGTCGACACTACTGTGATGGGTAAGGAATCGCCTTACATGGCTATGGCATGGCGTATGCCTGCTGCCCGATGCGCCGAGAGCGACACGCTGGAAGTGGTGTCGATGCTGCTGAGCAACGGCAATGCCGGTCTGATCGACCTCGACCTCAACCAAAAAATGAAAGTGCTGAGCGCTGGCGCAAGCAGCGAACTGATGACCGACTACTCTATGCTGTTCGTTTACGCTATGCCAAAGGAAGGGCAAACGCTGAATGAGGCACGCCAGCTTATCCTCGACGAAATGGCAAAGGTGGGCCGTGGCGAATTTAGCGACGAATTGCTGACATCGGTTATCAACAATGCGAAACGCAACTATTACAAGGCGATTGAGAGCAACCGCACTCGCACCGATATGATGGTCGATGCGTTTATCAACGGCATTGAATGGAGCAAGGAAGTGGAGCAAATCAAGCGCATCGAGGGTATGACCAAGGCGCAGATTGCCGACTTCGCACGCCGCCACTTCAATGAGCACAACTATGTGATTTGCTACAAGGAACAGGGCGACGACCCCAATCAAAAGAAGATTGAGAAACCAGCCATCACCCCAATTCCTACCAACCGCGACAAAAAGAGCCAATTTGTGGAAGATATTGCCAATTCAGAGCCTACACCAATCGCTCCACGCTTTATCGACTTCAAGCACGACCTCACCGTGAGCAAGACCAAGAACGGTCTGCCATTGCTTTACAAGCAAAATACTGAAAACGGCTTGTTCAACCTCTGCTTTGTGTGGAACTTCGGCATGGAGGCCGACAAGCGTTTGAATACTCTTTTCAACTACATGGACTATTTGGGCACCGACAAGATGAGCAACGAGGAATTTAAGAAGAAAATGTATGCCCTCGCTTGCGACTACAGTTTCTCATCAAGCAACGAAAATGTGTATTTGCAAATTAGCGGCTTGAGCGAGAATATGAGCAAGGCTATCGCCCTCGTGGAAGACCTTGTGAAAAATGCAAAACCCGACCAAGAGGCCTACAACCAATATGTGGCAATGGTGCTGAAAGGTCGCGCCGACAACAAGACCAACCAAGGCGCCAATTTCAATGCACTGCGCAATTATGCCATTTTCGGTACTTACAACAGCACACTCAACGACATGAGCGAAAGCGAACTCCGCGAGGCTAAACCTGCCGAACTGCTTGCCATCATGAAAGATTTGCGCAATATGAAGCACTTGGTGATGTATTACGGTCCCGACAGCGAAAAGCAAGTGATTGCCGCCATCGACAAGGGTCACAAGGTGGCTAAGAAGTTGAAAGATGTGCCTGTGAACAAGCCCTACAAGAGTGTGCCTGTCACTCAAAACGAGGTGATTATTGCGCCATACGAGGCCAAGAACATCTACATGATGCAATACACCGACGAGGACCGTGGCCGCAACTTCGAACGTCTGCCTATTATTGTGGCATTCAACGAATACTTTGGCGGCAGCATGAACAGCATCGTGTTCCAGGAGCTACGCGAGGCGCGCGGCTTGGCATACGCGGCTTCAGCCAACTACAGCTTCCCTTACCGCAACAACGACACCGAATCGGCATTCACCTACATCGCAACACAAAACGATAAGATGACCGACTGTATCACAGAATTTAACCACCTCATCGACAGTATTCCACAATCTGAACAAGCTTTCAATTTGGCTAAAAACGCTCTCAGAAAGCAATACGCCACTGATCGCACCACCAAGATGAGCGTGCTCTGGGCATACTTCAACGCACAGAAAAACGGTTATGACTTCGACCCATCACAAAAGGTGTATGAAGCACTGCCTGCCATCAAGTTGGCTGACGTGGTGGAATTTGAGAAAACCAATATGGCTGGCAAGCCATACCGCTACATCATTCTCGGCGATGAAAAGGAACTCGATATGAAAGCCCTCGAAAAAATCGCCCCAATCCGCCGCGTCACCACCGAAGAAATCTTCGGCTACTAATCCCCACACCCCTCTCCACAAAAAAAACTCGCAGCCCCCAAGCCTGCGAGTTTTTTTTATATTTTATCACATCTTCAATATTCAGAGAAAGGAACACCGATTTAATCCACTAAAAATCAATTAACAGCAAATCAGTGCGTTTATTGGAGTACTCGGAGTACTTAGAGCACTCGGACATCTTTCATCTAACCTCTAATTTCTTAAAAAAATAGCGGCCTTTGGTGGTGGTGGCTTTGGCGTATTGGATGGCGCGGGCGGGGCAACGGTGCAGGCAGCTGAGGCACATGGCGCAGCGGCCGTTCCAGTGTGGGATGCCGTCGGTAAAGGTAATGTTTTGCATCGGGCAATTCTTCACACATGCGCCACAATGGGTGCAGGCATCAGTATCGACCACAAATTTCTTGTCGCTCATGGCATTTTTCAGAAACCATGGGCGGATAATTTTACTTTTCACCCATGCAAATCGCCCTGTCACCACATCTACCACCGCTTTTCGCGCGGCAATATCTTGTGCCACTTGTGCCACTCGGGCAGGGGCGGCTTTGAGTTTAGCTGTTCTCACGGCATCGGAATCCACATCAAATCCTTTCATGTTGATGTAGTTGTTGGGCATCTGCACCGAGTGGGCACTTAGAAGCGTGAAGCCACGGCGTGACAATGCCTTTGCCATGATAGGCACCGATAGTCCAATGTCGTCGCCACAGGTGGTGACCATAAAGCAACTGCTCGGCGTGCCAGTGATTTGCATTTTCTCCACAAACTCTGTTACCACAGGAGGCGGCCCCCAAGAGTAGGTGGGAAACACAAAGCCAAGGCGTTCGCCATCGTGAAGCGTGAAGTGTATGTCGTCGCCGGCAGTCAGTGCCTCAGCCACACTCACCATACGCTCGCCCAGTGCCGAAGCCAGTTGCTCCGCCACCCATTCGCTATTCCCCGTACCTGAAAACCAAATAATCATATATCCTAACTTCTTAACTTTTTCCCATCTGCAGTCAGTTCAAAAAGCAATCGTCTTAACTTCTTAACTTCTTTAACTTCTTAACTTCTTCCCCAACATGCCGAAGGCATGTCCCTACGTTATGATGCGTTACTGCGTTGTGCGTTATTGCTTGATGGTCACTTGCGTTGCGCCGAAGCCGTATTCTTGGAATGAGGCATCTTGCACGGCGCAGCGTGGCCATTTGCGCTTCAGTTCGTCGAGCAACGCTCTGCGCAACACACCTTCACCCTTACCGTGGATAAACACGATTTTTTGCCCCAACTTCTTCTTGTTGGCATCCATCACTTCGCGGAATTTGTCAAGTTGCACATTCAGCATATCGGTGTTCGACAGACCGCTCAAATTGTCGAGAAGTTCGGCAATGTGCAAGTCCTGCACGATGATGTCGTCTTTTTTCTTGTGGTGATGCTCCACGCGTCGGGCTTGTGGACGGTCGGCATGGCGTTTTTCCTTCATGGCACGCTCCAGCGCACTGCTGTCGATAACCATTTGCTTGGCGGGCAAATCGTTGCGAGTGATGTCGATTGAAATCACCGACTCGTCGAAATATTCGCTTTGGTGGAAACTGTGCAACTTGTAGAACTTCGTCAAATCCAGTTTTTGCTGCACAAGGGCAGGATTTTTCAACTTGAAGCCCTTGTCTTGCTTGAACGCGATGTATTGGATAGCCACATGCTCAAGGTCGTTGAGGTCGGCGTGGCCAAACTCGTCGAGGTCAACCTGCATGTTTGGCTCCACCAGTCCGGTGTAGCGAGTGTGCCAAGTGTTTTCGTCGTCGCGTCGGGTCATATATGCCACATTCAGGAAGTAATTGCTATCGTTCACCAGAATGGCGTAGAATGTGGTGGTGTTGAGGTGCTTGATTTCCTTTGGCTCAAAAGCGAGCACAATGTTGAGCACCTCGCCTTCCTCAGTTTCAACCACTGGTTGTGGCTTCACCGTTGTGGCTTCTTTCACCTTTGGCGCTGGTTTGTCGGGCTCCACGAGTTTGCTCTTGAAGGTGAGCGGGCGTTCGTAAGCACTGGCTTTAGTGCCGCCTTGCCCCACTACCACCACTTCGCGAGCCTGGGCAGGGCGTTCAAACCCATCTTCATCTTCCACATACACGATAGGGCCTTCCACCCTTACCACGCGTCCGCCTCCCACATCATTCAGGAAGCGCACAATATCGTCAACTTTCACCATAATTTTCTAAGTCATTAAGTTTTTTTTCATCACAAAGTTACAAAATAATCTATAAACCCCAATCGGTGATTGGCAAATTACCGATTGGGGTTGAAATACCTTTGTGGGAATGGGAAATTATTTCACCGTGATGGGCAGGGTGGCGCGGATGCCGGTGTTTTTGTCTCTCACGGTGAGCGTTGCTTTGCCTGGGGCTGCCGAGGCTTGAACCACCACCACGAGTTGGCCGTGGAACAGTTTCATCGTGGGTTCGGTGAACACTTCGAGCGAGGTGGCATCGCCATTGCAAACGGAGTTGAATGTGGCGGCACCAGTCACCTTAAATTCGAGCGAGTGATCGGCATCGGGGCAGAGAGTGCCGTTTTTGTCGGTGAGGCTCACGGTGATGAATGCGAGGTCGCTACCGTCGGCGGCGATGGTGCTGCGGTCGGCTGTGAGTTGAAGTTTGGCTGGTTTTCCAGCGGTTTTTACCGTCTTTTCGCCAGCCTTATTGCCTTGTTCGTCATATACCACCACTTTAATTTCGCCCTTTTCGTATTTCACATTTTCCCAGCGCAGACGGTAGCGGTCGAGGCGGCTGTCTTTGTTTTTGGTGATGCGGCCTTGACTCTTGCCGTTCACAAACAGCTCAGCCGATGGGTAGTCGGTGTAGCAATACACTGGAGTGACTTGCCCCTCGCGTCCCTTCCAAGTCCAGTGTGGAAGCAGGTGGATGGTGTGCTCATTCTTGTTCCAATGGCTGCGGTAGAGGTAGAAGCGGTCTTTTGGAAGCCCGGCAAGGTCCACGATACCGAAGTAACTGCTGCGACTTGGCCAATACTTGTCGTATGGCGTAGGCTCGCCGAGGTAGTCGAAGCCCGTCCACACAAATTCGCCAGTCACCCAGTTGTAGTCGTCTTGCATTTTCCAGTCGTCGTCGGGCAGATTGCTCCACCAGCAGTGTTCCACATCGTAGCCGCTGCACTGTCCGTTGGGGTGCTCTTTGTTGGGTGCTACAGTGTCGGGGAAGAAGTATTCGCCACGGCTGCTCACGGTTGAGGCTGTCTCGGAGCCAAGCAAGAAACCTTGTGGCAGGCGTTTCATCATTTCCTCGTATTTATGCACACGGTAGTTGTAGCCAGGCACATCAGCCACTTGCGCAAATCCTGCCCACATGGTGCCGTCGGGCTGGTCCATGCCGCAAGTCACTTGGCGGCTGGGGTCAAGACGGTGGCAAAGTGCGGTCAGATGCTTGTAGCGTTCCACACCTTCTGGTTTCCATTGTTCGGGAATTTCGTTGCCCACGCTCCACATAATGATGCTGGGGTGGTTGCGGTGGTTCAAAATCAGGTTGGTGATGTCTTTTTGCCACCATTCGTCCCACAGTTTGCCGTAGCCGTTTCTCACCTTCGGGTCTTTCCAACCGTCGAAACTCTCAGCCATCACCATCATGCCCATGCTGTCGCACACCTCCATTTGCATGGTCGATGGCATGTTGTGGCTGGTGCGAATAGCATCGGCACCCATATCCTTCATGATACGGATTTGGCGAATGATGGCGGCTTTGTTCACGGCTGCGCCAAGTGGACCGAGGTCGTGGTGCAGACACACGCCTTTGATTTTGCGGGTCACGCCATTGAGTTGGAAACCGCCTTCGGCACTGAATTTCACGGTGCGAACGCCCAATTTCTGATGTTGCACATCGAGCGTTTTGCCATCGGCTACGAGCGAAAGTTTCACATCGTAGAGGTATGGCGTTTCGGGCGACCAGAGTTGCGGATTGGCTATATTCAGTTGCGTATGGAAGTCGCCCATGCCGTCGGCTGGCGATGAGGCATTAGCCACCACCTTGCCGCCTTTGTCGGTAACGGTCACCTTCAGCATTGCATCGGTAGGAATGTCCTTGCCCTCGTGGCGAATGTCGATGAGCGCGCGGCCGCCGTCGATGCTGAGCGTCTGCATTTGAAGTCCCCACAAATCGAGCCTACTTTTATTGGCGTGAGTAATCAGCGTCACAGGGCGATAGATACCGCCTCCAGGGTACCAGCGGTTGCTTTCCTCCTCGTTTTCAAGCACCACTTCTATCAAGTTGTCGCCTGTGTGAATGTAGGGGGTGATGTCCACACGGAAGGCGTTGTAGCCGTATGCCCAATGTCCGGCTTTCTTGCCGTTCACGCTCACTTCGGGATCAGCCATTGCACCGTCGAACTTCAGTTCGGCGTAGGCGGTGCCCTCGGCTATGTGGACGGTGGTTTTGTAGAATCCTTTTCCAATCCATGGGAGCGATCCGGAGCGGCCAGAGTGCTCGGTGGGCTTGTCTTCGCCATTTTCCTTGATGGCAACCACCTGTAAATCCCATTTCTTGTCAAACGGACCGCTGATGGCCCAGTCGTGTGGCACGGTCACCGCTTTCCACTCTGCACCGGTTTGGGAAAATTGCCATTTACTGATATTGGTCTCTTGATGCGCCTGTGCAGAGGCAGCGAAAACCCCAGCAAGCGCAATAATCGTAGCAAATAATTTCATATTTTAGTTTTGTTATGTATCTCGTCAACTGCAAAGATAATGATTTTATGGCTAATAATGTTGATTTTTATGGGTTTGCAATATTTTTTGAGCGAAAATTTATTATCTTTGCTCTTACGATAACATTTTGATAGCAATGAAGAAAGCAGGACTACTACTACTGATGCTTGCCGCTGTGTGCTTTCAAGGCTTGGCGCAGACGGCTAAAATAAAGAGTTGCTCTATCGCTCCTGACAACGATGATGATATGCTGACCGTGAAGGTGTCGTTCGACATTTCGGGTTGCCAAGGTGAGGAGGGCAGAGTGAATGTGTATTTCTACAACAATGCCACCGGGAAGGCGTTGAAGTGCTACGATCACACTTACAACACCACCGACAACTGCGTGGCGACATGGGCAACGATTACTCCTAAATATCAGTCCACCTCCTACAGCGATTTGGAAATCAAGATTCCGGCAAGCGAGTTGCACCTTGCCGATGGCGCGTATAACCTGTATTACAACGTGGCGATAAAGTGCGGTGGAAAATGGCTTGTGGTGAATGATGACAAATATGTGTTCGACCTCACCTTATGGCAAGGCAAAGCAACCAAACTTGCCGTTCACAACGCCGACCGCTCGAAGTTGGTATACACCTATGGGAAATGTGTGGTTTGCTTGACATGGAATGGCAGATGCAATGTGTGCATGGGCACAGGCAGCATCTACAACACCAACAACCCATGTCCAACTTGTGGAGGAACAGGATTATGCCATTTCTGCCATGGCAGAGGCGGATTATTCACATCATCAACCATTTCTGCACCAACGAAACGTAGCAATAGTGGCGGAAATTCGGGGGGCTACACAGGCGGCTACACAGGTGGATATGTGGGCGGAGGCACTTCGTCGGGCAGCACCACAAGCAAAACCCGACGCACATGCCCGGGCTGTAACGGCACAGGTAAAGGCGCAGATGAAATAGTGTGGACTCCAAACTACACAGGCACCGAAAGCCTACAATATTGCAGCCAATGCGGCCGCACCACATCACCCCACTCACACCGCCGCGCCATGTGCCGTGTCTGCTACGGCAAAGGCTACATCAACTAAATCCCCAGTTTTTTCCAGCACCTTCGCCATCGCATATATTTTTCTGTTTTTTGGGGTTTTATTTTAGGATTAGGTTGATGAGGGCGGTGGTGTCGGAGACGTTGATGGTGCCGTCGGCGGTGAGGTCGCAAGCGGCGGTGGGGAAGGTGGCGGTACCGAGGATGTGGTTGATGAGCGAGGTGACGTCGGTCACGTTGAGTTGTCCGTCGGAATTTACATCACCGATGATGAGGCGGTGGCTTTGCTCCTGAATGTTGTGGAGCGGACAGGCGATATATCCGCCGTTTTCGTCAACCTGCGTGAGCACCACCATCTTGTAGGTGGAGCCGTCGGTGAGCGATAGCATTTCGCCCTCAAAATGCGAAAAATCCACTTTTACCTCACCTTGCCACCTTTCAATGCCCAACAGCGGCGCATACGGAGGCATCATCAGCGTGGCGTGTTCCTCATCCCACATGGCGTATTGCAGCGTATCGACCTCCATTGCCTTTGGTTTCACGAAATAATGGCCGTTTTGCGTGCCGTGATAGTTGGCTGGAGTGATGGTTGGCACGATTGGTTTTGAGAGTTGCTCCACCGACATGGGTCGCTCGGCTACCGTCATGCGAGGGTTACGCCTGTCGGTCAATACGCCCTTCACACCATAGAGCCACGCGCCATCAAATCGCTTTCGCTCCATTTCCGACAATGGACGGGGCAAATCAATCGCCATCCAATTCAGTAAACTGGTGTTGAATGACTCGCCATCGGAGCGAGTGTAGAGCGTCTGCCCATCGGTTGAAACCCGAAGCACACGCAATATCTTATCGGTGATATTGTAACTTTTTCCCACACCATATTTTTCCGACGACAAAATCACCTTCAATGGCAATTTCACTTCGGGAAAACCGCCGAGAGCATTGACCTTTCCGCCACCGAATCGCTCTGAATTGCGCTCCACAATACTATCGGTAATGGCCGTAGAGGTGAGCATCTGCTTGATTTCGGCAACCGACAACCGAGGATTGGCTTGCAACCATAGCGCCACGATGCCTGCCACCGTGGGTGCCGACATCGAAGTGCCTGTGTTCGGTCCCCAGTAATTGGTTTTACCAGTGGTGGCGTTGGGCGACGAGAACGAAAGGCGTTGTGGCAAAGCGTTGTAGTAGTCGGAGTTATAGGTGTTGAGCGCCGAAATCACCATGTGGCCCGGTGCCGTAATCATAGGGTGAACGGTGCCAGCCTCGTCGGTGCCGAAAGATGATGTTTGGTATATATCGCCCACCACGGCTTGCTTCGCAGTGTATGTGCCGCCAGAGAGCATCGGCACCGAATTGCGCGCAATGTAGTTGCCCACCGAAATACAGCCTCGCGCCGTGGCATTGTCGTTGATACAGCCATTCTGAGTGCCGCTCACAAACGCCTGGCCATCGGCAGTGGTGAATGCGCTGAACGTGCTGCCCCACAGCCAACTGGTATGCCCTACCCCATTCTGATTATAGAATTGAACACCGAGCAAATAATGCTTTCCGCCGTCACGCTTCTTCAATTCCACAGAGGTGCGAATATTGAAATGACCGTTCAGCCCCACAGATGTAAGGATATTGATTTCGCCCTGCGCAAACTGGTTAAGCCGCATACTGAAGTCGGCGTCATGCTCAAAGTCAATACCTGCCACCAAACGCCTGTCAGTCTGAATGACAGGGGTGGAATAAACAATCTTTTTCGATGCCGGGTCAATCAGCAAAAGTTTCACGCCCACAGCATCTGCCGTTTTGCTCCATGTGTCAATCACCACGCCACCAATCACGCTATCCACCGCATTGGGCAAAGTGGACCCAACTGGTTCTGCAGTTCCTTGCGCCACCTTCAGCACATGGTTATACCCTGCCGAATTACCCACCGACACGCATACCACAGCACCCTCATCGGCAATGGTGCTGATGGCTTGACAATAGGCACTTGTGCCGTCGTGCGGTCCGCCCTGAAAACCGAGACTGGTGGAAATCACACACGGTAGATTCACGCTTTTCGCATATTCAAGAATGTAGCGGGCGCAGTTGGCGATTGCCACCTGATTGGTGGAGTAGGAATAACCCAGCGCACACACCACAATATCGGCTTGTGAAGCCATACCACCATACTGCCCCACCCTTGTGCCAGCGGCTATGCCCAAGCAGTGCGTGCCGTGGCTGTAATTCGTTAAATCTGAGGTAAGGTGTGGCACATCGGCGGCGGTGAACTCCGACCCCGGCAGCGTGTCGCCGTCAATCACCACCAGTTTTCCTGCCCTGTTGCCCGGCATATACACTCGCTTGATGCGCGTGTTTCCGTCGGCATCTTGAAACGCTTTGTGGTTGAAATCAAACCCTGAATCAATGATGCCAACCACCACCCCCTTGCCTGTGTAGTCGGTCGGGAGTCCGTAGTGCGTGCCATCGGCGGCGATTGCCACATCGGTGGTGGGAATGGTGACATCGGTATTCGCCTCGCCCTGCTCACTCACAGCAATCTGCCTCACCATAGGCAGTGCCGCCACTTCCGAAATCATCGACAAGGGCACTTGCGCCGTGACCATATTGCCAAAGCGAGCGTTCACTTTCACGCCCAGAGCCTTCAGTGGCTGGTAGTCGGCATCGGAAAGGCTGATAAACGCATCAATCAGCGGATTTTGCTCCGCCTTGGTTTTGCTGCGCGACGACTTATTGTGATGCAAAAGCAGCTGTTTTGTGGATACGGCATACTTTTCGACAGCCATTACAGCCACCGAAAAAGCAAGCACCATTATCGTTAAAACAAGCCGTTTTTTCATAGGTCAAAAAACACCGCTACATGCCGAGGGCGATTCCAATCAGCAACGACACATCGGTAACATCAATCACGCCATCGCCATTGATGTCGGCACGGTCAACTCGAAGATTTGCCGAGGATTTATCCAACACGCCATTGATAAGTATCGAGGTGTCGGTAACATCTACCAACCCATCATTGTTCATATCGCCAACGAGCGGTTTCTTTCCGCCCAGTTCACGAACCACTTCGAGCAAATACACCTTGTTCGAACCATCGGTGGCCACCGTGTTGAGCGTAACAATATCGTAAACGAAATCATCTTGCAACTCCACGGCGTCAACCTCCAAGCGCGACATATCCACCTTGAATTTTCCATCAAATTGAGGCATTCCCCACTCCGAGGCTTTCAATGGCGCAGAGAAGGTGCTGAAGAAAGCGTCCCATTGCACGCATCGCACTGTGTCGATTTCCATTGCCGCTGGCTTGGCGAAGAAGTAGTTCTTATCGCCCACCGCTTGCGAGCCGAGGAAGTTGGCTGCGATATAACTGTTGACATACGCTATGGTATCTTTTTCGCCCACCGCTGGAACAGCCACCGCCTTCAGTTCTGCCCCTGCCTTGCTCGTGAGTTCAGCATCGAAGCCCAGAATGTGGCGACCGGGGAAATCTGCCATTTGCGCGCTGTCGAGCGGTTGAGGAAGCGTGATAGCCACCCAGTTGTGCTGTGCATATTTGTCGCTGCCCAAGTAGTCGGTTTGCCCATCAGCAGGCACTGTGGCATTCACACCATTCGCCGCATCTTTGGCGTAAATCGTGAGCGAATCGGTGCTGATGTGCATCACCGTAAGGTCGTCGGCCTTCACTGAATATGTGGCGTTTTCCTTCATACGCTCTATAGAGAGCATCGAAGCCAGCGAATATGATGGTTTTTGTTCGTCAAGCACCTTGCTCACATAGCCGAAAGTTTCGTTATCGTTCATGCGGGTTTGCACCAGCAAGTCGTACACATAGCCATCCTTCAAATCGCTCTTATCGCCTTCGGTAAGCATAAACACCAGTTTCATTGCACCCTCAAACTGCGGCACACCGAAATCGGCTGCCACGAATGGCATTTCGAAGCGGTCGGCAGCCTTGTTCCACATAGCGCAGCGAACGGTGTCGATTTCCATAGGCTTCGGACGCACCAAGAAATAATTCACAGAATCCACCTTCTGCGAGCCGAGGAAGTTGGCAGGCAGGAATGTGTTCATTTTTGCGTTCTCATTCTTCTCGCCAAACTCAAGCATGTCGTAAACCTCCATTTCGGGACTCTGCTTTGAGATGAGCATCGCATTCATATTGATGATGTAGCGGCCACGAATATCGTCAGCCTTTTCCGCATCAATGGCATCGGGCATATAGATAGCCACCCAGTTGCTTTGGTCGTAATTACCCTCTTGATAATCCACTTGAGTGGAATCGGGCACATCGGGGGTGGCGTATTGGTTGTCGTCTTTTGCGTAAATCGTGAAATAGTCGTCGGAGAATCCCATCACCGTGAGTGTGTTGTCGGCGATTGGATAAGCATATCCCAATGGAATAGTTGGGCTTTTCAGCATCTTCGCAAGCGTGAACTCGGTAGGCTTAACGCTCAAAATCTCCAAAGGATAGCATTTTGAGGCATTGACATCGGTCAACACCACCATTTCACACACGTCACCATCTTTGATTATGGGTCGTGTGGTGGTAAGTTTTGAGTAATCGGGCTTGAAACCGCCGTTGAAGTTCTTGAAACCGTATTCTTCAGCGAAATAAGGCATGATGAACTCCCTTTTCGTCTGGCACCACATGGCGCAACGAACGGTGTCGATTTCCATTGGTTTCGGACGCACAAAGAAATAATCGGTGGAATCCACCTTCTGCGAGCCATGGAAGTTGGCAGGGATAAACGCGTTGAGCATCGCAGTGGTATCTTTCTCGCCTGCCATCGGATTGATTTCGCAATCGAATGTGGGATTAGTGGTGCTGCGAATCACGCCTTTCACGCCTGTGAGCTGATGTCCTATGTAGGCAGCGCATTGCGCACTGTCGAGCGGTTCGGGCAAATTCAGCACCACCCAGTTGCTCTGGTCGTAGGTGCCTTTGAGCACATCGGTTTGCTGCTCGGTTGGGGTGTCGGGGGTAGCATACTGCCCATAGTCTTTCGCATACATTTGCTTTGCACCAACAGCCGCATACATCACCACCAAACTGCTGTCCTCCAATTCGCAGTTCATACCCTCTTTGAAGTGAGCGTCATTCACCACCTGTGAAAGTGGGAACTGGGTCACTCGCTCATTCCAAGCCTGGAGAGGATACACCACCAGCGAGCTATCGGCAGCCACCGTGGTGAGTGCAATCATATCGTAAACATAATTGTCATTGAGTTTCACGCTGTCGGTTTCATAGAGCGAAGCATCGACTTTCGCCACGCCCTTGAATGCCAACATACCGTATTTTTCGGGGTTGAACGGCATTTCTATCGTCTTATTGAAACCATTCCACATCACGCTGCGAATGGTGTCGATTTCCATAGGCTTCGGACGCATCAAGAAGTAACTGACCGAATCCACCATCTGCGATCCCTGAAGATTGGCTGGGATAAACGAGTTGAGTGCCACCGTAGTATCGGTTTCTGCCATTTGAGGCATATCAATCAACTTAAACGACATATTCACCTTATTTTCAAGCACGCCACGGAACGATTTCACGAGTTTTCCTTTATACTGTGCTTTTTGCGTATCGTCGAGTGCCTGAGGCAGATGGAGCGCAAGCCAGTTGCTCTGGTCGTAGTCGCCCTTTTGGTAAACGGTCTGCTCGGCTGCGGGCTTTTCGGGAGTGGCATAACCGCCATCGTCTTTCACATAGAGGGTGGAGCCATTGCTCGAAACGTACATCACACGAAGCGACGAGTCGTTCACCACATAACTGTACCCCGACTTAAACGAAGGTGTGGCAATAATTTCAGCAATAGTGTGTTCGCTCACTTTTTCCTTCAATATTTCAAGCGGACAAACCACGAGTTCGCCAGCCGCACCATATTTGGTCATCGCCACAATATCGTAGTGCGAATTTACGGCAAGCACATCGGCTGGACTTTCCGAGTAAGAGAAATCCACGCTTGCGCTGCCTTGGAAAGCAGGAGTGGAGCCTTCGGGCATTTCAAGTTGCGACTTCATGGCATTCCAGTATGCGCCACGAATGGTGTCAACCTCCATTGGCTTGGGGCGAACGAAGAAATAGTCTTGCGAATCCACGGTCTGCGAGCCATGGAAATTGGCAGGAATGAATGTGTTGAGCACCTGTGGTGTAGGGGTGTCCATCACAGCCACAGGCATCTTGTCGGCTTCAAATTCCAGATTTTTCTTGCTTTTCAACACACCGCCCACATTTTTCAGCTTTCTGCCCACGAAGTTGTTTTTTTGGAGCGAGTCCAAAGGCTGTGGCAAGTGAATCAGTACCCAGTTGCTTTGGTCGTAAGCCACAGAATCGGGCATCAGATGCTGCGATTTGATATAGTCGATTTGCCCCTCGCCCATCACATCTTGGCGAGCATAGCGTGTGGAGTCTTTCGCATAGATGGTGCGACCGTCAGCCGACACGCGCGCACAGGTGAGCGAACTGTCGCAAATGCTGTAATAACGATCCACGTCCAAGCGTGAGTTGCTTATCACATCGGTAAGGCGATACTGAAATTCGGGGAAGCCGCCCAGCGCATTTATCTTGCCGGCGCCAAACTGCAACGGTGCTTTACGCACATCGTCGTCAACATACGCGCTCTTTCGGATAATTTCTTTCACATCGTCGACTTTCAGTTGAGGATTGGCTTGCAGCCACAGTGCCACGATACCTGCCACGGTGGGAGTTGACATCGATGTGCCCGACATCGACCCCCAGTAGTCGGTTCTGCCTGTGGTGGGGTTTTCCTTGCTGTAGGCGGTATTGGTGGAAGGCTTTGCCAAATAATTATAGCCATTGTAGGCACTAACCACAAAGTAGCCCGGAGCAGCCACAAATGGATATGACTCGCCATTTGGAGCGATGCCATAACTCGACTGAACATAAATCGATCCTTCGGGATAAATTGAATTATACATTTCCTTGCCACTTAGCGACATGTAGCGATTGCGACCCACATAATTGCCCACCGAAATGGTGTTTTTGCCAGTCACATTATCATTCATGCTGCACGAATCTGAGCCATTCACAAATTTATAGTCGCCCACTTGGGGGTGCCATGAGTAAGCATTTTCTGAAGTAACCCAAGAGTCAAACTCCACTCCGTCGGCACCATAGAACTGCACAGCCATCTTGTAGGCTTTCACATCGGAGCGCAATGGCTTGAGGCTCACTTCGCTATAGGTTTCGATATGCCCATTGCTCTCGGTGGTCACCCACACGCCAATCTTACCCGAAAAATACTGCGACAAAAATGCGTTGTAGCCACGCTTCGACTCCATACCCGGACCAATGTAATGATAGGTGTAAGCCTTCATGATGCCAGTTTCGTAGAAAATAGAGTTGTCGTCGGGGTCAATCAACAGGTATTTGATACCCACAGCCGAACGACTGCGGCTCCATGTGTCGATAGCAAAATTGGCTGTATATCCAGCCTGCGTGCCAGTCACATACGAACCAATATTGGGGTTGGTGGCTGTGTTCATTCCTGAGAACTTATGGTGAATATAGCGACGGTAGCTGCCCAAATTGCCCGCAGAGAGGCAAATCACGGCATCGCTCTTTCCCATTTCCTCATAAATTTTGCAAAGTTTGCTTGTGCCATCGTGAGGACCTTGTTTCGTGCCCAAACTGATGCTGATCACACATGGTTTGCCCACACGCTTGGCATATTGGGTGATGTATTTCAAACTGTTGGCTATATTCACATCGTTTTTCTTGCCACCCAAGGCACACATCACAATGTCGGCACCAGGAGCCATACCCGAATATTGTCCGCAGTGCGAACCTGCACCAATAAATGCCGTGTGGCTGCCGTGCGCGCTCGATGCCAAATCCGTGGTGAGGCTGGCAATGCGAGTGGAGTCAAATTCCGAGCCGGGAAGCACAGTGCCGTCAATCGTCACTTTCGTGCCACTGTTGTCGGCTGGCATATACACACACTTGATGCGAGTGTTGCCCAGTGAGTCCTGAAAAGCGGCGTGATTAAAGTCGATACCCGAATCAATGATGCCAAACACCACGCCTTTACCATCGTAATTTGCTGGCAAACCATGCTGAAGTCCTTCCGCCACATAATTCACCGAGGTGACGGAGCGTGTGGTATCGACATTGCTCTCCATCATTTCCGCAATCGACACTTGCTCCACCTCGTCGAGGGCGGCGATGGCCTGAAGTTTAGCCACTGGCACCTGTGCCGTCACCAAGCCCGTGAAGCGAGCGCCAATCACGCCACCGAGTGCGGTGATGCGACTGGTGTTTTGCGAGTCGTGAAGCGTGATGAATACATCCACCATTTCCTGCCCTCGCACTTGCGAGATGGCGGCATAGCGTTTTGCCTCGGTGGGGAAAGCGGAGCGGTTATCTAAGAACGCCTGTGTAGCGACCGACATTTTCTCGTAGGCACCTGCCGTGAAAATGCCTAACAGGCAAAATATGGTTGCGAAATATTTTTTGAAATTCATATCTCAAAGATTAGTATCGTTAATTAGTGTAGTGTCTATCATACAAAGATACGAGTTTTTTTCCAAAAAACCCAAATCGGTCATTAGGGCTTGTGGTATTTCGGAGTTTTAGAAGAATGAATTTTGTTTGTCTTTTAATGAGTGATAGCGAGCTATTACGAATTAAAAACAAGCGAAAGGCATCTTATAAAAGCCGAAAGACCGCAAGAAGTAATCTAAAAAATCCTCATACGGCCTAATGACCGATTTGGGATAAAAGGAGCCACCTCCCCACATTTCTCGCATTGAGACATTTAGAGAGGTGGCTATGTAGGATTGTAAAAATGCCTAAAAAGAGAAATGGCGTGCTATCGCACTTGTTTGCCGACTGATCGGCTGCCGTCGGTATAGGTGGTAATCACCACATTTGCTCCGTGGAATGGTTTGCTTGAACGAATACCTGTCACGCTCACATATTCCACATTTGCCACCTGCTTGCCGGCATAGGTATCGGTAATGCCGTTGGTAATCACATTGCCCCGGATTGCACCTTCGCATTGCCATTCTTGCAGAGGATAAACCATATAGCGGGTGCCCACATTCTGATTTGCCGAAGCACGACGGGCAGAATTTCTCTCACCACCCTCGTCAACGGTAATCAAACCAATGAAGCTATACACTTCGCCATCTACCAACTCAGGAACTTGACCTTCATATTTCGAGAAATCGGCATAGAATGTTCCGGTCAGCCCTTCCTTATTGATTGGCCCCACACTCATAGGCACCTTAAAGCAGCCTTCTGCCTCTATCCACATTGCCCAATGCACACCGGCAATCTCGTTTGGCTTTGGTTTCACGAAGAAATAGGTGTAGTAGGAGCCATCGGGTTTTGTATTTACGCCATTTTGAGTGCCAAGGAAGTTGGCGGCGATATAGGTGTTGCATTCGAATGTGGCTTCACCAGCTCCCGTTGGCACCGATGAGGTGGTGATGGCGGGATTGTCAACATCAGCCATTGTGCCTGCCACGCCACCGAGGGTGCGACCCACGATTTCGGCTTGCTGGTCTTCGCTGATAGGTTCTGGCAATTCCACCAAAATCCAGTTGCTCTGATCCCATTTGCGGCCTCGCATAAATGATGTGCGGTCCATCACGAAATCGATTTCGCCATCGCCCAACACATCTTTATCGGCATATCCGTTGTTGTCTTTCGTGACGATGGTGCGTCCGTCGCCCAGCACGCCCACACATGCGAGAGCACCGTCGGCAATGGCTACAGGTGTGCCCACTTTTGCATCTTTGAGGAAGCCTGCAAGGTCGTTCACTTGTTGGTAGATAGGCTTGGTGGTCACCTTCTTTGCATCGGTCCACAGCGATGATGTGCCGTCGTTGTAATGGGCTTGAATCTTGTATTTATATTCCGTGTCGGCTTTCAATCCGGTCACCTCATACGAGTTGCCCACGATATTCTTTATCAGCTGATACGATTCGTTGGTGCTTTCTTCGAGGCTTTGGTCGTCGGAATTGGTGTAGAATGTCACGTCGCCAGCGTAAATTGCGATAGAATCAATGGCTGGCAAATCCTTTGGCACAAGCACGATGGTTTCTTCCACCGAGTCGCAGTCGAGCACATACACATAATTCTTGCCAGTGCTGGTCATTGTCTTGGTTTTCGATTCTTTGCTGGTCTTGACCGTGAGTGTGGCAGCCGTGTATTCTTCCTCGTTCAACGATTGCCCATGCACCACCACCGATATTTTTTTTGCTCCGAAGGTTGGCATTGGAGTGGTGGTGACTGGTCCGAACGGAACGATGTGACCGTCCCAGATAAACAGTGCCTTGGTCACAGTCCACCCCTCTGGCAGGAATTGGGAGTACTTCTTCAAGCAGTCAATCAGTTCTCCTTTATAATTGGCTTGGGTTTTCAATGCCGTGAAATCATAAGAGTTCACATGCTTAGGACTGATGTCGGAAGTCAGTCGCAACGAGTAGTTTTTAATGCCCACAGGCAATGTGCGGTCGGTCCATTCCACCTTGAATCCCGAATCGGTGATGGTGGAAGCTTCCACATCTTTCAGTTCGGGCAGATATGCCTTCACCATGCCCCTACCCTTGAGCGGAATCTCCACGGTTCTGCGCTGTGGATTGGTGATGGTGAGCACTGCATTCAGGTCGCAGAACTGGTGTGGGGAAAATGTCACATCCACACTCACGCCGCCATTTACCTCATCGGCGCTAAGCGTGTTGGTGCTCAATTTGAAATGCGCATCGTCGCCCGAAATGCTCAGCGTGGTGGTGCTGGTGATGTTTTCGCCCTTTAGCGTGATAGTTTGGGTGGATTCCTCATCGTAATACACATTACCGAAATCCAGTTTCTTTGCGTCGATGGCAAGTTTCGCACCGCTCTTGTCGCAAAAGCGCAATGTGGCAGATCCATCGTCGTTGAGGTAAATGTCGGTAATGGGCTTGCCCAAGAATCCACGATTTCCCGATGGATTGTTTTCGATATTCGCTCCAAGGTTGAGAGTTGCCGCTGGATTGGTGTCGTCGGTAAATTCGTGATATTCCTTGCCGAAGAGGTCGGCATTTTCAGTGGTGCGCGATGCCACGTTGTCGGCTGGCATAATGGTCATCAGCTTCACTGGATAATTGTTGACGGAATTCTCTTTCCATCGTGCCGGCACATACGTCACATGCGTAATCATCACGCCCTCGTCGCTGATATACGAGTCCCAACCTTGTCGGCGGCGGTTCTCTATCACATAATACTCGTTGGCATTAAGTGGACTCTCCACTTTCATTGCCCAGTCGGAAGTGATGGTCTTGCCGTTGAACACTGGCAGGCGGTATTCTGTGTCGGGCTGCGGTGTAACGAGTTCAATCCAACCGAAGAACGATTTTTCGTAAGCATTGTAGCCCACTGGAGTGTTGCCGTTATTGTTGTAGCAGCCATAGTCCATCAGGCTCCATGTGCCCATACCGTATTCGGCACCGTAAGTGGTCATATAGAAGTCGGGCAAACCGATGCAGTGAGAGAATTCGTGGCAGAATGTGCCTATGCCGTCGAGCACGGTGTTGGTGTCGAAACGCCCCTGCACCTCATTGAATACGGCAAACTTATTCACTGTGATGCCGTCGTAGTCCTTCATACCGGGACCATCGCCCATGGCTGCAGCATCAGCCAAAGTCCATTGGCAAGGCCAAATAGCATTGGGCACTGTGGCAGCAGCTTGCGCTTCGCCCACACCGGCAAACACCACCATCACCACATCGCAAATGCCATCGCCATTGTTATCGTAGTTTGCCCAATTAATGTCGGAGTTTTGTTTCGCCAAATCGCACGCCTCAGCCACCATCTTTGCCACGCCCTTGTCAGAACCGTTGAGATTATTGCCACCATACGCTTCACGGTTTTCGCTCAACTCATACACGCCAAACACATCAAACTGTGGTTCAAACTTGCCGTTCGACTGGTCGATAAAATATTGTCGGGCACTGTTGGCTCCTTGGTTGTAGTGATTGCTGAATGCGTCAATGGGGTTGCTCACCTTCTTGTCGGCAAACTCCACCACAATGATTGGCACCCTCACCTTGCCCACGTTCGGCACTTGGCTTGCCTGAATGGCTTGCTCCACATGCGCCACAATCTTTTGACTCATCACCGTGGTTTGCACATCGAAAAAGCGAATGTTCTCGCCCATTTCTTCGACGATTCTTTGCTCGTCGAGCGAACGCTCATGCTTGTTGTGAGCGATGATTTGAGTAGGGCCGTCAAGGGTGTAGTAGCAGTAATCACCCGTCTCATTACGCACCACAATCAACCCATCGTCGGTAGCAAGCGAGTGGAAAAATTCATCGCCCAATGCTTGAATTAGAAGCGTGGTGCCATCACTTTGAATACTTGTTAGGAAACCTTTTTGGGCAGGAATAGCCCAAATCCTTGATGTTGAGGATATAAGAAAAGCGAGTAGTATGAAAACAGTTTTTCTCATCTTTTTAGGAGTTAGGGAGGGATTCACTCATCATACGGGGCAAAATTAACAAAAACTTACTGATAATCAAAAAAAACGCACAAATTTCACTCCTTTTCAGCACTTTTGTCCTCGAAATCACCAATTCCCAACCCCAAAAACAAGAAAAGCCTTCCACCCACCCCTCGATAATGGCTAAATAGTTCACCATAAGATAATTTATCGCTCCACCAATAAAGCCACACACAATAATCCAGAGAAAATTTCCGTTATTAATGCAAACTGAAAAAAGATGAGAATTGGCATTATTGGAGCTGGCGTTATCGCCAACAAAGTGGCAAGCATACTCAGTGAGCGATGGCAAACGATGCTCTACACCGTCGCCTCGCGCGACATTGCCCGTGCCCAAGCATTTGCCTCACGGCACGGTATGCCGAAAGCCTATGGCAGCTACGAGGAACTGGTGAGCGACCCCGACATCGACATCGTGTATGTGGCTACTCCACACTCGCACCACTACGCCCACGCACGCCTTGCCCTATCTCACGGCAAACATGTGATTTGCGAAAAGTCGTTCACCGCCAATGCCAAGGAGGCGAAAGCCCTTATCGATATGGCGCACGCCCACGGTCTTTTTCTGATGGAGGCACTCTGCACTCGGTTTATGCCCATCACTCGAAAAATTGAAGAAGTGGTGAAAAGCGGCATCGTGGGGCAGCCTCGCCTACTGAATGCCAGCCTGTGTTGGAATATGCCCGACATCGAGCGCATCAAGCGTGCCGACCTTTGCGGTGGTGCATTGCTCGACTTGGGTGTGTATTGCCTGAATTTTGCCGATATGTGTATGGGTGGCGACATCGTGAGCATCAACTCCTGCGCGGTGAAGGGTGGCGAAAATGTGGACTTCAACACAGCCGCAACGATTCTCTACGCCAATGGCAGTATCGCCAGCGTGCAGTGCTCGGCGTGCTGCTGCCATAAAGGCGGCATCATCATTTGTGAAAATGGAAGTATAGAAGTGAACGCCGTGAATCTGCCACGGCAAATAAAGGTGATGGACAAGGCCGGCACGGTGATTGAGGAATACACAGCCCCCGACTCCGACCTAAGCGGCTACGAACTGGAATTTCTGGCGGCAAAAGAGGCAATTGAGCATGGCTGGACGGAGCACCCCATCATGCCCCACTCCACCACCCTGCGCATCATGCAGATGATGGACACCATTCGCCACCAAAACCAAATCATCTTCCCCAACGACAGCCGCAGCCTATAAATCGGCGATGATATTCACAAACGCTTCCCACACGGGTGCATTGCGATAGGCGGCTTCGCATCCACGAGGCACATGCAGCTCTATGCGCTTGGCATCATTCAGCGTGAAAATTTGACCTGTTTGAGGTGGTGTGGTGGCGTGTGAGTCGATACGCTGGATTTGCGTGCCTTTAAACGCAAAACTGTAGATGGCTTTCATGTTGTTCGACCAGGTGATATGCTTAATACCGCTGTTTTCAAAAGCGTATGAGAGGATAGAATGTACGCCAGCAGGCAGAGTGATTTCCTCCAAACTCTCACAACCCGAAAAGCAATAGCCCGAAATCACGCCAAGACGATGCCCAGGTATCACCACTTTTTTCAGCGATTTGCAGTTGTGGAAAGCGCTTTCGCCCAGCGATTCCACACTTTTTGGTATCACAAATTCCACCAGTCCGGATTGGTCGAAAGCAAAATCGCCAATATGCTTCACCGACGAAGGCAACCTCAACGATTTCAACGAACTACACCAGCGAAACGCTGCCGCCTCGATAAATTTGGTTTTATTGCTATGGAAAGTGACCGATTGCAAGTTGCTGCAACCCGAAAAACAGCGTCTGGGAATTGAGCGGATTTCTCGGTGTGGCAAGTCAATAGCGGTCATATGGCCATACTCGAAAGCACCTTCGGCAAAACCGCTCACATGAAAGCGGTCGAAGCCCACATTTATGTCGTCGGGAATGTGTAGCACACCCTCTGGCTGCACATCAATTCTCCATACGATAGCCTCGCTCAACTGTCGCACCATACTGGTTGACACATTCTTATACACCAGCCCACCACTATTGAAATAGCCAGGGCGGTCAGGAATCCATGTGCCCCTCCCCTCTAAAAAATCCACAACACCCTGACCAACAGCCGCCGCCACATCTTGTGAGGTGACTTGAGCCTTCAAGCCGCCGGGCATCAATGCCAAAGCCATTGCCGCAGCCATCGCATATTTTCTTATCGCCATATCTTCTATAAATTTTATCACCACAAATATACCACTTTTCCCCTTATGCCACAACATTCGGGCATTTATTGGGGATAGTAGGATTGGAGGTAGAGGCGGGCGAGGAAATCCCAGTTGGCGTGGAGGATTTCGCCGGTGTCGTCGGCAGGTAGGACGGCATCGGGGAGCAGGTGATGCTCAAACAAATAGCGAATGAGGTCGGCTGGGCATCGTCCGGGTTCGGTCACGAGCGTGTGGGCTTCGCGTGCGGCGGCAGTTTGGTCGTAGAGCGCATTGCCCTCCATTGCCACAAATTGAGCCACGTTTGGCGCAATAAGTATGCCGTGCTCTTTGTTTGCCAGCACCACGAAATTGCCATATTCTTTCAGGTTAGGAAGCACACCGCCATCTTCTTGCTCCCAGCCCATTTCGCCTGTGAGAAACGCTGCCAAAGCGTCGTAGTCCTTGAAAAAGCCTATCTCTTTGCCGTTGGCTTTCATGAAATCGGTGTAAAGGTGGTGCGTTTCACTTTTCTTTGATTCGCAAGGCTTGGGCAACTCGCCAGTGGCAACCATCTGCACCCATTCGCCGATGGGCAACGCCAAGGGGCCGCATGGCTCGCTGAGCATCACACGGTCGTAGAGGTCTTGAATTTTCTCCATGGCGGATTCACCTTCCTTTTGGAGCATGTCGCGCGCCTCGATATGCGCTTGTGCAATCGTGATTTTTGACGCGTGCTTCATGAAGTAGCAATGGTAGAACAGCCACGAACTGAGTTCGAATATGCTGTTGGCGTCCTCCAAATCTTCGGGGTCAACGCCTGTTTTGATATTGTATTCCACCGAGTCGGGCGCAGTTTCATACACCTCGTCGAGGATTTGATAAAACTCTTCGGCAAGCCACTCAATGTCGGGATTGAATGGCGAAATGTTGAAATTCTTGTAGTGCTGCCCCTCAAGCGCATACCAAATCAGGAAACGCAAATCGTCGAGGTTCAACTCATAGTCAATATAGTTTTCGCTTCGGGGGAAGAATGGCAACGGCTTGCCGTAAAGATGCTCGTGCATCATGGTGAACGAGCGCCAAATGCCAGCGTCGGTCACGATGTCTTGAAAATAACCCACCACGGCAAGCACCACGGCTTGGCGTTCGCTGTCTGACAGGTCGGTGAATCGGCCACAATCGTCCCAACGCTTGGCGAGGCGTGTGGCCAAAAGCATATAGTATTTTTCAGCCTCGGTCACCTTCTTGGTGTTGGGCTGCATACGCATAAATTCTTTAGCAGAAATTTCCATATTTTCGGAGTTGAAATAGTTTACTTATCAAGCATCACCACAAAGATAACAATTTTGAAATAGAAATCTGATGTTAGAAGTTAGAAATTAGAGGTTAGAAGGGTTAAGTGGATAAATACTGGGGGCACCGAAACAAAAAACATAAAAAACAGCTCGCCTTCGGCGAAAAACCAAACCCAGTAGGGACGTGATACTTCACGTCCGCC
>OGPL01000192.1_pt1 | contig 65969 bp, 62 predicted proteins | sample 1552901 | NCBI WGS metagenome assembly OGPL01 (sample SAMEA2580244, study PRJEB22360) | human gut metagenome | biome: human gut; feature: human-associated habitat; material: faeces | place: Denmark | collected 2008/2010 | reverse complement strand
CTTTGGTTGTCTCCCGCGTGAATAGCAGCAACGTTATTAAATGGAATAGCGAACCAGAGAAGTGCTGTCCGACAAAAAGAACTATCGGTAGCTTGCCTTCGTAGACTAAACTGAATGATATAATAGAAGTACATCAAATAAAAGACTTTTTATACAAGCTCAGTACCGCAATTATTATGTTGCGGTACTTGATTTTTCCACAAAAAAGTAGTACAATTATTGTGTGAAACTTTATCTGAGCTTAAATGCGGATATTTACATAAAGAAAGGACTACCGTATGACTATAAAGACATACTTCCTCAGCGAAGATAAAACGGTCTATCTAAAGGCATATATGCTTGATAACGTAGAAGGACTTCCCTTCTGCGAAAAACGTCCGGGCATACTTATTCTTCCCGGCGGCGGATACGAATACTGCTCCGCAAGAGAGGGAGAGCCTGTTGCAATGCACTATCTTGCAGAGGGCTATAACGCTTTCGTGCTTATATACAGCTGTAACACAAGACACCCTGCCCCGCTTCTCAATGCGTCCTATGCTATTCTGAAGCTACGTCAGAGATGCGAGGAGTTCGGCATAGACCCGAACAAGCTCGCAGTATGGGGAGCAAGCGCAGGCGGTCACCTTGCCGCTTGTACAGCTACAATGTGGCAGGATCCGTCGATATACAAAGCGCTCGGCTGCAAGCCCGAGGACATCCGTCCCGATGCGGCGATACTCAGCTACCCTGTTATCAGCGGAACGACAAATCCGCACAAGGGCTCGTTTGACGTACTGCTCGGCAAGGACGCTACCAGAGATGAGCTGTCAAAGCTGTCTATCGAAAACCGTGTAACACCCAAGACACCGCCAATATTCTTATGGTGCACCGCAAACGATGACTGCGTTCCTGCACAGAACAGTCTTGTTATGGCTAAAGCGTGCGTGTCTAATAAAGTACCCGTTGAACTGCATATGTTCGACTGCGGACCGCACGGACTTTCGACCTGCGATAAGGTAACAGGCTGGAATGAGGCATTCTATCTTGATAACTGCAAGCAGTGGATAAAGATGTCCGTTGACTTCCTTGCAAAGTATCTCGGAGTCTGAGTAAAGCAAACTATAAACCAAGCCGTGAACGGCAGAATATAAACAAAAGAAAGAGGCATAAAAATGAGCAAAGTACCTTTCACCACTAAGGAAAAGCTGGAGGAGATAATCAAGCAGATCCCCACACCTTTCCACATTTACGATGAAAAAGGAATAAGAGAAACAGCAAGAAAGCTGTATGACGCATTCTCGTGGAACAAGGGTTTCAGAGAGTATTTTGCCGTTAAGGCAACACCTAACCCCTACCTTATGGAGATACTTAAGGAGGAGGGCTGCGGCTTTGACTGCTCAAGCTATACAGAGCTTATGCTGTCCGATAAGGTCGGCGCTAAACAGCACGACATTATGTTCAGTTCAAACGCTACTCCCGACGAGGATTTCAAGCTTGCTTACAAGCTCGGCGCTATAATTAACCTTGATGATTTCACTCACATAGATGTACTCGACAAGCTGACAGGTATCCCCGAAACCATCTGCTGTCGTTACAATCCCGGCGGTGAATTCAAGACAAGTGAAAAGGGCAACGTAATGGACACCCCCAAGGACGCAAAGTACGGTATGACCCACGAGCAGATAATTGAAGCATACAAGATACTTAAGGAAAAGGGTGCAAAGCGTTTCGGTATGCACGCATTCCTTGCAAGCAACACTCTCACCAACGAGTATTACCCAGTACTCGCAGGTATTCTGTTCAGAACGGCTGTTGAGATAAAGGAAAAGACAGGCGTACAGTTAAGCTTCATCAACCTTTCCGGCGGCGTGGGCGTTCCTTATAAGCCTGACCAGCCCGCAAACGATATAAAGGTTATCGGCGAGGGCGTTCGCAAGGCTTACGAAGAGATACTCGTTCCGGCAGGTATGGGCGATGTTGCTATCTTCACAGAGCTTGGCAGATATATGCTTGCACCCAACGGCGCACTTGTTGCAAAGGCTATCCGTGAAAAGCATATCTACAAGGAATATATCGGTCTTGACGCTTGTGCCGCTAACCTTATGCGTCCTGCCATCTACGGCGCATATCATCATATTACGGTTATGGGCAAGGAAAATCAGCCCTGCGACCACAAATACGATATAACAGGCGGTCTTTGCGAAAACTGCGACAAGTTCGCCGTTGACCGTATGCTTCCTAAGATTGATATAGGCGATATAATCTATATCCACGATACAGGCGCACACGGTTTCTCGATGGGCTACAATTACAACGGCAAGCTACGCAGTGCAGAGGTTCTTCTGAAAGAGGACGGCTCGTTCAAGCTCATCCGCCGTGCAGAAACTCCGGAGGATTATTTTGCTACTTTCGATTTTTCGGATAAGTACAGTTTCTCCAAGTAATTGTTTTATATAATATCACGATGTGAGGGCTTATTGTAAAATTCTCATATTTATATTATCGCATATTTATCAACTTAATATCGGGGCAGACAGGGTGACAGTCTGCCCTTTTTCTTCATCATAAAACTACATTTTGCGGTTTAAGTGATGATTTACCGTAATTATACAAATATGTAAGCAAAAATGCACAGGAACAGGAGGAAATTTATGAACGTAACATTCAAACAAACAGGCATTTACTCCCCGTCACAGATAAAGAACAATCAGCAAAAACCGCTCAACAAAGCCGATTCCGACAAATCAGAGAATAAAGAAAAAATTTCAGCGAACTTGGATAAGCACGCCGAAGAAAAAACAAGACTTGAGCAACTGAGGGAGCAAAAACAGCAGGAGTACGACAGCGTAATTCAGCAGCTTGAGAAACAGCGTGAGGCGGAAAAACAAGCCGAAAAAAGCGGGAAGAAATTTACAGATTACGGAAAGCTTCTTAAAATAGCCATGCGTATAATGAACGGCGATAAGGTGCCTATGACGGACAGGAAAAAACTCGCCGAGGAGATGCCCGACTTATATAAGCAGGCTATTCTTATGCGCCGTCTTGACAATGACAAGCCCAGAAAATACAAGAGCGAATATGAGGACGACAAGGACAAGACCACGGTCGAAAAAATGCTCGACGGAATGGACGGCTCCGACGATCCCTCGGACATTATGACCGATTTGCTCGGCTCAACCGACAAATAATTCCAAAAACGAGGGACTATAAAATGAAAGACAGAAGAGAAATCAACATAGAAGTATTTGAAGACACAATGAAGCACTATAAGAGCAATCCCACGCTTAAAGCGGCTGTAAGCAACTCGGTTGCAAACCAGAAGTTTACGGCGGCTGACGAAACTGTTGAGCTGCCGCAGTGTGCCGGATATTCGCCGACCGTTACGGTAAGCGGAAAGCGCTCTCTTGAGGCGGCTGTTGAGTATGCGAAGCAAGGTATGAAGACCTGCGTACTGAACTTTGCCTCGGCGAGCAATCCCGGCGGCGGTGTTACTCTCGGTGCATCGGCGCAGGAAGAATCAATCTGCCGTTGCTCGACGCTGTACCCCTGCCTTAACACAGGCGATATGTGGAGCTGTTTCTACACTCCGCACAGACAAGCTGAAAATCCGCTTTACAACAACGATTGCATCTACACCCCCGATGTATATGTGATAAAGAGCGACACAAGCATACCGAAGCTGCTGCCCGAAAGCGAATGGCAGAAGGTGAACATAATCACCTGTGCCGCACCGAATCTGCGGCACAAGCCGAGCAACTGTATGAATCCCGGAGCCGGCGACAAACGGGCTGATATAAACGATAAAGAGCTTGCACAGCTTCTGACATCGAGGATACGCAGGATATTCGAGATTGCGGCGGCAAACGGCAACGAGACGCTGATACTCGGTGCTTTCGGTTGCGGTGCGTTCAAAAATCCGCCGATAGTTGTGGCAAAGGTTTTCGCAGAGCAGCTTCAGGCGTTCAAAGGCTGTTTCAAGGCTATCGAATTTGCCGTATTCCATACCGAGCGTGAGGCAGGCAACTATAACGCTTTCAAGGCGGCAATAAGATAACGACAATATCCCGAAAGGGTTTTAATTCAGGAGGTATATCTATGAAAACTTTACTTGATGTGTGTAAATTTCTGAAAGCCGCAGGTACATATTACCTTGCGACCGTAGACGGTGACAAGCCGAGAGTAAGACCTTTCGGTACGGCTCACATCTACAACGGAAAGCTGTATATCCAGACAGGAAAGAAAAAGGCGGTATCGCATCAGATAGCCGCAAATCCCAATGTTGAGATATGCGCTATGGCAGACGGCGACTGGCTGAGAATTGAAGGGGAGCTTGTCGAGGACGACGACCGTGCGGCAAGAGTTTCGATGCTTGATGCCTACCCTGAACTTAAGGCTCTGTATGATGCCGATGACGGCAACACGCAGGTATTTTACTTTAAAAATGCCACCGCTACCCTGTCATCGTTCACAAAGCCGCAGGAAGTTGTCAAGTTCTGATTTAAATTAAATTTTCTTAAGGAGTGATTACATTGGTAATCTGCGCCATCTTAACTCCATGCAAGGCTTAGCGGATAACCGCATGGAGAAAACTTAATACATTATCCGCTGACCTTGCTTTTTTGAAATCATAAAATATAAGGAGCAAGGTTATGAATAAAAATAATGAAAGTAAGAGCTTTGGGCAGTTTATACTGCTTTGGCTCACTCAATCACTTTCCGCACTGGGAAGTGCTATGACAAGCTATGCGCTTGTACTCTGGCTGTACGGAGAAAGCGGCTCGGCACTGTATACAGCTATGCTTACGATCACATCATATGCACCGTATGTATTGCTCAGTATATTTGCAGGTGCGCTGTGCGACAGGTTTGACAAAAAGAAAACCATGCTTATATGCGACAGTATAGCGGCGTTGTGTACCATTACGGTTATACTGCTGTTTGCGTGTAACGCCTTGCAGGTGTGGCACTTGTATATTGTCAATGCGATAGGCGGACTGATGAACACTGTTCAACAGCCTGCATCGGAAATAGCGTCAACTGTGCTTGTACCCGAAAAGCATTATCAGAAAATAGGCGGTCTGAGGTATTTTTCATCATCGCTTTCCTCTATACTTACCCCTGTGATCGCCACTGCGGTTTATTCATTCTCAGGACTTGAAGCAGTATTGACTGTCGATCTTCTGACATTTGCGGTAGCTTTTATTACGCTGATGTTTTTTATCCGTATACCAAAGCAATCTGCAGAAAGCGCCGAGCTTTCATTGATCAAATCCGCTAAAAGCGGTCTTGATTTTTTAAAATCTCACAAACAGGTACTCATGCTTATCATGTATCTGTCGGCAATAAATCTGGTTGCGTCTATGTATGAAGCAGTTCTGCCCGCTATGGTGCTGTCACGAAAAGGCGGAGGGACAGAGGCACTTGGCGCAGTAAGTACCTGTGTAGGCGCTGCAACGCTTATAGGCAGCATAATTGCTACACTCATGCCGAAGCCCAAAAGCAGAAGAAGGGTGATATGTCTTTCTCTTCTGTTTTCGATGAGTACGGAAAACTTCTTTCTTGCATTCGGGCAAACACCGCTTCTATGGTGTACAGGCGCTGTGCTCGGATGGATACTCATACCGATGATGAGCGCAAACCTTGATGTTATAATGCGTACAAAAGTACCTTGCCATATGCAGGGACGTGTATATTCCGCAAGAAACACATTGCAGTTCTTTACTATTCCGCTGGGCAATTTTTTAGGCGGATTGGCAGTAGACACTTTTGCAGAGCCTTTAATGGCGGCTATGCCCCATAATTCGCTTATGTGCAATATATTCGGAAGCGGAAAAGGCTCGGGTGCGGCACTCATATTTTTCATAATAGGCATTATGGGCGTTGCCGTATGTCTTATTTTCAACAGTAACAAACATATAAAGAAAATTGAATAACATTCAACTCCGCTCTGTAGCAAGTGCGGAGTTTTTCTATATTTCGGTTCTTAATTTTCCCGACATTTATTATAGAGCCTATAAAAATCAGCCCCGTTTACCAAAAGATAAACGGGGAATTTTATATCATAATTCAGAAACGCTTTATTGCGTAATAGTACATCCCCATACCGATAGATCCGGTAATTACCTCTGTCAGAGGGAATGCAAGCCAAGCGTAATCCAGTCCGATAAAAGAGAATATCCAGAATAACGGCACAAGACAGATAAGCTGACGTAATACGGAAAGGAACGTACTGGTCTTTGAATAACCGATAGATTGAAAGAAAACCGGCGTCATAAACGAAAATACAGCAGGAATAAAGCTGGCTCCTATCAGGCGAAATCCAACCGCACCTATGCTTTTTACCGTTTCACTCTGAGTAAACAGCCCAATAAGCTGAGTGGGGATAAGCTCAAAGGACAGCACACCGAGTATCATAAACACGCCGGATATTATCAGTGAGCTGCGAAAGATTCTTCTGCACCTTAAGTAATCTCCCGATGTATAATTGTAGCTGAGTACAGGTACGATGCACGTCTGCAACCCCAGAAGCGGTATGAAGAAGAACGATTGTAATTTATAGTAAAGTCCGAGTACGGTCACCGCCTCATCGCAGAATCCCGCAAGGATAATGTTCAGAATTGCTATGTAGACAGTGTAAAGAGCCTGCATACATATTGACGGATAGCCCAGCTTGTATATGCTTTTGGCGATACACGGGATACGCTTTATTTCAGGCGGCTTTCGTGCGCCTTTTACACCGACGATAACTGCGGCGGCTATCTGACCTATAACGGTAGCTATTGCCGCACCCTTTATCCCAAGTCCTGCGGTAAAAATCAGCAACGGGTCAAGAACGATATTTGTTACCGCTCCGACAATCTGAGCAATCATCGGCAGCTTCATATTGCCTTCCGATTGAAGTACCTTTGTCCAGTTTCCTTCAAGGAAAAGTCCTATGCTTCCTATGCTTACTATCATACCGTACTCGTTTGCGTACTGCATTGCAACGGGCGACTGAGCCGATATTGCAACGTACGGTCCCATAAACGCTATTGATATTACGGAAATCAGCGCCCACATTATCACAGCAAGAACAGTTCCGACCCCTGCCGTATGGCTGGCGCCTTTTTCATCTTTCAGTGCATACTGCTTTGCCATAAGCGTATTGGTTCCTACCCCAGTGCCGACCGCAAGAGCTATTATAATAAGCTGAACGGGATAGATAGCCGACAGGGCGGTAAGTCCGTCATCGGAATACTGTCCGACAAAAAGGCTGTCGATTATATTGTACATTGCCTGTATCAGCTGAGCCAGCATTATAGGCGGAGCTATACGGAGCATTATCTTCCACACGCTTTCTGTTCCGAAAAATTCCGGAGAAACGGATCTTGCTTTTTCTGCCAAAAAATAACCTTCTTTTCTTAATCACTCGACGTATGATTATAACACTTTATCGGGAAGATTGCAAGACAAAAATACAGAATTACAAAAAAGTCCACCGTATGCCTAAGCATACGGTGGTAACCCCAATCAACAAGGAGATTATACTCTTTCTAAAACTGTGAAGCCTGCGTTAAAACGGATAGTTCCGTCCTCAGCTTCCTTTATTTCAGCGAATGAAGAAACAGGCTCATCCATAACGGTACCGTTTATCTTTGTATCATAGAAGATCTTACCGTCTTCTTCCTTCCACACGGTAGTGTCAATCACACCGTAGTTACCCTTTATCTTTGCTCCCTGCTCCTTTGCCTTTTCCATCATTTCTTCCGGAATAGGCATCATTGTTTCAACCGTGCCGTCTTCGCAAAATTCGTAAATAAAAGATGCCTGTTGCATATAATCGTTAAGCAGATCCTCGTCAGTGATATACTTTGGGAAGTCTTCAACCGCTACGAAAATCATTTTACCGGGTTCGGGATAAACCGGCAATTCTTTAACTTTCCATTTTCCGATAAGATTCATACTATTCATCCTTTCATACTCTGAATTTTCCTGATTTATGCGAACATAAGCCGTTAAAGCTTATGCCCAGGGGTCCGCGGATTTGGGTGTGCGTATACCTGTAAGCAGGTACTGCTCCCATAAGAACCATTTGCCGTCGCCCTTCATACGCAGTTTTATAGGTCTGGGGCTGTCAGCGCCGCCACAGGGAATGAACAGCTTCATGTAACCCTGTTCCTCACCCGAAACGTGCGTACTTTGTACCGTTATTCTGAACGGCTCTGAAGGCGTGTAATCATTATCCGGTGTTGCTCCCTCAAAATATGAGAACGGAATATAGGTCTTTCCGTCACGGAAACGATCGTTAAGGAACGATATTTCCGTACCGTTGAGCGGACGGGGACCTCGCAGCCAGTTGAGCATTTCCGTACCGATATTTTTGTCTGCCGCATAAGCGCACAGTGCGCACACAGTAAGTGCAGCCGTCTTGAACGGCGAATCAAGGCTTGCCTCAGGCAGTGCCTGCATCTGCGCAAGGCTTTCGGGAAGTGCTGTGAATGTAAATGTTTCGCTCTTGTTGCCTATAGACATTGCGGCGTTATTTACCGCACCTCCTACAGCGCTTGCCGCTGTGTTTTTAAGTTTGTCAAAAAGTCCCATTGTGTTCCTCCTGTATCATCTGTATTTAAGCTGATTAGCTTTTTACCGGGTAATTAATTTATATTTCCTATCGTAATATCATTTATCAATGCGGCGGTATGGGGCTATTACTGCTCCGCTCAGGAATCCTCTTCCTCGCCGTACTTTTCTGCCAGTGCGTAAAACAAATCCTTTACGTTTTCGCTTACCTTACAATTTGCATTAAGATTAGTGCCGTCGGCAAACTTCAGGCTGCTCGAATACATCGTTTCATCGCATACAAAAACCACACGGCTTAACGGTCTTGGTCGGTGTTTCTTGATTTTATCTGCAAGATTGCTTTCCTCTGCCGCTTCGATTACATTTTCGGCTTCTTCCTGCGTTATCTCACGGTTATCCGATTTGACTCTTTCTTCTTTGTCGCTTACCGAGCAATTACAGCTGAACAGCCATTTATCGCCGCTCTTATTAAGATCGAAGTTATAGCTAAAGGTGTAACACATATGACCGCAGGACGCATAGATTTCAATTACATCATTATAATTGTATTTTTTCATTTTTTCGAAAAAGCCCATGTGTTCCCTCCCCTTTTTCAGCTCATTTCTGCGTACAGCCCCTGCCTTTAGTGTATTTCTCAGCCAGCTTTATAAAAGCACTCTTTATCTCATCGTCAATCTCAAAAGGCGCACTCTTTACTGAACCGTCCGAATAATATAACAAGCAACTTCTTACCGGTTTGTCGTGCGGCTGCTTACCTGCAGAACAACTGTTATTCCGGGTTTTGTATTCCTCTATTCTTTTGAGAAGCCCCGTTGTGTCTGCAAGACGTAGCACTGCTAAAGCGTCTTCGTCTTCTATTGCGGTATATCCCATATCTATCCGCTTTATTTCGAAGCCGTCAGCACAATTACAGAATGCGTCCATAACATATTTACCGTTCTTTGCGTGATACAGCGAAAAAGAATAGCAATTGCGGCTTGACATAGCACTGTGTACAACGGATAAACCGGATACTTTTACGGTACCGTCTGATTTATTTTCTTCACGACCCATTCCGTTGCAGTAATCCTCAAAGCTCAATGAGTGATACATAATAATTCTCCGTCATAATCAGATAAACTAAGGTATAGCGTGAAATCGGCAAAAGAGATTGATGATAAAATGTCCTCAGACAGGCGGGTAACCGCCTACCGTGCTTTTGCACGGGATAATCCGCTTATGCGGTTTATCTGTCTGAGGTTATTATATCACAAATCAAATCGGCGTAAGCCGACACGGCAGTACGCCGTGCTTTTGCCTGTGACAAAAGGATTTGGTGATAAAATGTTCTCAGACAGGCGGGTAACCGCCTACCGTGCTTATGCACGGGATAATCCGCTTATGCGGTTTATCTGTCTGAGGTTATTATACCATACCATTCCATTTAAGCCATTACCCAAATGGGTAAAATAAAAGTAAATGCAAGAAATTTCTGTCAAAATCCGTTAACAATCAGTTTTTTTGATGTAACAACTGCGGCGAGCTTTGTTTTTGATGAATAACCGGTTTTGGAAAGCATACTGCTGACGTGTGCCTTTACACAATCGGGAGTAACGCAAAGCTCCTGTGCCATCTCCTTATACGTCATACCTTCGACCAGCAGTCGCAGAACTCTGATTTCCGCATCGGAAAACTCATAGCTGGTAGCGTTTCCTACGGGTATTTCGGGCATTTTATCGGGATATACGCTTTCTCCGTCTATTGTCCTCTTTATAACGCTGAGTAACTCCTCTGCGCTTACATCCTTGAACCAGATGCTTTCCGCACCTGCTTTTCTCGCCTTATCAAGATAGCTGTAATCAAGCATTGAGGTTATGATGATAATTTTTATCGAGGGAAAGCGTTTTTTTATTTTTTCCGCAGCAACAAATCCGCTCTCATCATTTTCCGTACATACATCCATTAATATCAGGTCGATATTACCACGCATACAGTATTGCTCGGCAAGCGCCGCACAAGAAAGCGAGCCTGCCGGAGAAAGATTGTCTGCTTGTGCTACAAGATTTTCTAGGCTTTCCCTTATCATTTTCTGGTCTTCTACAATCAGTACCTGTGTCATAGTGTTACCTCCTTGTTGAGCGGAAATGAAATTACAAGCTCGAAATACGGATATGAATTAATGCTCATAGTTCCGCCGCTTTTTTCTACTCTGTCGTGCAGTGATGAAAGGCCGCCGCCTTCAGTGACGGTGCTGACCGGTGCTTTTCCGTCATTGGACAGGGCTATCCATTGTCTGCCGCCGCTTTTACTGCATTTAACGTTCAATTTTGTCGCCCCTGCGTGACGTACAGCATTCGTTGCGCACTCTCTGACAGCCGTTATGAATATTTTATAATAAAACGGGTCGGGAATATCTCCTTCAACGTTTATTTCAATTCCGAGAACAGACGATGTTTCCTTTAGCTGACCGGATATATCATAGCTGTTTGCTCCGTAGCTTTTTTCGTTGTCCCTCATAAGAAGTCTTACAGCATTCTTCCACGCTGTAAGGTCAAGCTCGCTTGTCGGTCTGTTATTTGACAGCAGATTACGGGTCGCAATTACGCTCCTGCCTATATCGTCGTGTACACGAATCTTCATACTGAGTATTTCTTCTTCACGGATAACCGTTCTTATATTCTCTGTCAGCTTTCGCATTCGTCTGCCCGCACGCTCGAGTTTTCTGCTGCTTTCTTCAAGCTGAAGCTGACGTCTGTACAACTCGTCAACATCTGTTGCTGTTACCTGCGTATAGTAGCCGATGCCGTTCAGCGAAATCACATCAAGCCTGAAGCGCCATGCTTTTCCCTTTACAAGTACGACCGAGCCGCTGTTATGCTCCGAAAATATATCCTGCAGTTCGCTGAGGCACTGTACATCAAAGCCTTTCAATTCATATATCAGCCTGTCCATTTGCCTGTTGCACAGGACCGCTATTCCGTTGCTGTCGAAAAAACATATACCCGACGGCAGATTATCAAATGCGTCTTTTACCGTCCTGCGTAACAGATAACGTCTGCCTAAGCCTTGCATCTTCCTGCCTCCCTTCTGTATACGATCTGCCATTCGCCGTCATCATCACATACCGCCGTTACAAAATCACCGTTCATTACAGCAAAATCTGTACTGCTTTCAGCAGTGACCGTCATTGTGAATATACCGTCATTTAACGTCACGGATATATTCACAGCCGATAAATTATCCAGTGACAGCTCAATCATTTTTTCGAATGTATCGAACATCTCCATTACTGCCACAGCCGGCACGGGTTTATTTAATCTGATATTTAGTCCGCAGGTCACGCCGTACAGCTCAAGATTATCCGTAAGCTCAAGGAATGCAAGATACAGCTCTTTTTCGCTTATCATACTGCTTCTTTCCGATATGAATATGAGATTGTTCCTGCGCTTTAGATAAGCGCCGATTACTACCATCTTGCCCAATAGCTTTCTGCGCTCATCTTCATCCTCCGACATCTCGAAGCGGTCTGTAAGGCTGTTCAATACAGCTATCTGACCTGACGTTTCACGGCTGATCCTGTCATATATCCTGTCACGCTCAAGTATGTGAGCCTCTCTGTTTCTTAGATCGTATTCCTCGCAAATCAGATCATAATCATCCTTGAGATCATCCTTAGCCTCTGCCAGCTTGTCGTTTACCTCAATAAGCTCGGAAAGATCGTCAAGCCACAAGACATAGCCTCCTTTTATCTTTGCGGAGGAAAGACGTTTTCCGTTGCTGAGCATTACGGGAGAGGACTTTGCCATCTGCATTATTTCACGGTCTATCTTTTCGGCACAATCGGACGAGAGGAGTATATTGTAATCATTGTCGGTAATCAAAGCAGGAACTGTACACGGCCGCAAAAGCTGTATATAATAAGTGTTTGAGCGGATAAGTCCGCATTGTATGCAGCATTCAAAAGAAAGCGCAGTAAGAAGGCTTACGGTAATAGTCATATCGCCTGCCAGTCTGTGAATGAACGTACCGCCCGTGATTTCGCCTGACACATAGAGCAACGTGTAGATAACCATTGCAACAACAGGCAGTAGCGGCATAATAAACGTTTTCTTGCCTTTGGTATACGGCACTTGGATATTAAAGCCACAAATGCGCCGATTGTGCATAAAAACATATATCCTGCCACTATGTAATATCCGCCTGCATAGCTGTAATCTCTGTCGTTCCACATTTCCCTTTCTCCCGGAAATCTGAACACAAGACAATGCAGATCGTTTGTAAGCACGAATATTACCATCAGGACAGAAGCGACATACAGTAAGGATGTAACTGCGGGCAGGCGGTAGTTTTCGGGCTTTCCGAGCGACAGAGCGACCAACAGCGCAAACACAGGGATAAATATCATCGGGATATAATACATATACCACAGCGTTCTGACAGCGAGCGGACTCTGGGCTATGATGAACTTCACCGAACGGATAGCTACCCAGAACACAATAAGCCATGCTATAGATGTCATAAAGCGTTTTGCCTGTATCTGCACTATCCTGTTTCTCAGGGTGATTCCCCATATCAGAAACATAAAAATATATATCAGACTTCTGATAATGCCGAATATTTGCATAGTACCGATCCTGTCAAGCTGTCTGCAAAGCATTGCGGCGGCTATGGCGGTTATTATCAATATTATATGTAAAACGGACGACCTTGCTATTCTTTTTTTCATCTGCTCACCTCTTTTATTTCAGTATAACATGGCTGAAAGCGTTTTGCAATAAGTGTAAAAAATAAAGCTGTGGGTCAATGCCCACAGCTCAGACGGTTCGTTATATATTATCTATTTTATCACATTGCTCTAGCGCACGTTTTAACGCCTGATCCATATTGTAATATCTGAAATCGGCAAGTCTTCCGCAACAGATAAGATTACCTATCTTTGATGCCAGAGCCTCGTACTTTTCATATTGTTCCATGCTCTCCTTTGTGAGAACAGGATAATACGGCTCAAGCTTTTCGCCCGACTTATACGGGAAAGGATATTCTACCGCATAGGTACTGCCCTTTACATTCTGGACGGGAATTTTCTTGTACTCTGTGATTCTGGTAAAGCCCTTTTCCTGAGGATATGCGACGACAGGAGCATCCTGAAGGCTGTCCTTGTCGGTATACTTATACTCAAAACGCAGTGAACGGTAAGGAAGTCTGCCGTATTTTTCGCCGAATAACTCATCAAGCGCACCTGTATATACAAGAATGTTATTATACGGCTCACCGTCAACATACAGCTTATTATCCTTTACGGTAATCCGCTCAAGCGCCTCGACACCGGTTCTGACCGTGATATTCTCGTGGTTCAGAAGATTCCTGAAGAACTCCGTGAATGAATGCACCGGCATTACCTGATAAGCGTCATCGAAATATCCCTCGTCATACGAAAAACGCAGAGGTACTCTTTTAAGCACGGACGGGTCAATCTCAGAGGGAGATACGCCCCACTGCTTAGCGGTATATGGTGCATAATCGTTATCGAAAAGATACTGAGCGTATGCTCTTATATCATCGTCCTCGTTTTCGAGAACTTCAACCACGGTAGCGGTCGGTCTGCCCTCGTAAACCTTAGTCAGCTTTGCCTTGAGCGTTTCTGCCTTTTGCTTATCAAAGAACTTATCAATCGTGGTAAAGTTGAAGGGCGTGGGGGTATATGTATCGTTCCATACCGCACCGCAGGTCAGCTTGTAATCCGACCACTGCTCATAGCGGCACATATAATCAAAAAGATATTTCTCTTTCGTGTGGAATGTGTGCGGACCGTAATCCTGTACGAGTATTCCGTGATCGTCAACGTGGTCGTACATATTGCCGCCGATATGATCCCTGCGTTCCCATATCTCGACCTTCTTGCCTTTTTCCGCTAAATGACGGGCAATTACCGCTCCGGAAAGTCCACAGCCGACTATAAGGGTGTCAAAATTAAAACTGTTCATCAAAAGCCACCGTACTTGCTCATGAATTCTTTAAAGGTCTGCAGATTCTTGTCCTTATCGGCAAGTATAACCTTATCAATTCCGCCTACTCTGTCAAGCTTCCAGTCTACTGCAATGTCGGGATCATTCCACATAATGCCGTCATCATATTCGCCGTAGAATTTTTCTCCGCACTTGTAGGATACTATGCTGTCCTCAAGTACAAGATAACCGTGAGCGCAACCTGCGGGAACGAGTATTTCGTTGTGCTTTTCACCGATAAGCTCAAATGCAAGCCACTTCTTGAACGTGGGGCTGTCCTTGCGTAAATCAACTACTACATCGTAAACGTGTCCGTGTATGCAACGTACCAGCTTGGGCTGCTGTTTCTCACGCTGAAAATGAAGTGCACGGATAACGCCCTTGTAGCTTGTCGTATAGAAAACCTCGGCAAGATCGTGCTTTATGCCGTTTGCCTCGAACACTTCCTTCGAGTAATCCTTTGTGAAACAGCCTCTTATATCATCGGCATTGAAGGGAGTTACTTCTATAAGTCCCTTAATCTCTGTTTCCTTGAATTCAAACTTCTGTATCATTTCTGCTCCTTAATCCAATCCATTGTTTTTTTGACGCCTTCACCGAAAGGTATTGTCGCTCTGAAGCCTGTATCCTTTTCTGTAATTGAACAGTCAAAATCCGACAGCGGCATATTTACGCCTGTGAACGGAACATCTCCGAACACGAACTCCTTGTCGGGAGCCAGTGCGGCCTTCATCTCAAGAACAAATTCTCTGAGCGGCTTTGCATCCGAGCTGCCTATAAGATAGTGGCAGAAAGGCTTTCCGTTCTCTCCGATGAGATAGAACGCTCTTGCAACATCGTCTATATATACAAAGTCATAATTCTGTGTGCCGCTTGTGAACTGTAAAGGCTCATCGTTTATAATCTTTCTGATGGTCGTATTTACAAAACGGGGTGAAAGCTCACCTGCACCGTATGCGTTGGTTATCTTTGCCCAGCAAAGATCTATACCTATCTGTGCGGCAACGCTCATGCACATTGTATGAGCAACAAGTTTACCGCTTCCGTATATGTAGCCGGCACCGGGCTTATTACCCTGTCTGAATGCGGCTGATATTGTTTCATGCTCCATTATAGAGCCGGCACATACAAACTTCTTGCAGTCCATATCCTTTGCCACACGCAGACAATCTACCGTCCACTGAGCATTATTAAGCTGTAAAGCGGTGTCTGCTCTCGCAGGGCCTGCCGAGCCTACCCACGCAAAGTGATAGAATACATCAATATCACGGTCAGGGATAATATCGGCGAGCTTTGACGATTCGGAAAGCTCGTGAGCCACAAATCTTACATTTTCGGGTATGTTGTTATTGCAACCGTCACGGTCAAGTGCGATTACCTCAACATTATTCTTTACCAATTCACGCACAAGCGCACTTCCGACAAAGCCGTTTGCACCTGTAACAAGAGCTTTTTTCATTACTTTACCTCCAGATATTCGTTTATCTGCTTTTCCATAACGGCGCTAATGTCGCCGCCTGAAAGATATACCTTGCTCCACTCGGTCACCTTTTCGATAGCGTCGGAAATATGCCAGCGGGGACTCCATCCGAGTACATGCTTTATTCTTGAGCAATCAAGCTTGAGGAAATTTGCCTCGTGGGGAGCGTTCTTATCCGCAACGTTTTTCCACGAAGCGCCGTCGCCCCAGTGTGAACAGAACAGATCGACAAGCTCGCCTGTAGCGGCGCAGTCGCAATCATCCGGACCGATATTATAATTACCGGCAAGGCTCTTGTCCTCATACTGCTTCATTGCAAGTACAAGATATGTAACGACCGGCTCGAGAACGTGCTGATAGGGACGTGTCGAATAAGGATTTCTTACTGTTATCTCCTGCTTAGCCTCCATTGCTCTTACGCAATCGGGGATGATTCTGTCCTTTGCAAAGTCGCCGCCTCCGATAACGTTACCTGCACGGCAGGTCGAAACCGCAATGTCACGGTTATAGAAGAACGACTTTATATAAGAGCTTGTTACAAGCTCCGAGCAGCTCTTTGAGTTGGAATAAGGATCATAGCCGTCAAGTGCGTCATTTTCACGGTATCCCCACTCCCATTCGTTGTTCTTGTAAACCTTATCGGTGGTTACGTTTACGAATGATTTTACGCTGTCGCACAGCCTTACAGCCTCGCATATATTGACAGTACCCATAACATTTGTTTCGTATGTGTAGACAGGCTCTGCGTAGCTTTCTCTTACTATGGGCTGTGCCGCCATATGAATTACTATTTCGGGGCGGTACTTCTGCATTGTTTCGTTCAGCTTTGCAAGATCCCTTATATCGCCGATAACCGAAACTATTTCCTTCTCAACTCCGGAAAGCTCAAAAAGAGAGGGTGTTGTGGGGGGATTGAGAGAATAACCGATAACTTTTGCTCCTGCCATAGAAAGCAGTTTGCACATCCAGCTTCCCTTGAAGCCTGTGTGACCTGTTATCAGTACAGTTTTACCCTTGTAAAATGACATATCCATATTGATTTTTCCTTTACGAATTAATAATATTTTCGCCACTTTCATCTCTGACCTCGGCTAACAGTATTGTTTCAAGTGCAATAGCCGGATTAGCGGGTTTAACTATTCTGAAAGTGTATTTACCGCACATTTTCTCTATCATAGGCTTAATTTCAAAGAAATCGTTTGCCGAATGATAGATGCTGATAAGAAGTATCGGGTGCTGTGTGCGGATAGTTTCGACAGCGCCCCTGAGCAGCAGCTGCTCGCCTCCTTCAATGTCCACCTTTATAAGACCGACCTCGAGATCGTTTTCCCGTACATAATCATCAAGAGTAACAACGGGAACTTCGATATGATCCGGATAATTATAACCGGGACGTTCAACAAGGGAATTGCAGGAATTGCGCTCACCCAGGCTGAATGTTGCCGTGCCGCTTTTCTCGCCCAGTGCTTTGCTTACAGGCACTATGTTATCAAGATGATTCAGCCTTATCGTTTCACGGATAATATCCATATTTGAAGGAGAAGCCTCAAATACATGAATGTTCTTATCCGTATATGACGAGAACAGAAGCGCCGTGTCACCGACATATCCGCCTGCGTCGATTATATGCTTATTTCTCACGCTGTCCAGTGTGGTCAGCTTATCTATTCCGTATCTTGTGAAGAATACGCTGCTGTCAAACTGGTTAACGGGGAGATAATAACCGTTGTAATAATAAAGATTATCGTTCAACTTTACTATCTTTGAGCTGAATTCATCATTCATACGAACGAATTCTTCCTGCTCACGCTGTGTATAGACATCCTGCAAGGACTTGTTGCCGTCCGCTATCATTCCCATACGATGAATTATATCGGAAACGGTATTTCTGCTCTCGTTGTCAAGTCCGCTTATAAGTGCGCTGAATCGTTGTGCGCTGTCCTCTCTGTTCATAGCGTCACTGAACAATTTTGCCAGAGCTTCACGTTCACCGGGATGAAAATACAGTTTTCTGAGATATGACTGCCTTTTGAACAGATTCATCTCACGGCGGATCGTATTTGCCGTATTCTCTGCATCAAGCAAAGACTGTGCGTATTCGCCCGTCTTTGAAGTCTTGTCGAAGCCTGCGGTTACGCTGTCGGAAAGCGACTTAATATCAGCCGAAATGCTTTCGTTATCTGCCGATAAGCCGTCAAGCACAGACACATATTCGCCCGTCTTTGAGGTCTTGTCAAAGCCTGCGGTAACGCTGTCGGAAAGTGATTTAATATCAGCCGAAATGCTTTCGTTATCTGCCGATAAGCCGTTAAGTGTATCCGCATATTCACCCGTCTTTGAGGTCTTGTCGAAGCCTGCGGTTACGCTGTCCGAAAGTGACTTAATATCAGCCGAAATGCTTTCGTTATCTGCCGATAAGCTGTCAAACACAGACACATACTCGCCCGTCTTTGAGGTCTTGTCAAAGCCTGCGGTTACGCTGTCGGAAAGCGACTTAATATCAGCCGAAATGCTTTCGTTATCTGCCGATAAGCCGTCAAGCGCAGACGCATACTCGCCCGTCTTTGAGGTCTTGTCGAAGCCTGCGGTAATGCTGTCGGAAAGTGACTTAATATCACCGGAAAGCGAGTTGTTGAGTGATCTTATTTCTCCTGCGTGCTTATTATTTTCCGATATGCCGTTTTCAATAAGTTCGACAATGTGCTTATCGCTATCGGAAGAACGCTTGTCGCTGTCGGTTATACAACCGAGTATTTCCTCTGTGTGATGTGAAATACAGTCGATAAGTTCACCGGATATTACGGCAGATTTCTCCGATATTTCGTTACTCAGCTTTTCGCCGATACGCTCATTTTGCTTTTTCAGATTTTCAATATCAAGTTTAATTTCTTTGAGTTTTAATGCAGTGTCCTCGCCGAATTTAACCTGATTGTCTTCCAATGTACGCAACGATTGACGGCACAGTTTTATCTGCTCCGCATTATCACGGCATATATCCGTGCAAGTATTCAGGCTGTTTTCAAGAAAACCGAGCATTTCACAAAGCTGTGCAAAATGCTCGCTTTCTGTCTGCCTTATCTCGTTGTTGAGCTTTATTGTCTTGTTGCGTGACATCGGAAATAATCTTCCGAAAAATCCCGCAAGTTTATCGGATAATTTACTCATTATTTCCAAATCTTCCAGGGAGCATTGTTGCTGCTCCACATTTTCTCAAGTTGTTCTTTTTCTCTTACAGTATCCATGCACTGCCAGAAGCCTGTATGCTTATATGCCATAAGTTCTCCAAGCTTTGCTACTGTTTCAAGGGGCTTCTTTTCAAGAACGGTTTCGTCGCCGTCAATGTAATCAAAGAATTCGGGTTGGCATACCATAAAACCGATATTGATAAGGTTGCCGTCACCGGATGTCTTTTCATGGAATTCGTTTATTTTTCCGTTTTCGTCAATATCAAGCACACCGAATCTCTGACCGGGGTTATAAGCTGACATTGTTACGAGCTTTCCGTGTTTTTTATGGAACTCGACAAGCTCGGCTATATTTACATCGGAAACGCCGTCGCCGTATGTCAGCATAAACGGCTCGTTGCCGATATACTCCTTTATACGCTTTACACGTCCGCCGGTCATTGTGTTAAGGCCTGTGTCCACAACGGTCACCTTCCAGCGTTCTGAGTTGTTGCGGTGAACGGTCATCTCGTTTTTACCGCTTGTAAAATCAAATGTGATATCGGATGTATGCAGGAAGTAGTCTGCAAAATACTCCTTTATAACGTGCTGTTTGTAACCTGCACATATAACGAATTCATTGAAACCGTAAGCTGAATAGAGCTTCATTATGTGCCATATTATAGGCATACCGCCAAGCTCGACCATGGGCTTTGGTTTGAACTGGCTTTCTTCGCTGATTCTGGTGCCGAAACCTCCGGCAAGTATTACAACTTTCATTTTTCCTCCTGTGTGCTGTTAAGACGTGTTACTTTACTGCTATCTATTTCGGGATGATCTGCTATGAAGTCATCCGTATAAACATCTGAATAAAGTCCTCTGAGACCCATAGGATTAACGGATATAATCTCTGTATCCGGATAGAAGCGTTCAACAAAAGCCTTGACCTTCCGGTAGCCGTCTAACCAGTGCGGAACACTTGTCTTTGCTACAAGATCGGACAATCTCTGCTTGCTGCCGTCAAAATATCCTGCATTGGTGCAGTCGCAGCCAACGAGATAAATTCTTTTCGCATTGGTAAAGAGTGCAAAGTGGATGGCCTGGAACGCAATTGAATAGAATGCCATAAGGGGATAAAATTCTATATTGATATGTATATCCTCGCTGGGAGCCGCCTGGAAGAATCTTCTGCCGTTATTCTCTCTGATGATCTTCTCGGATACCTGGAATTTATCTCTGTATTCACCGGTAGAATACTGACCGAAGAACTTGACAAAATCGTATTCCTTCAGCTTTTCAAACCACGGAGCACGGCTTTCGTAATCGGTGGTAAAATAGTAATCAATATCAACATCAGGATTTAAAAATGAAGCGTTCATACCTATATGTACTGCACCGGGAATGGGCTTGTAGTATTTCATTGAAGGTCCTGATGCCATTACAACAACATCTCTGCCGGTATTGATATTTCTGAACTCACCGAATGACTTCTTATGAGTTTCGTGTATCTCATTTGCAAGGCAGGCAATATTGAGATTGATATTTGAGGTGAGTGTTTTTGCATCCCATATATCCTTGCGAAGACTGGTAGCGATGATAGGAGGCTTAGCGGCCGCTGCCTGTACGCTCTTGGGAGCAGTGCTCTGACAAACCTTTACGGTTCTCGCAAGCAGCACGCTGTGTTCTGTAGACTTTTTCTGAAGATCGTTAACAGAAGCAACCAGTGCGCCGAGTCTTTCCTCGTTTCGTAAAGCAACACGATATGCAGGGAAGGTGTTTCTCATTATCTTCTTTAAAACGCTTTCGTCTTTTTTGGGCTTTTTGGGAGTAGCCGCTGTTTTTGCAGGTGTAACCTTGCACTTTGCGGCATTGGTTTCTCTGAAGAATACAAGCTGATTTTCCTTTACCTTGTACTTTCTCTGCTTTAATACCCAGTATATGAAGATACCGTAAAGAACCTCAGACATATAGCCGGGCGTTCTCATTTTGGTACCCTGATATTTTGACAAATCAAATCTTTTCATGAATTCGAACAGTACGCCGAATTCAAATGTACAGAAGCGGTTGAACAGCTCTTTTGACATTACAAAGCAGTTGTACGCATAGTACTTCTTTGAAGCCATATATTCCTCGGCAGCCTTAGAATATTCGGGGTAAAGCTCATCAACCAGCTTAAGTGTAAGCTCAGGTGCGCTTTTATCGAATAAATGCTCCTGGATCATGAATATATCCTTGATGCAATGTGCACGTTTTCCGCCAAAAAGGAAATCCATCTCATCAACATTCATGCTTCCGCCTGTGATAAGATCGTATTTCTTTATCTGCTTTGCCATACCGTCATAGTCTTTAAGGCCGTACTTCTCTATGCTCTCGTCATTGAGCATATTCTCGATTATGTAGCCTCTTGAGCATTGGTCAAACTTCTTATTGCTGAATGAAAGATAACGTCTGTAGTGGCAAAGGCCGTAGTAATTTACATCGGCATTCTTCCACGCCCAATACTGAACACTCAGCTCCGAGAAATACTTTGCAAGATCGGAGATATTGTCGCCGGTGTCATCGCCGTTCATCTTAAGGAAGCATCTCGCCGAGCCTGCATTACACTTATAGTTTTCGAATATACGGTTACCTATCACGGCGCTGTCAAGATCCATTCTGTGCGAAACGAAAATCTTGATGTCATCGTTGGGTTTCTTGTATGACAGAGTACGCTGTGCAAGGGTATTTGCATCGGGATCTGCTTCGGTATTCTTGAAGTATACAATCTGACGCTCAAGGAACTTGCAGTCGGTGTGATGCTGAAGATACCACATATAAACGCCGTAAACGATCTCGCCCATATAGCCTGTGGCTCTGAGCTTGTTACCCTCATAGCCGGTGGTGTCAAACTGTTTATCAAACTCAAAGAGTATGTCAAAAAGCACCTTGTTGTATTCGTTGAATATCTTCTTTGACATTACAAAGCAGTTATAGCCTCTGTAATACTTTGAGGCAAAATACTCATTCATAGATTCAACAAGCTCGGGGTGCCTGTCTTCTATTATCTTTATCAGCGTGTCAATAGCTATAGGATCAACAAGATTTCTTGATGCGTACCATAACTCCTTTACACTGTTTCTGGGACGTACTCTGGTGATTTTTGTCGTATCGAAAGCCTTGCCGACAATAACGTCATAGGATGAGATCTCCTTCTCCATCTTTGACTTATTGAAAAGCTGATATAACTCTGCGGTGCGTACCGAAAGATTGTTTTCCATTCGTACATCGTAGTCATTGCCCGGCATAAAGGAATCCATAAACGAAAGATACCTTCTGTAGTGACAAAGTCCGTAATAATCCGCATCATAATTTTTCCACGCCCAGTACTGTACTGTGTATTCGCAAAAAGAAATTCTTTTCTCTGATATGTTATCGCCTGTGTTGTCGCCCATTATTGCGTTGCCTTTATCATTCTCGTCAAGTGCTGCACCGCATCTTACGGGTACATATAAAGGATTGTCGACCACCATACTTTTGAGGTCGATTCTGTGTGAAACGAAAATTGCGATTTTTTTGCTGTTGTTTTCACCGCTGTTCATTGATAATAAAATTCCTTTCTTTTTATCTCTTTACTCTTCCCGACGAATTTCCACCGGCAAGATCAAGTACATCATTAATTCCGAACAGACAGAAATCGCCTTCAAGCGTCTGATCAAGACAGCCTGCCGCAGCTGCTGTTTCTATAGCGTTCGCCGGCAATATATTGTTGTGCAGAGCATAAATAAGCCCCGACGCAAATGCATCGCCGCCGCCTATTCTGTCTGTAATTCTTATATCATATTGCGCAGATGTATAAACCTGCTTTTTTTCGTCATCATAAATGATTCCCGACCAGCCGTTGTCGCTTGCGGAATAACTCTTTCTCTGTGAGTATGCGACTATTTTACAGCCGAATGTTTCCGCAACGGTCTGAAGGCTCTTTTTATAACCGTCTGTATCAAGCTGTCCCTTTGTGACATCCGTAGCGCCTGCTTTTATTCCGAACACTATCTCAGCGTCCTCTTCATTTCCTATGCAGACATCAACATATTGCATTATCTCGGTCATTACGGGACGTGCCTTTTGAGCGCTCCACAGCTTGCTTCTGTAGTTTATATCGCAGCTTACGGTAAGACCCGCTTTTTTTGCGGCTTTTACGGCATCGACAGAAATTTTTGCAAGGCTGTCGGAAAGTGCCGGAGTGATTCCCGTAATATGAAACCAATCCGCACCGTCAAATATCTTTTCCCAATCAAACGACGAAGGGTCAGCCGACGCTATCGCACTGTTCTTTCTGTCGTATATCACCTTTGAGGGACGCTGGCTTGCGCCTTTCTCGGCGAAGAATAATCCGAGCCTGTCGCCCGTATAAACTATATTATCCGTCTTAACGCCGTATCTCATAAGCTCTCTGCAAGCCGCCCTGCCTATATCATTATCGGGAAGTGCGGTCACGAATTCAGCCTCATCTCCGAAATTACTGAGGGCAACGGCTACATTAGCTTCAGCACCGCAAAACGATGTATTAAGCTCCGGCTTCTGAAACAATTTGTAATATCCGTCGGGCGATAGTCTGAGCATTATTTCTCCAAAAGAAACTACCTTCATTATGAACGGTTTTCCTCTCTTTCAAGAAGTGATTTTGTTATAAATGAAACGGGTATCCGCTGTGAAAGCTGAGCAATTGCGGCTGATATGCCGGTGTTCTGCTCTTTGGCTACCTGCTCGTCTTCATACGTTTCCATATCTCTGTACGCAAAGTTGCGTTCCTTGAATGAATATCCGTCAACTCCGGCAAGATAAACGGAGCTTGCTCCGGATCTTATAAGCAGTGCTATAAGCATAAGTGTAACGTTGTCACGGACAGCTTCTATAGAACACAGCAAAGGCTCGTATCCTACCGTGTATCCTGCTTGTGCGTTTATATTAGATGTGATTATCAGCTTGTCGGTTTCTATTCCGCTTAGCTTTTCGTAACGTCTTATATTGCTTACAAACACATAATCGCATTTGATCCATTCGGGGCAGTGGTTTACGGAAATCACTATCGCATCGGTGGCTTTGACCTTATCAAAGACCTTCTGTCTTTCGGATTCTACCGATGTTGTCCTGCCCGGTGCGATAATAACAACATTACGTCCTTCGAAAAGTCTGCCGAGATTTATTTCAGGTGTTTTTTCACTGTTTAACGACATATAAGCAGTATACAGCTTATCTATATATTCACGGTCATAATTGTCACGCTTTTCAGGCTCTATTTTTGAGAAAATAGCGTTCATCCCTTCAAAAGTCAGCGTGTTTTTATTATTCAGGAATCTTGCGTAATTCTGGTGGCATCTGTATTTTGCGGACAAATAACCCGATAAGGAATAGCCCCACGCCGTAGTCATATAAATAGGAGCTATGGTGTTGTCGATAGAACAGAGAATAGGCTCTGTGCTGTAATCGGCGCCTGCGGTTTCGTTCAGATATTCCACAAAAAGCTCGGTATTGAGGTTTCCGGCACCTCTGCCCATACCCATAATACTGCTGTCTATTATCAGATTATGCTCGGTATGCAAAGCGGCCAGATACTGAGCGTTTGAGTATGAAAGCTGAAGGTTGTTATGGGAATGGAATCCGACAGCTATCTCCTTATCGAGATTGTTCTCTATAAGGTAAAAGAAACGTGCAACATCCTTCTGTTTCATAGAGCCGTGAGAATCTACGATATAAAAACCGTCGGGACGGAATTTGTTCGCCATACCTATAAGTCCGAGGTACTCGGCATCGGAATAGCTGAGAGCTACCATAGGCTGGAAATATACCTTATAGCCCTTTTCCTTGATTTTTCTGCAAAGCTCAACCGCCTGCAATGCCTGCGCCTTATGGAAGCAAACCCTTATGCAATCGGGTCCTGTACCGTCATACTGCGGCAACAGCTCCGCATCATAATCGCCACAGTTTATCATTACGGCGATCAGAGTATTTTTTCTGTCGGCAGGAATAATCCTCTTTATAGCATCAACCGAGGAATACTGCGACTCATCCACAGAAAAATCTCCCTTTGACGATAAATAACCCGCCTCTATTATATCAATACCGGCCTGTATAAGACGCTGTACTGTGTCTTTTATGTTTTCATAACCGAACTTCCAGTTATTTATGTATCCGCCGTCACGCAGAGTACAATCAAGTATCCGTATTCTTTTCATACCCACCTATAATCGTTAATTCTTTTCCTGTTCGAGCTTTGCCGCTATCAGTCTGTTGACCTTTTCAAGATCGTTCTGCGTATCAACGGCTACTGTTTCGGAATCAACCTCTATGTACTGAACTCTGTAGCCTGCTTCTATAAATCTGAGAATCTCGATATCCTCTATGGATTCTATTTTTCCTCTGGGAGAAGAGCAATAGAACTGAAGTGCCTCAGGCTTGAAGCCGTATACGCACACCTGCTTGTAATAGCTGTAGTCTATGCTTCCCTTGGGATAAGGAGCGGTGCTTCTGGTAAGATATACGCCTATATTGTCGGCGTTCGTTATAACCTTAGGTACTGTGAAGTTTACAACATCAACAGGATCCTTTATCTTAGTCATAAGATTCGTGATCTGCAGATCGGGATTTTCGAAGAAAGGATATACCGCCTTGTTTATTGTTTCCGGCTCTATCATAGGCTCATCGCCCTGTATATTGACATATAAATCCGCAGGAATTTTCCTTGCGACCTCACCTATTCGGTCTGTTCCTGTCTTGTGAGTATCGGAGGTCATTATTACATTAATGTCGTTTTCCTTGCAGGCATTGTAAATACGTTCATCATCGGTGGCAACATACACCTCTGTCAGAGTTTCGGCTTTTATGGCTCTGTTGTATACCCACCATATCATCGGCTTTCCGCATATATCCGCAAGGGGCTTGCCGGGGAAACGGCTCGACTTATATCTTGCGGGAATTATTCCTAATACTTTCATTGCTATTTATCCTTTCATTTCTTGATGATGTTGAAAAATGTCAAAACTCAGGCATTTTTCATACTAATATCAAAATAATTATAACACAAAAAGCATTTTTGTCAATGCAAACAGATTCAGTTGGTTAATTTTTTACAAAAAACCGGCTAAAAACACGCACCTCTTTAACTAAATCATTAGCTAAATTGTTAAAGCGCTACTTTAGTCTTAACAGCTTTTTAACCTTTTCACGTCGGGGCGAGTACATCGGGAATATCTTGTCGGCAACGCTCCGTACTGCTTTATCGGCAACGGTATGAATCCTGTACTTATAATACTCTTTTGCAGAATTTATCTTTTCCGTATTTACAAAAAACACAAGCTGAGTTTCATTGGCCGACCTGTTTTCAACCGTCAGCATATAATGTATAAAAATTCCGTTAAGCATTTCCCCGATGTATCCGGGAGCACGTTCATAAGTTTTGCAATCGGTTATTTCCATTATCCTGTTCATTATAGGAAACTGGAACTCGCACATACGGACAAACAGCTCTTTTTTCATTATGTAGCAATTGAATGCTCTGTGATATTCACCGGAAAAATATTCGCAGGCGGAATTGTAATATTCGGGCGAAAGCTCTTTGATAAGGGAAAACATCTTATCTATTATTCCCTGCTCAAAATAAACTCCGTTATAGCTTTCCCACATTTCCCGAAGCGTTTTGACTTCTGCCCTGTTATAACTCATCTCGGACGCTTTTGCAAGACCGGGAATTATCATATCGTATTTTTGAACAACGCTGTTGATTTTTTTGGTATCATCAAGATGATATTTCTTTTTTTCATGTGCTGTAAGCCTCAGCTCACGCACCATATTGAAGACTGTATTTTTATAGTGCTTATCGGAAAAGGAAAGATAACGGCGGTAATGGCAGAGTCCGTAATAATCGGCATCAACATTCTTCCACGCCCAATACTGAACGGTAAACTCACAAAACGACATACGGAGCTTTGAAATATTGTCGCCCGTGTCATCGCCCTGAATCTCACTGTTACTTTCATCATAGACCGCACCGCATCTGACCGGAAAATAAACGGGAGTGTCTACTGTTTCACTGTCAATATCTATCCTGTGCGATACAAAAATACGGATATTACTCATCTTTTCCCCTGCCTTAAATGTTTTATCACCAATCCAAACTATTATTTAATTATAGTACAGTGCAATTTTTTTGTCAACAAAAAAGACAATTTGTAGTAAGGCAAAGAAAGAAAAACGTGTCAACCTTCGCAGATTGACACGTTTTTGCTACAGTGCTTTTTTTATTTTTCCCAGAGCGCCTTTTTCAAGCCGTGATACCTGTGCCTGACTAATCCCTATTTCCTGTGCGACTTCCACCTGAGTTTTGCCTCTGAAAAAACGCAGCTTGAGAATATTCTTCTCTCTGTCGTCAAGCCCGATTATCGCCTCTTTCAATGCTATTTCATCGAGCCAGTTTCTGTCATCGTTGTTGTCGCCTATCTGATCCATCATATATATGGTATCACCCGACTCCGAAAACACCGGTTCGTACAGCGAAATAGGGTCACTGACAGCCTCAAGTGCTATTACCACATCCTCACGTTTTGCGTCTATTTCTTTGGCTATCTGCTCAATCGTAGGCTCTTTAGAATTGTCATTGGTCAGTTTTTCTCTTGCCTGCATAGCTTTATAAGCGAGATCACGCATTGAACGGCTGACACGGATTGAGCCTGAGTCCCTCAGGTAGCGCCGCAATTCGCCCATTATCATAGGCACGGCATAAGTGCTGAATCTGACGTTAAAATCAGTTGAAAAATTGTCGATAGCTTTCATCAGGCCGATACATCCGACCTGAAAAAGATCGTCGGGGTTTTCTCCTCTGCCCGAAAAACGCTGTATCACGCTGAGAACAAGACGCAGATTGCCGTTTATCAGCTTCTCTCTGGCTGTCGGGTCGCCGCTGCGCATTTGCCTTAGCAATTCGGTTTTTTCCGACTCCTTGAGGACCTTCAGCTTCGCTGTGTTGACACCGCTTATTTCAACCTTGTTATAATACAAAAAAACACCGCCCATACTTTCATTTTCCAATAAAAGTATGGACGGAATAACGTTTTTTATTCTGTCAATTTACTGTCACCGACAAATCAAGCCGTAACATAAATATCATCTTCGACATCGGGCGCTATGCTGTGCTTTACTCTGTCTTCAACCTCAGCCTTTTTCGCATTATTGAATCTGTCAAGCGTACCTACAAGGTAACCTGTGATACGGCGTATGCGGTCAAAGGGTATCTCGCCGAAATGATATGTGAGATTGGCAAAATCTCCGTCAATGTCTATATCAAGCTCGGTGACCAGTTTTCCGGGGTTAGCTTCGATAGCATACTGAACGTAAGCGTCGATCTCTTTCTGATCGAGTGTGCCGTTTTTTACATTTACTTTTACCATAACAATCTTCCTTTCAATTTACTGTATATAAAAGCAGTAAGTACATTTCGTTGTTTTCTCAATTTTACCACAACATATTGTGTTTGTCAAGAGGATTGGACACAATTTTTCAAAAAAAAATAAAGCAAACGCATGAAGGAATAAGAAAACATTTGAAAAAAGTTCTTGACAATTCTTCGGGGATATGATAAAATATTAAAGTCGTGGAAAGATGGCTGAGCTGGTCTAAGGCGCACGATTGGAAATCGTGTAACGGCTAATACCCGTTCGAGGGTTCGAATCCCTCTCTTTCCGCCACACGACGCTGAGTTTTTCAGCGTCGTTTTTATATACGGGTATGGTGGAATTGGCAGACACGCCAGATTTAGGTTCTGGTGCGAAAGCGTGCAGGTTCAAGTCCTGTTACCCGTACCAGCTACAAACCGCACAACAATGCGGTTTGTTTGATTTTTACGACATATTGACCGTTGATAAAACAGTTACGGTATATCGAAGTTAAAAATTCGAAAATTTTCCTTGACAAAGTCGATATGGTATGATATAATTAATAACCGTCAGGAGTTTGCTAATATGGCTCAGTCGGCAGAGCACATCCTTGGTAAGGATGAGGTCCCCGGTTCGAATCCGGGTATTAGCTCCAGATAGAACACCCTCGTCGCATTTATTTGTGACGAGGGTGTTTTTATGTTCTAAAAATCGGCTCTTTGTCATCTTAGCCAATATTAGGGGTACTAAAAACAGAAAAATTGCGTCAGCGTGTTCGGAATAATAATCCGCTGATAATTTTTGAAACAGCAAAACAATCGGTGAAAATTACAGTAATTTTTGTCCCGGAATTGTGCAAAATGATGCGACATAAGTTAATATCGTGCAGTTTTGAATTGCGAATAACTTACACCTTGCTACAGAGTTATACTGCGGCAAGGTGTTTTTGTATAGGTGCGACATTGTGGCGCAGTTTTCTTTTGCTGGGATTGCTGACTGCTCTGCTCTGCTCGGTGAAGATTATGAGAGGTATATTTGATGAGTAAATGCACTGCTCTTTCTTTGATATTCAAGAGGATATGCAGATGCTCAGGCACACCAGAACTCTCGGTATAGTCGAAGTCGAGCCAACTGTATGAAAGCACTTGATGAGAAAGAAAAGCAAGAGATACTGAGAATTTGCGAGGAGAAGCTGGACGGGTATTTCAGAAGATTGTGGTAGATGATGTAGCGGATGCGACATTGGGGTGCTCTATCAGCGTGTCCTGCTTAGCATTTGGCGGCAGTTAGATTTATTATTTCAGTTCCATTATTACTGATTGAAAGTACAGCGGGAATGTGCTATAATAAATTAAAATAGTGAGTTATATTTTTACTGTTGAGTAATCAAAACCAACCTTCATCAGTAAAAACAATTTGATTATTGTATAAGGTGAATGCACTGTCGGGAAATTAGGATGGGTATGAAAAATGGATCTAATAAATAATACAACAAAAACACTAAAGGATGACTTATCAGTGGAAATAAAGCAAGGCAGCAAAATCTCCATTGCGGCGGCTTGCTTTTCTATCTATGCCTTTCAGGAATTGAAAACGCAACTCTCCCAGATTGATGAACTCCGTTTCATCTTCACTTCTCCGACATTTGTTACTGAAAAAGCAAAAAAAGAGCGACGTGAATTTTATATCCCACGTCTGACACGTGAAAGGAATCTTTACGGAACAGAGTTTGAAGTCAAACTCAGAAACGAACTGACACAAAAAGCTATAGCTAAAGAATGTGCTGAATGGATAAAGAAAAAAGTCACCTTCAAATCTAATGTAAGCAATGAAAACATGATGGGCTTCATCAATGTAGATGATAAGAATTATATGCCTATCAATGAATTCTCTACAGTTGGCTTAGGATGTGAACGCGGAAACAACGCATATAACATAATACAGAAAACGGAATTGCCTTTCAGCAAAATATATTTGGAGCTGTTTGATCAGTTATGGGATGATAAAACAAAATTGCAGAATGTTACCGATGAAGTAATAGATAACATTACAGCGGCATATAAGGAAAACTCTCCCGATTTCATCTATTTCATGACGCTGTATAATATATTCAACGAATTTCTTGACGACATATCAGAAGATGTACTTCCTAATGAAGCAACAGGGTTTAAAGAAAGTAAAATCTGGGGTATGCTGTATAACTTTCAGAAAGATGCCGCACTCGCCATCATAAACAAACTTGAAAAATACAACGGCTGCATCCTTGCGGATAGCGTCGGTCTTGGTAAAACCTTTACCGCCCTTGCCGTTATTAAATACTACGAAAACCGCAACAAGTCCGTTCTTGTGCTCTGCCCCAAGAAGCTGACAAACAACTGGAATACTTATAAAGATAACTATGTCAATAACCCCATTGCTGCCGACCGGCTTCGTTACGATGTGCTTTACCATACTGACTTAAACCGCACCCACGGCACATCAAACGGACTTGATCTTGACAGACTGAATTGGGGCAACTATGACCTTGTGGTTATAGATGAATCTCACAATTTCCGTAACGGCGGTAAGCTGGTTGAGAACCCGGACGAGGACACTAAGGATAATCGCTATGTTACCTTGATGAAGAAGGTCATTCGTGCCGGTGTTAAAACAAAAGTGCTGATGCTTTCTGCAACGCCAGTCAATAACCGCTTCAATGATCTGAAAAATCAGCTTGCCCTTGCGTATGAAGGGCATACAGATTACATAGACGAAAAGCTCAACACTACCCGTTCCATCGATGAAATCTTCAAGAACGCACAGCGGGCGTTCAACACTTGGAGCAAATGGGAACCGTGCGACCGCACAACTGAAAACCTGCTCAAAATGCTGGACTTCGATTTCTTTGAAGTGCTGGATAGTGTGACCATCGCCCGTTCAAGAAAACACATTCAGAAGTACTACGATATGGCGGACATTGGCACTTTCCCGACAAGGCTAAAGCCGATCTCACTTCGTCCGCATCTTACCGACCTGAAGAAAGCGATCAGTTACAACGAGATTTTTGAGCAGCTTATGCTCCTGACACTGACGATTTATACACCGACACACTACATTCTGCCGAGTAAGATGGAGAAGTATGCCGAGCTGTACGGAGATAACAAGGTCAATGTCGGCTTTACGCAGGCAAACCGTGAGCAAGGCATCCGTCGCCTGACCGCCATTAACCTTATGAAGCGTATGGAAAGCTCGGTATACTCGTTCAATCTGACGCTGATCCGCATCAAGGATTTGATAAACAGCACGATAGAAACGATTGACCGCTTTGATAAGCACTCCGGTACGACCCTCGATCTGACGGATATTTCCGATATGGACGAGTTTGATGCCGAGGATCAAAACTCGAATGACCTGTTTTCTTTTGGCAAGAAGGTCAAGATTGACCTTGCTGATATGGACTATGTATCATGGCGGGATACTCTTGAAAAAGATGCTGAAATTCTTGAGCTTCTTACTTATATGATTGGTGATATAACGCCGGAACACGACTCGAAGCTGCAAGAACTTTTCCGGGTGATTAACAATAAAATAACTCACCCTATCAATGGCGGAAACAAGAAGCTGATTATATTCACTGCATTTGCTGACACAGCAGATTATCTCTATGATAACGTCAGTCGTTACGTCAAAGAGAATTTCGGACTTAATACAGCGATGATTTCCGGCTCGGTAGAAGGACGGACAACCTGCCCGAAACTCCATGCTGATTTAAATACAGTATTGACGTGCTTCTCGCCAATTTCTAAAGGCAGAGATTTATTTGACAGTATACCGAAAGTTGACATCGACATTCTGATTGCAACAGACTGTATTTCGGAAGGTCAGAACTTGCAGGACTGTGACTACCTCGTAAACTATGATATACACTGGAATCCTGTTCGTATAATTCAGCGTTTCGGACGAATCGACCGTATCGGAAGCAAAAACAAAGTAATTCAGCTTGTTAACTTCTGGCCTGATGTAACACTTGACGATTATATCAATCTGAAAGCCAAAGTTGAAACCCGTATGAAAATCGTGGATATGACCGCTACAGGCGATGACAATCTGCTCAGCGATGAAGAAAAGACTGATCTTGAATACAGAAAAGCGCAACTCAAAAAATTGCAGGACGAGGTTGTTGATATTGAAGATATGACAACGGGTATTTCCATAATGGACTTAGGTCTTAATGAATTCAGGCTTGACTTGCTCGATTATATCAAATACCACCCGGATATTGACAAAGCTCCTTTTGGCTTGCACTCTGTTGTTACAGCAAACGAGGATGCACCTGCCGGAGTGATATACGTTCTGAAAAACCGTTCCGACAGTGTAAATATCAACAACAAAAATCGGTTGCATCCATTTTATATGGTATACATAGGAAATGACGGTGAGGTTATTTGCGATCACCTTTCTCCTAAAGAAATGCTGGATAAAATGCGGCTTCTTTGCAAAGGAAAAACAGAGCCTATTCCCGAAGCCTACAAGCCGTTCAACAAAGAAACCCGTGACGGCAGAAATATGTCGCAGCTTTCCAAACTGCTTGGCGATGCCATTGCTTCCATCATTGAAGTAAAGGACGAGAGCGATATTGACAGCTTCTTAGGCGGCGGTCAGGTCAGCTTTCTGTCAAACGAAATCAAAGGACTGGACGACTTTGAACTGATATGCTTCTTAGTCGTGCGATGAGGTGAGAGTATGCTCAGACTTCCAAAGTCAACTGAAATGAGCAAGCAGCTTCCGAAGAAGGCTGTCTATGCGAAGTTCCAAATGAATACGGCGGCAAAGGAAAAAATCGATGCTGATATTTCAAGAATAGCTATTGTCAATGAAATTTCGCCGGACAAGATAAACATCCCTGCCGGCGAAGAAGTGAACAACTTTTTTGTGTTGCTTGTTTCGCTTAAAAAGAAAAATTTTGACGAGAAAAACATAGCTATTCTATCAAAACTGATACCTCAAAATATTTTATTTATTCTCGAATACGAGGGACAGAGCAAGATAGCTGTTTACCGTACTAAGCTTATTCAGACGGACTGGATGCCGACCGAAAGCTGTAGCGTTGAGTTACAAGGCTTGAATCTTGATAAAGTATGGGAAAACGTTATCAGGAGTTTGGAGTCAGGAGTTTGGAGTCAGGAGTTTGGAATGAGGAGTTAACGCTTGATGAAAATATAGCACTTCACGAACAACAGAAAAAGCTGAAAAAGCAAATAGAAAAGCTTGAAAAAAAGGCGAGGGCTGAGAAACAGCCGAAGAAGAAGTTTGAGTTGGTGCAGCAGGTAAAGGCTTTGCAAAGGAGATTTGACAATGATTTTAAAATTAAAATGCAAATCATGTGGAAATGTTATTTTGTATGATACAAACAAGCAACATAAAAATTATCAGCAATGTAATCAATGTGAGCAAATAGTTGGTATGCGTACACAAACTAAGCTCACCGGAGTAATGGATTTAGACGGTTTTGAATTAGTGGGAATAGAACGTAATTTCTCCGACACGTTATTAGACGATGATTTGGTAAAAATAAGCAATATATATGATGGCACTGATGACATAAAGAAGCGTTCTATTGTAAACATAATCGATAAACTGTATATGATTCTAAAACGGAAAGACAACAGTTTTCTTGCTGTAGATAAAATGATAACAAATTATTTCATTGATAGTGCCGGAACAGGTTTTAAAAAATGATATATTGAATAGAAAAAGTTATAATATATAAATCAAGAAAAGGACGGTGAACATATTTGACTTTACTAAAAATACTTCTTTCATTAAATGCAACCTCATGGATGGCAATTATATATATAATAAAAGAAGGTTGGACAATTGGAGATATACCAAGCCATATGTTTGATATATTGCTTTTACTACTTCCGATATTTTTTTCATGGCTTTCACTTATTCTAATACGTTTTTTGGGAACAGAATCGCCAGTTAATAATTGCCAAGATTTCGAACTAGCAGATGGCGAGTTTCTTCCCGTGTATTTAGGATATTTCTTCGTTTCGGTAGGAGTTTCGGAACATTATACAATGGCAATTGTGTATTTGATAGTATTTATTTTTACATTCATATCTCAAACGCAATACTTTAATCCGATATATATTATATTCGGTTATCACTATTACCACGTTACAACAGAAAGTGGTACAAAAATTTTTGTCATAAAAAAAGGAAAAGTAATACGAAATATCAAAGATTTAAGGTTTGATCATTTACATCGATTGAACGATTCAACTTTTTTAGAGAGGTAATATTATGAATAATATTTGCGTAAAGCTCAATCTGCGTGATAAAATGAAATATCGCAAGATGCTTTCATCTCACGAAAGTATTTTTCCAGCATTTGACCCCGAAAAAGCTTCCACATCATCATACACCCCTGGAGCAGTACTTCAAGACGATGATTGGTTTTGTATTAAAAATGTAAGAAAAAAAGAATACTGTATAGATTTGCTTTCCGAGAAATTTTCGACGGCGGATTTTGAATCCCTCACTAGAGCAGAATTTGATAAAATAAGCTATCTTTTTGTTCCTGATGAAAAGTTTATCTTTTTCCAAAATGTTTCAAAGTCAAAATTGATATTGCAAAAAAGAATTGTGCATTTTGGCGAAGAATTTAAATATAAAACCGATTGCGCAGAAATCGTTATAAGAGACTTACCAGATGCAATTTATGACAAAACTACTGACACTCTCTACTTTCGTAGACTTGAATCAATTACCAGTATATTCAAAGGGATAGATATGCTTTATCGAGAGGCAACGAAAGAAGAAACCGAATCTTTCCTTGCAAATGACTTTATCAGCTTAAAAGATGGTTATTCCAGCAATAAGGTTAAAACGGCAAATCGAAAAAGAATTGCCCTTGCCGTAAAAACACTATCGGAGCTTGACGAACAAGATAGGAAGAATATTTTCAAATATATCGGAGATTATTGCCCCGAATTAAAAGTATCCGAAAATGACGAAAACGCTTTTGAAATTGGATCAGAAAATGAATTAAAAATGTTGCTGTATGGTATTGAGCAAAGATTTTACACCACTCCGGTTGGCGGTGAAAAGCGTCTTGCCAACTCGGTTATTACATTGAATCAGGGAGGACAAGCCTAATGGACAAACTAAAAATGCAAACAGCAAACAAAGCTGATGAAAATTTCAAAAAATTAGCGGCGATGTTTCCCAACGCCGTTACGGAAACGATTGACGAGAACGGCGAGGTAGTCCGTGCGATAGATAAAGATGTGCTGATGCAGGAAATCAACACAAAGGTTGTAGACGGCAACGAGGAGCGCTATCAGTTCACCTGGCCTGACAAGAAGAAATCTGTCCTGCTGGCGAACGCTCCCATTTCCAAAACGCTCCGTCCCTGCCGCAAGGAAAGCGTTGATTTTGATAACACTGAAAACCTCTATATCGAAGGTGATAACCTTGAAGTTCTGAAACTGTTGCAGGAAACTTATCTCGGTAAAATCAAAATGATTTACATTGACCCTCCATACAACACGGGCAATGACTTTGTATATAATGATGAGTTTGGAATGAGGAATGAGGAGTGGGACGAAGTCAGCGGTAATTACGATGAAGACGGCAATCAAATTGTCGGAAAACTTGAAAAGAACACAGAAGCAAACGGTCGCTTTCACACCGATTGGCTGAATATGATCTATCCGAGACTGAAGTTGGCAAGGGACTTGCTGACTGAAGATGGAGTTATTTTCATTAGTATTGATGATAATGAACAGGAAAACCTAAAAAAATGTTGCGACGAAATTTTCGGTAATACTAATTTTATTTCTGAGTTTCCTCGTGTTACAAAAAAGGCGGAAAATCTACTGATACATATGCAAGAAACCATGATTATGTATTGTGCTATTGCAAAAGTATTGGAAATGTACGAATACAAGGGATTACCCATATTGATGAAGGCTTTAAATATAAAGATGAGTATTTTGACCTAAGAGGTGCATATAAATTAAATCAAACTCTTGATTATAATACACTCCAATACAACAAAACGATGGATTACATACTTGAAATTGACGGAAAAGAATATGTCCCAGGGGGAGACATGGAAGAACACAAACGGCGGCATTCTGGAATACACGCAAAGCATGATTGGGTTTGGCGATGGTCAAAAGATTTATTTGAATTCGGATATAAAAATGGTTGGGTGGTAGTAAGTAATACTGGTCGTATCTACACTAAAACATATTTAAATGCCAAAATCGAAAAAAATTCCAAAGGTGAATATTATATAGAATATGCCGAAAGGAAAAAAGCACTATCAACATTAGAGTTTACAGAAAATGGATATTCCAACGATAATTCTAATAAAGAAATTAGTAAAATAATGGGCTCAACGCTATTTGACTATGTTAAACCTACTTCCTTGATAAAAATGCTCGCTCAAACAGCAACAGATAATTCTTCATATGTCTTAGACTTCTTCTCCGGCTCTGCCACAACTGCCCATGCTGTTATGCAACTTAACGCCGAAGACGGCGGACACCGCAAGTTTATTATGGTTCAGCTACCCGAAGCGACCGATGAAAAGAGTGAAGCGTACAAAGCCGGATATAAAAACATCTGCGAAATAGGTAAGGAAAGAATAAGACGTGCAGGCAAGAAAATAAAAGAAGAAATTAAAATTGCCGCACCTTTTGAAAAAGCTGAAAAAGAAACAGGATTAGCAGTTACATATTACGATGACGAAGCAAAAGAATATGGTAACTCTGTAGCAGACAAGTTTGATGGTGGTTTCCGTGTTCTCAAGTGCGACACCTCTAACATGAAAAATGTATATTACACTCCCTCTGAATTCGGCTCGGAATCACTCGATGACCTTATCAGCAATATAAAAGAGGACAGAACACCGGAAGATTTATTGTTCCAGGTTATGCTTGATTTAGGTGTGCTGCTTTCAAGTAAAATTGAGGAAACCGCCATTGCCGGCAAGAAAGTGTTCAATGTTGAGGACAACTATCTGATTGCCTGCTTTGATGAAAATGTGACAGAAGAAGTTATCACGGCTATTGCCAAGCAGAAGCCATATTATTTCGTAATGCGTGACAGCTCTATGGCAACAGACAGCGTGGGTGCTAACTTTGAGCAGATCTTCGCTACCTACAGCCCCGATACCGTAAGGAAGGTGCTGTAACAATGCATAATTCATAATGCGTGATTTGTAATGCGCTATACATAATTCGTAATGCGTAATGTGCAATTCATAATGAAAAATCAGGTGGTGCGAAATGAAAACGGATAATATTATCGTTGACAAGAGCAAGGCGTTTGCTGTCAGAACGATAAATTTGTATAAATATTTATGTAATGAGAAAAAGGAATTTGTTCTTTCAAAGCAACTGTTACGGAGCGGGACAAGTATAGGCGCAAATGTTAAAGAAGCTATTAGAGGACAAAGCAAAGATGATTTTGCTCATAAAATAAACATATCGTTGAAAGAAGCAAGCGAGTCGGAATATTGGCTTGAATTGCTCTGTGAAACAAATTATATAACAAAACTGCAATTTGACAGCATAATTGCAGATTGCCGTGAACTGATTAAAATATTGACCTCTATTATAAAAACGTGTAGAAAGGGGGTGCAGTAATTCATTTTGAATTATGCATTCATTATGCATTATGAATTATGAATTATGAATTGAATTGAAGTTTAATTTCAAGATACAACAGTATCAGACCGATGCGGTCGATGCAGTCGTAAAAGTCTTTAACGGGCAAGCCTTCCACGACAGGATCAGCTATATCCGTGACCGTGGCAAAACAGAAGAAATTTACGGAATTGACGGCACAATTCTTCCTCAAAGCAATCAAATGAGTTTACCACAGGCAAACAGCACAAAAATTGAGTTTGAAGATATTGACGAATTATCTGACATAGGATATAAAAATGAGCTTGTCAGTCTTTCCGATGAACAACTTCTGCATAACATTCACACTATGCAAAGCCAGAACAATATAAAGCTTTCCCCTGCCCTTATCAAAGATATGGGCAGATGCAGTCTTGATATTGAAATGGAAACCGGTACAGGTAAAACCTATGTGTATATCAAGACAATGTTTGAATTGAATAAGAAATACGGTTGGAGCAAATTTATCGTTGTTGTTCCGAGCATTGCTATCCGTGAAGGTGTTAAAAAGTCGTTTGAAATTACTGCTGAACATTTTAATCAGCATTACGGTAAGAAGGCTCGCTTCTTTATTTATAACAGTTCAGATCTTCATAAACTGGATGACTTTTCATCAAATCCCGGTATCAATGTAATGATAATCAATACGCAGGCTTTTGCATCGTCTCTTAAAGAAGACGGACGCAGTAAGGAAGCCCGTATTATTTACTCAAAGCGTGATGAGTTCGGTTCTCGCCGCCCGATTGATGTAATCAAAGCAAACCGCCCAATTATCATTTTGGACGAGCCCCAGAAGATGGGCGGCGAGGTAACGCAGAAGGCACTGAAAAACTTTAATCCTCTTTTCTGCCTTAACTACTCCGCTACTCACGCAAAGCATCATAATCTTGTTTATGTTCTTGACGCTCTCGATGCTTATAACAAAAAACTTGTCAAAAAAATCGAGGTTAAAGGCTTTGAAGTTAAAAATTTAAGAGGTACAGACAGCTATTTGTACCTTGAGCAGATCGTGTTATCTTCAAAGAACCCCCCGAAGGCGAAAATAGAACTTGAAATCGGGTATAACAAGTCAATCAACCGTGAAACTCACATTTTCGATGTAGGTGACGATTTATACTATGTTTCACGGGAAATGGAACAGTACAAATGCTACACTATTTCAGAGATAGATCCGCTTCGTGGCACAGTTACCTTTACTAACGGCGAGATAATCAAAACAGGCGATGTAGTCGGTGATGTTTCCGAAAAAGATATACGCCGTATTCAGATAAGAGAAACTATTCTTTCTCACTTTGAAAAAGAAGAAAAACTCTTTAATCTGGGCATTAAGTGTCTGTCTTTGTTCTTCATAGATGAGGTAGCAAAATATCGTCAGTACGATGAGAACGGCGATGAAGTTCTCGGAGAATACGGTGAAATGTTTGAGCAGGAGTATATCAGCATATTGAACGATTATATCAATCTGTTTGATACGCCGTATCAGAAGTATCTCAAATCTACTTGCAGTGATGTAAGCCGTGTACATAAAGGATATTTCAGCATCGACAAAAAAACAGGGCACAGCATTGACAGTCAGTTAAAGCGTGGCAGTGAATTCTCCGATGATATTTCTGCCTATGACCTTATTTTGAAAAACAAAGAGCGTCTGCTTTCTTTTGACGAGCCGACACGTTTTATTTTCTCTCACTCCGCACTGCGTGAAGGTTGGGATAACCCGAATGTATTTCAGATCTGTACGCTTAAACATTCCGACAGCAACACTGCAAAGCGTCAGGAAGTTGGAAGAGGTTTACGTCTTTGCGTCAATCAGGACGGCAACCGTATGGATGTTCAAAGCTGTGGCGATAGAGTGCATGAGATAAATAATTTGACTGTTATTGCAAGTGAAAGCTATGCTACTTTTGTTTCTGATCTGCAGTCGGATATTAAAACTGTTCTTTACGACAGGCCCAAAGTCGCAACAAGCGAATACTTCAAAGGCAAGTATGTCAAGGTAAACGATGTTCCGACGCTCATCGATGATGAAAAAGCTAATGCTATTGAGTTCTACCTTATACAGAATGGCTATGTGGATATGAAGCGCAAGGTGACAGACAAGTACCGCCAGGAAATCAGCACCGGTACTGTAGCAGAGCTACCGGAAAATCTGAAACCAATGGCAGAAGGCATACATGCGCTCATTCAGGCTGTGTATGATGACAGCGTTCTTGTGGATATGTTCTCTGACGGTCACGAGACCAAAGTTAAAGAAAACCCGCTTAATGAGAATTTTCACAAAAAAGAATTTCAGGCTTTATGGAATCAAATCAACCATAAGTACGCATATACAGTACACTTCGACAGCGCTGAGCTGATCCGCAAGGCAATAGCTCACATTGATGCAAAGCTGGTTGTTTCCGAACTGCAATACACAACAACTATAGGCAGTCAGAAAAGCGAAATGAATGAGTACGAAGTTGAGCGAGGAGATTCTTTTGCTCGTGAAAAAACACGGACACAGACACTCAGACACGCCGAAAGCAGTCAGATAAAATATGATCTTGTCGGCAAAATTGCGGAAGGTACAGTCCTTACAAGAAAAACAGTTTGCGCAATACTAAAAGGTATCCGTGCAGATAAGATGTATATGTTCAAAAATAATCCGGAAGAATTCATTACGAAGATAATCAGACTTATCAACGAGCAAAAAGCCACTATGATTGTTGAACATATATCCTATAACACTATTGAAGGCACATATGAAGAATCAATTTTCACAGCCGAGAAGAATTCACAGAGTTTTGAAAAAGCGTTCCCAGCAAATAAAGCTGTTCAGGATTATGTGTTTACCGATGGCACAGCGGAAAAGAGCGTTGAAAGACGATTTGCAGAAGACTTGGATGCGGCTGAAGAAGTATGCGTTTATGCAAAACTTCCGAGAACCTTCCAAATTCCCACACCTGTGGGTAATTATGCTCCTGACTGGGCAATTGCATTCTATGAAGGCACTGTGAAGCATATCTTCTTTGTTGCTGAAACCAAAGGCACAATGGAGAGCCTTGAGTTGCGTCCGATCGAGCAGGCAAAAATCTCCTGTGCGAAGAAGTTGTTTAACGAAATATCATCAGGCAAAGTCAAGTATGACTGCGTAAATGACTACCAAACGCTGCTTAGCCTTATAAAATAAACTGCTTTGTTTTTAACGATAAAACTCGCCATATGCTGTTATAACGGCATATGGCGAGTTCTCTTTGTTATTAGCCAAGCTTCAAATCCACATCCGGTAAAATAATAGCTGTTTCTCTTTCGTCATTTTCACCTTTCCACGCCACAATATACCTTATACGAGCGGATTTAATCGAATATCCTTTCTGTGTTATACTTTGTATTCTGTTACTGCAATCCCTTGAAAACTGAGCAACGGGATATTTTTTACCGCAATAATTACAATAAAGCCGCCTGCCTTCAACTTCAAGCTCTGCGCCGCTTTTCAGCTTTAAGATAAGATGTTTTTTATCCTTAAAAAAATCAAGATAAACATCTTTGTACGAAAGTTGCAGTGTTATATCGGTAGGTCTGCTGTATTCTTTTTCATCAACGGAAAAATCGGTAGCACAGTCTTTGTACTTGTCAAAAGCTGTACCAGAGTAATGAACACACAGCTTTGACTTGGCCCTGGTAAACGCTACATACAGCTTACGCTTGTTCTCGTCAGACGCAATATCGGGGTTATTAAGCAAAACATACACATTATCAAATTCTCTGCCTTTTGAACGGTGCATTGTTGATATTGTGATAACGCCCTGCTCTGCTTTGTAGAAATCTTCAAGCCTTGATTCGTGAAGGAATATCTCAAAATCCGAGCGATACAGCTTTTTATTGTTCTCCTTGAAAGTATTTAATATATCAAGCATAAGCGGTAAGCAAGTGCTGTCTGAATATGCTGTTTGAAGCTCATATACGGCATTGCCCCATTGTTCGTTACTTATTACCGCTGTATCATCTGTAAGCTGTAGCTTTTTGATAAAATAGCGCAGTTCCGCTATATTATAAATGTCAAGACTGCCGATCGATTGTATCAGCTTAGCTTCTACCCCACGTTGTTTCAAAATTCCGAGCACAACCAGAGTTTCATCATTTGTATTGGTAAGTACACAGGTTGTCCCACCGTCATATGTACTTATAACGTCATCTATCAACGCATTTTCAATATAGCTTCCTGTATGCTTTACAAATCTGACTTCGCCGTTTTGACTGGTAACGGCACTTATATCGGCTGTTTTAAGTCGTTCCGTTATTTCTTTGACAAAACAGTTTGCAAAATTCACTATACTTCTGCTACTCCTGTAGTTTTCCACAAGATCATACTGCTTAGCATTATAATCGGTTATGAGCTTTCTGAGATACTTTGAGTCCGAGCCACGGAACTGATATATGTTCTGATCATCATCACCGACAGCTATTACTCGCAGTTCGTCGTTTCGTTCCATAAGAGCCTCTACAAGTGAAAACTCGTTTGCGTCCATATCCTGCGCCTCGTCAATAACGAGAACCGTTTTAGTTACCTTACCGAGATCTATATCATCGCTTCTGATCAATGCGCCTGCAAGAGCAAGTGCCACGATTAAAATTATAAGCTGTTGCATTTTATCCTCCTTGTTTTATAGGTGCGTCACGATGTCGCACCGGACGTTCCGGTCGCACAGGACGCTCCTGTCGCACCTGATTTATTGTATATAAAAAAGCCGTACCCGTCGGCACAGCTTTGTATTCTCGCTATCAGAAAAAGAAAATCACGGCGATAGTCGGTTTTCTATCGTCGTGATTTAATTTCTGTTTTATGATTTTAAAAAGTGCGGTATTATCGGTTATGTGGTTACGCAGCTGCACCGAATATCCCTTTCAGCTTATCCATTATGCCCGGCTTGCCAAGGCAGTCTTTATAAGTAATCTCAACAACCTTATCATTTACTATGACCGAATAGCTCTTACGCAGCTGCGGAATCAGGAGAGTTTCCGACAAGTACGAAAAATACTCATAATGAATATTTTTATATTCCGAAACAATATCTTCTTTATCATAAGAAGTCGCATCAGCAACGTGAATGCTGAATTTATCATCATCTGCGTATGTACCTGTTTCACCGTCACAGTCAAAACCTTTTGATTTTAACAAGTCGCTGTCATGCCAATCGAGTTCACTGATATAATCCAATATTCTGTCATTCTGTGGCTCTGAACGAACAAAAAATTCAAAAGCCGGAATAAAAATATTTGCACAAATAGCCACAATCAAAGCAAATACAAATAAAGCACGTTTTTTAAAGTGCTTTCTGAATGCAATAACAGCACATAGCGAGATTAGAACAATTATTTTGATTATCATTTATTTTTCCCCTTTTTAAATTCAGTAATAACGCCTGCCTATAAGACGCTGTATCGCTCATCATACTACTTCGAATTCACCTCATATATAAATCTATTTGAATGGTAGCATTTAAATAATTTACAATATCAAGAAAATCTCTTTCAAAATACAATGCAGGTTTACTATCGCCATCAAAAAATGGGATGATATCGAAAACAACTGTCCCTCCGTTTTCATCACAGATTTTTTTGATATCCGGTAATTTAGCGGATATATTTTCAATTAACTCATTCAGTACAACACCCAAGTCCCTTTCTTCTTTTTCCTCTGTTTTCAGCGTCCAAAAGCCCTCAATAGGTTTATTTGTCAAAGGTGACATTCGTGTTTCATCACGCAATTTACATTCTGTCGGAGCAATTCCTAATTGCTTTGTGATCGAGTGCACATCAAAATCATTATCAAAAATCAGGTGCATCTCTGCATAAATTGTACAGTGATTACTCACAGGTTATCTCCTCCATATTTGAATATTTCTTTTATGAAACGAATTTGACGCAAGCTTCATACTATCTGTCGTATATATGCTTATTCGGCATTGTAGGTGTATGTTACTGCCTTTACTCCTGTGCTGTCGGTGATATTTAATTATCTTAAATCGATACAATAATTTACTTTGTTGTATTTTTTTCCATTACGGCTTTCTATATATGCTTTTTCTTTACAACCGGTAAATATTGTTTCATTTAAAAATTTCAAAAAATCATCTACCCCATATGTTAAAATTGCATTTGACTTATCATATATTATACATTCAGGTTGATAATATATCCATTCAAAAAAAATCCAATCTGATATTTTCAAAATTCAGAATATAGCCGTCAGGAATGTAAATTTTGTATTGTTAAAAATCAAATTTAATTAGTACAATCATAATTAAAATATATAAAACACACTATCTTATCTAAATTTTTCATTTTAATTTTTGTTAACAATTATTATTTATCTCTAGCTTTTCGCTCTTTTTTTAAATTTTTAAGTGCCTGTAACCACAATTTATCGTTTTGTGCTTTTGCTGTGGTGATCGATACTTTTAGCTCATATTCGAACAATTCATCTTCCGATATAATTAATCTATCATAAATGCAAATTGCTCCCGGCCAATTCAAATCTTTAAGCCATCTAAATAATTCCGGCAAATAAGGGGATAATTCTTCATCGGATTTATCTGACAATATCTTGGCGCAATTATTCCACACATTTTTATTAATATTTTTATTGCATGGTTGCAAAAACACATTGAAACAATTTACTTTTTTTGCGAGTTCTAATCCATAACACTGATTTTCATCGCTTTCATTCCAATCAAGTAAAGTCATTATATAATCTATATCTATCACAAAAAAGTCACCTCGGATACCGTTTTACAATTCGCTTTAATGTTTTTGTCCATATTGAATTTGTTCCTGCTTTTATCCAATCGGACATAGTTCCGTTTCTTGGTTTAATACTTACATGAGAAGGACCGTCTTGAACCGCTATTAAGTTGCCGGTAGAATTAACTTCTTCAATTGTTGTTACTGCAGCAGTTTTATTATTTATAGGCGGTATAGTAGAGAAAGAAAGACCTGTGTTTTTATCCTTTGCCCTTGGAGTTAAATTACCTGGATTTGCTCCGTTATATCTATAAATATATATAGGCGCAGGTTTTTTGATTCTTCTGTCTTTCTCTTTTGCCTTAATATCGGAACGTGTATCAACATATGTGGTTGAACGCCTAATATTATTCCCTACAGCTGTGCCTATCGCAACACCTGCACCAACACCAACTGCTGTAGCAATACCATAAGCCGCCCATGTAATTAATGAGCCAATGCTAATAGATATAGAAATAACAAATTCTCCGCTATCATCTTTGTATATGACAGGATTATTCCCACAATAAGCATAAACATTAAAGCAATGTAAACCGACTCCATCATCAAACTTTGCCGTATCAACATTTGGTTCAGGGCTAATAAACCTACCCGTCTGAGGGTCATAATACCTGCTGTTCAGATAATAAAATCCGCTCTCGGTATCGTAATAATACCCTCTGTATCTGAAAGGGTTGTTTACTGCAAGCTCCGTGTTGTCAATCGTAATATGTGCTCATTCGGCATTGTAAGTTTAAAATCAATGCCTTGTTTTTGATAACGTTAAAGAACTACGATTACACACAACTCATCAAGAAATGTAATCACTTCCGATTATTCTTCCTGTACTCTTTGCGACTTCTGACAACGTTCCCTCTGTAAAGCCCCCATCTTGCAAATACTACTGGAACAGACGACAGAAAGTAAACTCCGCCACAAATAAGAAACAACCATCTGGATACATTTTCTTCGCTCAATACATAAATATTTACCAAAATAAGCATAAGAACAAAAGCGACAAAATTTACAATAAACAGGACGTAATGCCATCGGCTTACCATTTTTCTTATATCTATGAAGAAAAACTTTCTCCAAAAGCCATGGGTTTCTTTATATATTTTGCGCTTTTTGTGTTTTCCGTAATTAAACTCGACATCATCGGAAAGACAGGTGTCAAAGCAAGAATAATTTAGAATGTATGAGCCGACAAAAATTATCGTAACTAAAATGGGTTCTAAAATTTTTTGCATTATTAAATCCTCAGATACACAACCGTTTAACGACCGCCAAAGCCGATTTGGTCATTCAGCCCCGATAACAACTATCGGCACAGCCTCCATATCGATTTCGGCATTTACATCTGAGGTTTGGTTATAAACCTTAAGGCATGTAATGCCGACATTATTTTCATCTTCTTCATTGATAAGATATTCGCTGATTTTAAAATAAAAGTTTTTGCCCTCTTCGGTTTCGAGATAAAAATTCGAATCAAGATATTTGTATTCAGTACCCCGGTCATTCATCTCATAAACACTGCCGCCACCCGTATATCTGTTAAACGGCTTATGAGTTCCTTTATACAGGTTCAGCAATTTTTCAACTTCGTTGTCGAAATCGGGTGTTTTCTCAACGGCATTTTTTGAAAAATAAGATCCGAGCGTATCCTTGTCCTTGTTTTCAACCGCAGTAAGCATATTATTGAATTTCTCTCTTGACATTACCGTGTCTTCGGAATATTCGGCATATTTTCCGATATTTATCCCTTCGGTATTTTTGTAATCACCCTGATAGTACCCGTCTTTATCGGGAAAATCTTTGTCGTTTATTATGTACAAAGATTTTATTCCGACATTACCAGGATTTAAGCTGTCAAAAACACATTCTGTAATATCAAAATGATATTTATCGCCGTCGGTTTCAACTACAAAATACGAGGACATAAATACCCGCTTGCCAATAAATAAATTCCTTTCAACAAACTCTCCGCCGCTTGACACGTCATCATAAGAAGTCATTTTTCCATTATAATATTCAAGTAATTCATCCAAGGAATTTTCAAAATTCTCCGAGCTGTTTATTGTGCTGTCCATAAACAGTGCTTTGACTGCCGATTTATCCTTATTTTCCATAGCGGTTATCAACGCATTGAAATTCCGATTGGCAAGTCCGCTGTAGTCGCCTGTTACCATTGTTACAAGATTGCAGGAAGTGAGCATAAATGTAACTATTATAATCATCACAATATACGATACGATTTTTTTCATTATAAATCTCCTATTCAGCCAACAATTGCAAAACCCTGTTGATCTTATATCGTGAGATCGGCTGTAATTTTACATTTTATAAAGTCGCAAGCTGTCTGCCGTTCTTCCAGGTAAACGACAGCGAATCACGGTAGGTCAGCGGATTGCTAATAGATTATAATGTATCAGTTTAATTGTATCACTTGAACATCAATGCTTTTGCATACTATATGATATTCTTTTCCCGAAAACAGTTGTAACACAAAATATAACGATTTGTCACAAGAAATATTATTATCTTTGACAATCTTTTTAAATGCTTCCTTACTTCTTTCATGATATAACGTTATTACATCGTCACCTTGATCATAATCTCCGCTGATTGCAGTTTTAAAAATGTCAACACAACCAAAAAGCAATTCTATCTTTTTATTTTCATAAAGATTACTAAGATGAATTAATAATTCTTTATTACCAACCTCATTCTCTATGCTCGTAATGCTGGAATCGTGTATTGGAAGCTCATGCAAGGCTTCATCTAATTGAAGAACATTTTTAACATTGAAATGCATAAACACACCTCTCAATTTCAATTGTGATACTGCAACTAATTTCGTTTACAATTATTTATTATTGCCTCTTACTTAACAACATAAATTCCGCATTCTACCGGAACGTCCAGATCTACCTCTAACATTATATCGGGATGTGTTGCTTTATCCGCAACTCTCAGAGTGGTTATTCCTTGATTTTGGGGTTCTGCAGAATCAAGAATGCAGTATTCCATAAAAAATTCACAGATTTTGTTCTGACAAATCAACTCTACCTGAGAAGTGATAAAAAATTTGTCACTATCATAGTACGGTCTCGGTTTCATATCGGTCAATCCGACATTATGGCTATCAAAACCAAACTTTATACTTTTCGCATTTTCACAAAATTCAAAAAGCTCCTGTGCGGCTTCGTCAAAATCAGAGCTTTGCTTAAGATCTTCTGCGGAAAACAGAGATTTAAGCTCGTCAACATTCTTATCATTGATAATCTTTATAACTTTATTTGAAATATCTAAAAACGCTTTCTCACTTGTATCCGTTTTATCAATATTGATTCCGGGTGTTTCAAATCCATCACCTGAATAAAAAACGTCTTTATTATCGTACTTACTTTGCTCGATAACATACAGCGAATATATTCCGATATTATCCGCATTCACAGTATCTCTTGTGACTATTTTCAAATAGAAATAATAATCGGATCTGTCTGTTTTAACTGAGTAACTGCAATAAATATACTCACACGTTCTTTCAGGAGTATAAACGCCTGAAGAATAAGGCTCATACTCAGAATTGCAAGAAACCAGATTACCGGTATAATAATCCATTAACGCTGAAACGCTTTCATCAAACTCTTCAGTATTTGCACTGACAGTTTTTGCAAAAACATTTGCTATATTATTTTCCTCTTTATTCTCAATTGAGGAAATTAATTCATTAACAAGCTGATTTGCTTTCTTTTCATAATTCATGTTTATTACCAAACTATTTCCTTCAAATTCACAAGCAGTAAAAATAAGAATAATAACGCTCAAAAATACCATACTGAATTTTTTCATATATATCCTCCATTAAAATAAAATTCGAATTGAATTATTTCTGAAATAAACAAATCCTCTGTTTTTATATGTACGGTTAAATGCGTTATACCTTGCTCTTGAGTAAAATTTAAATATAAAAGTTGCCTTAAGTTTAGATATGTTAAAATTTGTTAATCTGCCGTTAAATCCGGTAAGCCACCTATTATGTCATGATATGTTTTCCCTTTTAAGTGAGTCCTATCGGCGAACCGTTTTCGTCGTAGAGATAGTAGGTAGTGTTGCTTCCGTTATTCTCGCTGAGTATCTGCGTACCGGAAACGGTATATGTTGCGGTTTTTGCTCCGCTCTTGCCTATCCTTACTCCGTCGGCATTGTATGTATAGTTTATCACACTGCTGCCGTTTTGTAAAGAGGCAAGCTGTCTGCCGTTCTTCCAGGTAAACGACAGCGAATCACGATAAGTCAGCGGATTTCCTTTAGCATCATACGTTATTGTTTTGCCGGAACAGTTTACTTAACAACATAAATTCCGCATTCTACCGGAACGTCCAGATCTACCTCTAACATTATATCGGGATGTGTTGCTTTATCCGCAACTCTCAGAGTGGTTATTCCTTGATTTTGGGGTTCTGCAGAATCGAGAATACAGTATTCCATAAAAAATTCACAGATTTTGTTCTGACAAATCAACTCTACCTATTCCACGGTTAGTTAGTTCTTTTAACAACGGACCATATGGACCACCGGTTTGTGCAACTTTACTCCAATAAAAATGCCATTCAATACTTTTTACGGAAGTATTATTTAATATCCAAACATCTTTGTTAATTTCATTTTGAATAAATTTTGATAAACTTTGATAACCGTATTTTGCTTCTCGAATTACGTTTTTACTGTATGAATCAACTATTCTCTTACTATTGTTATAATAGCACATCATTTAGCAAATTCCAACAATTTTCTTGAATAATCATAAAAATACTATATCAAATTTGCAAAAATCGACGGAAAGTGCTATAATTAACAATAATATTGATGAATTACTTGAATATGCCACTGAGAAAAGGCTGTTCAGTTTACCGCATATTTGCTTGAGTACAAGGAAAGTCATTCCAGCAAAGGTAAGAATGTGTTAGACAGCCTGAAACTGTGGTTTCTGTCCATTTTTGTGTACTGATTTTGTGATATAATTACGGTATGACAAAAGCAGAAAAGATGCTCATTACAGCAGAGCTATCAAAAAATCTTTGAATCTGAAATAAATATTATTGTTGTAAAGGAGAAGAATATGGGGTTTCAAATTACAAACGATGGCATACTGGTAAAATATACAAAAGAGGAAGGCGTTACTGATGCAGTTGTACCGGACGGCGTGCGAAAAATCGGCTGCTGTGCATTTTCGGGCTGCGACAATATTACAAACGTAACCATTCCCGATTCGGTTAAAAGCATCGGTTACCGTGCATTCAGCGGTTGTATGAAGCTTACAAGCATAAACATTCCGGATTCGGTTGTACGCATCGGTGCGGAGGCGTTTTCCTTCTGCCGTAGCCTCACAAGTATAGCCATTCCCGATTCGGTTAAAAGTATTGGCAAAATGGCATTTTTCGTGTGTAATGATCTTACAAGCATAAACATTCCGGATTCGGTTGTACACATCGGATCGCGTACGTTTTCCTTCTGTTACAGCCTCACAAGTATAACAATTCCCGATTCGGTTATAAGTATCGGCAAAAGTGCATTTTTCGTGTGTAGTAATCTTACAAGCATAATTATTCCGAATTCGGTTAAAAGTATCGGTTTAGGAGCTTTTTTCGGCTGTGACAAACTTAAAAGTATAACCATTCCTGATTCTGTCACAAGTATAAGCGACGGTGCATTTAAAGATTGTAGTAGCCTTACAAGCGTAACCATTCCTGATTCTGTCACAAGTATAAGCGACGATGCATTTGAAGGTTGTAGCAGCCTTACAAGCGTAACCATTCCGAATTCAGTTAAGAACATCGGTTACAACGCATTTTTTCAATGTAGAAACCTTACAAACATAATCATTCCTGATTCCGTTAAAAAAATCAGAGAAAGCGCATTTGAAAGTTGCAGTAATCTTACAAGCATTATGATTCCTGATTCTGTTACAAGTATTGGTAACAGTGCATTTTCCTACTGTAGCAGTCTTAAAAGCGTAACCATTTCCGATTCGGTCACAAGTATCGGCAAAAGAGCATTTCGCGATTGTTGTAACCTTACAAATGCATTCATCCCCGATTCGGTTATAAGCATCGGTGACTGGGCGTTTGAAAACTGCAATTTATCTTCTGTTATAATTCCCAAGGCTGTAAGAAAAGTCGGACAAGGCAGTTTTCACGGATGCAAGGAAATTACAGTTTATGATTCTATTGATCCTGATACAAGCCAGTGTAAAAGTCATCCTTATGCTTGCAACGGCACGCTTAATTCATTTTTAGGTATTATTGTTAACCAGGGATCAGGAGATTGGCTTGATTATGAAGTAACAGTGCGCTCTGCACAAACCGATGAGATAAAGTACAAAGTATGGATGGGTGCCGACAGCGCTCAGAGATCATATCGTATCATGTTGTTATTGTCCTGGGGAAAAAATGCAACGTTCAATTTCAACGCAGTCGATGAAATGTTCCCTAAAATCAATGGGGCATATCACAAGCTCAGATTTGCCATGAACAGATTACATTATCCCATAGATTTGACCGATAATCAGAAAGAAAAATACAAATCTTACATTGTACAATCTGCAGATGATGCAGTAAAGCTCTGTATTGATACAGATGATATGGAACTGTTGCTTTCTTGCGAACCGTTTGGTATTATAAAAAAGAACAATATTGATGAATTACTTGAATATGCCACAGAGAAAAAGGCTGTTCAGTTTACCGCATATTTGCTTGAGTACAAGGAAAGTCATTTCAAAAAAGGTAAGAATGTGTTGGACAGCCTGAAGCTGTGATTTCTGTACGGTTTAATGTACTGATTTTGTGATATAATTACGGTATGATAAAAGCAGAAAAGATAACTCATTACAGCAGAGTTATCAGAAAATCTTTAAATCTGAAATAGTTATTACGCTTTGCAAAAATGCAGTAAAGCTCTGTATTGATGCAGATGATATGAAGCTGGTGCTTGACTTGGAGCAATTCGGAGTTATCAAAAAGAACAATATCGATGAATTGCTTGCATACGCAACGGAGAAAAAAGCCGATCGGTTTACCGCTTATTTGCTTGACAAAAAACATTGTATTTAAATAAAACAGTGCCGTGACCGAATGACACATTCAGTCACGGCGCTGTTTTGTTTATCTGCGTATAAATAACAGCTGTTATAAACATAAAACACATCGGCGAAATAAGCCGGATAAGTATGTTATCATCGCATTTCTTACCGAATAATTCTTTTCAAAAGTCGGTTTCAGACACAGCTTATCCGCAGTCACAGGCTGTCCGGTTTTGTCCCGACTTCCTCCGCTTAACCCCTTTTTCCCCGTTTTACTTGTATTTTATGGCTGTGTTTGTTATAATAAGTATAAAGAAATATTTGATGCGTCTTGCGAAAGGAGAAGGTACGCTATGGCATACGAAAAGCTCACAGGCACTTTTGAATCCTCGAACGGCACTGATAACTGTGCATATTACATCTATGTTCCGGTTCTTCCTATGAACGTGGGATATAAAGGCATCATTCAGATTTCGCACGGTATGTGTGAATATATTGAGCGTTATGAACACTTTGCGGATTTTCTTACCTCACACGAATATATCGTCTGCGGTAATGACCATCTCGGTCACGGAAACAGCGTCAGATCAAACGAAGATCTCGGCTTTTTTGCCGAAAAGGACGGCTGGAGCCACCTTGTAAACGATCTGCACCGTATGACGATGATAATGAAAAAGAAGTACCCTGCACTGCCGTATATTCTTATAGGTCACAGTATGGGCAGTTTTGTTGCAAGGCTGTATCTCACACGCTTTCCTAACGAGCTTACCTGCGCCGTAATTATGGGTACGGGCGATGACAAGGCACTTTCCGAAATAGGAGTAAGGGCTACACGCTCCGTTGTTTCCTTGAAGGGCGAACGTTTCCGCAGTGATAAGCTGAACACTCTCATTTTCGGAGTATATAACGACAAAATCAAAGATCGCCAGACTATCTATGACTGGCTCACTCACGACAGAGATGTTGTAAAAAAGTATATCGACGATGAAAAGAGCAATTTTGTATTTACGGCAAGCGGATTTGTTGACCTTACTACCCTTCTTCGCAGAGTATCAAGTCAGCAGTGGGCTGAAAAGGTGCCGAAAAAGCTGCCTGTTATATTCATGGCAGGAACGGCAGACCCTGTCGGCGGATACGGCAAGGGCGTAAGAAACGTTTACGCAAAGCTGATTGACGAGGGTTGCAACGTTGATATCAAGCTGTACCCCGGCGCACGTCACGAGCTTGTAAACGAAACTATGAAGGAAATAGTTTTTGACGATATTTTAACCTGGATAGAAAGAAAGGTCGGCGGAATGACAGGCAATTACGAATTTTAAGCCTTAAGCCGAAAAGAACAATATGAAAGACGGATTTATAAAAGTAGCGGCGGCAACACCTGAGATTAAGGTTGCCGACTGCAAGCACAACGCAAAGCAGATAATCTCTCTGGCAAAGGAGCTTGCTAAAAAAGATGTAAAGCTCGCAGTTTTCCCGGAACTGTGCATCACGGGTTACACCTGTCAGGATCTGTTCTACCAGACAACGCTCCTTGACGGTGCAAAAAATGCGCTCATAACGATTCTGGAAGAACTGTCGGAGCTTGATATGATAACTGTAGTCGGCCTGCCGATGCAGTATGACAGCAAGCTGTATAACTGTGCGGCTGTGACATATCACGGAAAAGTGCTGGGCTATGTGCCTAAGCAGTACCTGCCGAACTACAACGAATTTTACGAGATGCGCCACTTTACCGCCTGGGACGGCAGTAAATGCGAATATTTATTAAACCGGTTTGACACGGATGCCGACGGCGAATGCGACGATTCGCTGAGTGCGTATTTCGGTGCGGGACTTATATTCTGCTGTAACACTATGCACGATTTTTCTTTCGGAATCGAGCTGTGCGAAGATTTGTGGTCACCCTGCCCTCCCTCAACATATCTTGCACAGGAGGGCGCAAATATCATTCTTAATCTTTCTGCAAGCAACGAGATGATAGGAAAGTCGGAATACCGCCGTTCGCTTGTTTTAAATCAATCTGCAAGGCTTATTTCGGGTTATATCTACTGCTCCGCAGGAGAAGGCGAAAGCACGCAGGACCTTGTATTCTCGGGACATAACATAATTGCTGAAAACGGTGCAACGCTTGCCGAAAGCGAGCTTTTCTCAAACGATTATGTTATCAGCGAGATAGACGTAAACAAGCTGGCATTTGAACGCAGAAAAAACACATCATTCAGAAATGACAAATGCGATACGGAAACTATATGGTTTGATATACCGCTCACCGATACAAAGATAACACGTTTTGTATCACGCACGCCGTTTATCCCCTACTCTGCCGATGAGACCGACAAGAGATGCGAGCTTATTCTTTCGATGCAGGCACACGGACTCAAAAAGCGTCTTGCCCATACTTACGCAAAAACCGCCGTTATAGGAATTTCGGGAGGACTTGACAGCACGCTTGCACTTCTTGTATGCGCCAATGCAATGAAGCTGCTCGACAGACCTATGACGGATATTGTAGCGGTGACAATGCCGTGCTTCGGCACAACAAAACGCACAAAATCAAACGCTGTGAAGATATGCGAGGCGATAGGCGTCACTCTGCGTGAAATCGACATAACCGACAGCGTAAAACAGCATTTTCTGGACATCGGACACGATATAAACGATTTGTCCGTGGTATTTGAAAACGGTCAGGCAAGAGAACGCACAAAGGTGCTTATGAACATCGCCAATCAGACGGGCGGACTTGTAATAGGCACGGGTGATTTGTCCGAGCTTGCTCTCGGCTGGGCGACCTACAACGGCGATCATATGTCTATGTATGGCGTGAACTGTTCGATACCCAAGACGCTTATCAAGCATCTTGTCAGCTACTACAGCAAGACGACAGATAACAAGCTGCTCAAAGAATCGCTTGAGGATATACTTGATACACCTGTAAGCCCCGAGCTTCTGCCTGCACATAACGGAGAAATATCGCAGAAAACCGAAGACCTTGTAGGTCCTTACGAGCTTCACGATTTCTTCCTGTACAACGGCATAAGATGGGGATTTACCCCCGAAAAAGTATTCAGGCTTGCGCTGTACGCTTTTGACGGTGCGTATGACCGTGAAACAATACTGAAATGGCTGAAAACCTTCTACCGCCGTTTCTTCTCGCAGCAGTTCAAGCGTTCGTGCCTGCCCGACGGTCCTAAGGTCGGATCGGTAACGCTGTCGCCAAGAGGCGACTGGAGAATGCCGAGCGATGCCTGTGCAACGCTGTGGTTAAGTCAGATAGAAAATCTGAAATAAAGTCTTATCTGCGAATAAATGAAACCAACCTGTCAATAATTACCTCACAAAGCTAAACGCTACGGAGGTAATTATGGCAGGTTTTTTTAAACGTAATATTCTTGACAAGGCTATGATACTGGGTGCGGTAATATGTATTTTAATAACAGCCTTTACCGCATTTGCGGAGGATTGCGAGGAAAAGCCGCAGGAGGTGCTGAGGCTTCATATACTGGCAAACTCGGACAGTAAGGACGACCAGACACTGAAATACGATCTGCGTGACTATATGCTTTCAACGTTTTCGGATGTATTCGGAAACTGTGACAGCTTCAGTCAATCGGTAGCCGTTGCAAACGAACGCAGAGCCGAAATCGAAGAAAAGGCTAACGAATTTGTACATTCCAAAGGCTACAGCTACAATGTAAAATGCGAGGTTGCAAAAACATATTTCACCACCAGAAAGTACGAGAATGTAACCTTACCGGCAGGAGAATACACAGCCGTCCGCCTGCTTATCGGAAATGCAGAGGGTAGGAACTGGTGGTGCGTAATGTTCCCACCGCTGTGCCTGCCTGCCGCATCGGGTGAATTTTTTACCGAAGAACAGAGCAAGCGGGTTGAAGAAAGCCGTGATTATGAAATTAAGTTTGCGATATTTGAAGCGTTGCAGGGGCTTTTCGGCGGCGATGATACCGGTAGCGAAAGCTCAGAAGAAACCGCCTGCGACAGCACGGATAATGATTTTACTAAAATATCCGTTTTCGGCATTATGAACTGTGATGTTCTGTGATTATTAAGGCAGGCGGTTTTCCGCCTGCTATTTTTTTAACCGCTATTGACATTTCCTGTATTCTGTGATATACTTAAACTGTACTAATTCTGATAGTACAGTTAGTTTGTCACTTGCCGACAATCTTAACGGAAATATATTATGAAAAGGAGAAGAATAATTGAAATATCAAAAGCTTTATTTCAGTATGCTGAAAACATTTCTCAAAAGTGATATCAAGCTGAATATACTTATTTTTCTTATCTCTGTTTCGGCTGTCTTTACATTTATTTCTTTGTTCTGTGCATTGAACAGCGGTAATGCGGCATATCACAATATGATGGATCGTTCAGGCTACATCTTTGACGGTATTATGCCCGAAGATTCACCCGAATTTTTCAGAGAAAACCTGCCCGAAGTCTACACTGCCTATGCCGACAATGCGGTTGTCAGCTATCGCTCAAGCGAAAACTACATCTGTACGGAATCTGCCAAAGTTGCTTTTAACAAAAGCATGAAAGATCTGTACCGCTTCATACAATCCGACTATAACATAACCGACGGCAGATTTTTCACGGAAGATGAGTTGAAGGGTGACAGCAAGGCTATTATTGCCGAAAACGACTGCGGTATAAATGTCGGCGACAGGCTTATCATTCCCGATGATAAAGGCGACATCGTACTTAATGTAATAGGTCTTTCCGATGATTTCATTGTTCCGTACTCTTTTTTAATATATCACAACAACAGCGGAATTTATGTAAAGGATGAAGATTTTGAAAATGAGATGAAGAATACCGCTCCGACAAAATACAACGGCGCACGCTTTTTCTTTACTTCCGATCTGTCTGACGATGAACTGCAGGCACTTGAGCAATATCTCGGCAAGGAGGTTTATATTCAGCCGCCGAACAGAGAGAGTCACGAATCTGTTATCATAATCTACACTATCATCACGGGAGGAATCGTGGTAACAGGCATATTCACCGCTCTGCTCCTGCTGACGCTTATGCTTCACCTGACGGATAATTGCAGCGAACAGATAAATGTGCTGAAGGTCACAGGCTGCAAGTCAATGCCGATAACACTGCTTTTATCGGCAGTCACTCTTACATACACAGCGGTTTCATTCATCTGCGCTATTGCTTTGAGTCCGATTTTTACCGCACTTATGGTAAAGCTCAGAATGGAATATGTACCTACCGCTTTTGACTATCTGCTGTCATTTGTAATATACAGCATTATAATCATAATATCGTTACTGCCCGGCTTTAAACGCATATCCTCAGCCACATACGCAAACGGAGGTGCAATATGAAGCTGTTATCTCTTGCATTATCCTTGCTTCGATCAAAAAAACGCAGTTTTATCCTTATGATGATATGTATCATTTTTTCAACTCTGCTGTTCAATTTTGCAATCACTGTATCTTCGGATTATCTCGCCGAAAAAGCATACATAACAAGTAACCGCTATGATAAGAAGATACTGCACGGTACACTCTCGTCAAAAGCGCCTATAACCGATGTAAAGATAGTTTCAGAGTTTGAAAAGTACGGAATAAATTGCCGTGTCGAGCGTTACCATGAAACCACATTAGAGCTTTACTCAGAAAAAAGCAGTATAACCGACAACGAGATAAATAATATGGACGATGACACTTTCTATCGGTTTTATAATGATATAAACGGAACTCTGCTCGGATATTCTACCGAATACAGCGAATATCTCGATATAGGACTTTCGGGAGAACGTCCGGACAAGTCAAAGGACTACGGCGGCAAGATCCCGGTAATCGCAAACTATACATCGAGATGTAATATCGGCGACACAATAAAATACAAATGCGGGAAAGGAATTACCGAACTTCTTGTTGTCGGAAAATACACCGATAACTATCTCGACAGCGTAATACTGTATAATGCTGACACCGCAAGCTTGGGCACGACTTTCTACACCGATGCGGATATTCTCTACAATTCCGGACTTGCCACCGCTCCCGAAAATCAAGAGGACTATTCCGGAAAAAGCGTGGATAAGCGTTACTATCAATATGTGATAATTCTGAAAAACGGCAACGCTTCACTCGGCGAAATTGCGGCTCGTATAATTGACGGACTGGACGCAAACAGTGATGATTCAAAAGGCGATCTGTACATGAATATACGCTATGATGTGGCAAATCTCGATTTGCTGTACCGTGACAATATGCTGCTGATACAATTAATGCCTGTATTCATAATGATAGCCGTAGTCGGCACTCTCGGAGTGATTGCCAATATTCTGCTGAATGCCGAAAAACGCACGAAAGCAATGGCGGTATTCCGTCTGTGCGGCGGTAAGACCCGCTCTGTGATAATACTCGAGCTTGTCTGTGACACGGCTGTAACAGTTATTTCTGTGCTTGCCGCTACTCTTATCCTTCTCGCAATAAATCACATCTTTGCTATAGAAATCATCGATGCACAAAGCGGATTGTTCACTGCTGTATATCTGATTGCAATTTCCGTAATCGTCAGCATCGCAGGCTCTGTAACGCTGGTACGCAGTAATATGCTTGAAACAATAAGGAGATATGAGAACGTATGATGAAACTTGAAAATGTAGATAAATATTATAATATAAACACAAGCAGCGAGGTGCATGCACTGAAAAATATAAATCTTAGCATAGAAAAGGGCGAAATGGTCGCTATAATGGGTGTATCCGGCTCAGGCAAGTCAACGCTTATACATATCCTCGGCTGTCTTGACAAGCAAACAAGCGGTAAATATTTTCTCGGTGAATATGAGGTTTCCAAGTACAGCAATAACGACATTGCGGTAATAAGGAACGAGGAAATCGGTTTCGTGCTTCAGAATTTCGGACTTCTCGCCGACAAGACGGTATATGAGAACATTTCATATCCTCTTATCTTCAATCCTGCCGTTAAATACAAGATGATGAAAAAGCTTATCACCAAAACCGCCGATGCGATGCTGATAGGCGATCTGCTCAAAAAGCCCGTAAAAGAGCTGTCGGGCGGTCAGAAGCAACGTGTCGCTCTTGCCCGTGCGCTTGTAAACCGTCCGAATATAATCATTGCGGACGAACCGACAGCGGCACTTGACAAAGCAACGGCAGACGAAATAATGGAGGTTATGAAGTCGCTCAATTCTATCGGAAAAACCATAGTTATAGTAACACACGACAGGACGGTAGCCGAAAAGTGCAGGCGGATAGTTGAGCTTTCGGACGGGGAGATAATCTCGGATAAGACAATTGCGTAAATTATATACAAAACAACGGACAGCAAGATTTTCCTGCTGTCCGTTTTCTATACGCTGTACTATCTGTTCACTTCGGGATTATCGGTCCTGCCGAGAAGATAATCTAATGATACGCCGAAATAATCAGCGAAAAGTATAAGCGTTCTATAATCGGCTTCACGCTGCTCATTCTCATAACGGCTTACGGAATTCTGATTAAGGTCAAGATCTATCGCCAGTTTCAGCTGTGAAATCTTTCGCTTTTTACGAAGCTCTTTCAGTCGAAAAATGTTGATCGCCCCCTTGACACGATTATACCATTATGGTATAATCTAAATATCCCGTTTTGGGATATTATTAATTGAAAGCAGAATTTTATGCTTTTCAAGGAGGAATTTTTCATGTTTAGAAAACTGTTCGGAGAAACTGAAACTATTCAGTTTGATTATCTGAAACCACGTATTATTATGGCTTTCATTGTTGTTGCCGGTATCCTGATTGGACTTATTACTCACTTTATCGGTTTGCAGTCTGTAGCACAAGTGTGTGTGGGTATTGCTGAATTATTTTATGTAATTCTTGCTCTTATGTTTGGCTGGAGATTTCTTAAATCAATGTTCGGATTTGCTTCATTAGGTGCTTTATTCTCCGGAAATATCGTATTCGGTGTAGTTATTATGGTACTGTATTTTTTACTGAGTATCGTTCTCGGTCTTATCACCCTTGTTCTCGGTATAGGCAGATTTATTTATCTGCTTGTAAAGAAGTCTAATCAAGGACTGGAGGATTAACCGTGCTTTTTGTCAGACGCAGAAAGTCGCTTGACCCATTCTATGACGAATATGCCGAGGTATATTATGTTGACGGTACTTATGTAACATCGGTGGTTGCTTTCCTTATATTTGCCGCTGTTGCGATACCCGCACTTGCTCTTTTCGGCGTTGTCAAATGGCTTTGCGATCATATGATGCTGTTATATGTGCTGTATGCTGTCGGAGTGGTAATTCTGATTATTATGCAGTCACGGCACACAAGAAAGAAATATATGTTTTTCTATGCGCTTTCAACGCTTACAATGCTTGTAATACCGATTACCGCTACAATCGCTTATATCTTTCCCATAATGGTTTTCGGTGAAACGCTAAGCGCCGCACTCAGCGTCATTTTTTCATCTCTGCTCTTCTACGGCGGTGCTTTTATGACATTCTCGATAAACAGAATCATCAAAAACGGTATCGCCTGCTTTTTTGTTTCGCTTATATACTTAGCTGTTGCACTCCTCATTTTGTACGGATTTATCAGCGTAGATGCCGAAGCTATGAAAAAATTTGATTTCAATACTTTCTATATCCTATGGTCATAAAGATGACCGCACAAAACAACGGACAGCAAGATTTTCCTGCTGTCCGTTTTGTTTTTATATTTATCAATACCTCTTTATCTGAGCAATGCTATAATCCTTGCGATTTCCACCGTAAGAATCTTAAGCGTTATTCCGCCCGACATAACATAAAACCATACCTCACGGGCTGCCTGCGTTTTAGCTATCGGCGTTGCGATTATTCCGACAATTACCGCAAGCGCACCGATACAGCCGGCTATGTTCGGTATGCTGATAAGCTGAAACAATCCGGGATCACAGCTTCCGTCAATCGCATTCTGAATAGTCTTGTCAAGTCCGTCACGGGTTGCGGCAAAACAGCATACAACAAGGCCGTACACAAGCAGTATAAGGCTTCTCAGTCCCCATTGCTGTGTATGTTTTCGTGTCAGAATACAGAATGCTATGTAGCCGATAATGATAAATATCATTACGGTAGTCGCAATTGTGACCCCGTCCTTGAAATATAATTTCATATCAAAAACCTCTTTTCAAAAAAATAACGCAGTACCGCCCCGATAAATAGGTCAGCACTGCGTCTTTGCGTCTGTCTGAATCAACTTAATTATGTAATTTTCAACGTTTATAACGTTCTCCCGTTTGCATTTCGGACAAAACAGCGGAAAATTCTTCAGCACCGTGTCCTGTGTAATTTTTACCCTTGTTTTCGCCTTGCAGTGAGGACACAGTATAAAACGACTTTCATCCGTCACGCTTACCGCCTCTTTTCTCTGCCGTTTCCACTATATGCGGCGAATATGTACGGTAGAAATTTCTGACGTGTGCTTCAAGCCGTTTCAGGCACTCTGCTTCCCTTTCGGGCTGTCTGTCGCAAATTTCAACCATAAGCACAACAGGCGCAACATACTCAAGCGCCAGCGTATCGGGATCTTCTCCGATTATCGTTCCCGACTTGATAAGCGCTCTGAAAAGTCCTGTGTGATAACGCACCAATCTTTCCAGATACCGTTCGGAATACATAGCCGCAAACTCAGCGTTTCTGAACTGCTCTATTGTCATCATTCGCCTGAATCGGCTGACATACTCATCGTGCAGTGAATATTCTATCAGCTGTCTTACCTTTTTTGCAAGCATTTCCTCGGAAATACCGTCAAACACCTTTTCATCGGCTTTGCTTTTGGAAACATGCACATCAATGCCGTCCGTGAATGTATCATAACGGCGGTAGGTTTCCGCAACGATAGACTCAAATATCTCCTGCTTGCTTTTGAAATGCTTGTACAGTGAAGGCGCTTTTATCCCCACCGCCGAAGCTATTCTCTCAACGCTTACAGCATCATAACCGCTCTGTGAAAAGAGCCGCAACGCTTCGTCAAGTATGCGTTGTTTTGTGTCTTCCTTTTTGGAGGCTTGTTTCATATATTCACCTCGATATAAAAAAGCTAACGATCGTTAGCTATATTATAAGCTAATAATCGTTAGCTGTCAAGAGGGTAGGGGATTTTTTTGAATCTTTACATCTTCAGCGCATCCACCGGCTTCATCCTTGCCGCTTTATATGCAGGATAACTCCCCGAAATCATACCTATCACCGCCGACACCGCAACCGCAATAAGCATTATATCCGTCTGCATAACAAAGCTCTCACCGACTGCAAGACCTATGACAAACGCCACCGCACACCCTGCCGCAATGCCTACGATACTGCCGATAATACATATCATCGTGCTTTCGGCTAAAAACTCGCCGACTATTCTTATATTCCTTGCTCCGAGCGACTTCTTTATGCCTATCTCACGTTTTCGTTCACCCACGCTTACAAGCATTGCGGTCATAACCGATACGGACGCAACCGCAAGCGAAATTCCTGCCGTGAACGACAGTGCAGAGGTTGCAGCAGCCAGTATTCCGTCAAGCTGTTTCTTCTGGCTCTGAAGCTCGCTTATTTTTATACTCCCCTCACCCTTGACATTTGCCATACAGGTTTTTATTCTGTCTATCGCAGTTTCGCCGTCACCGTTTTTGTCAAGAAGAACGGCTATCTTGTCATATTCACTTTTGCCGCTTATATTCTGCGCTGTGGTGTAGGGAATGTACACAAAATACGGCACAGCATCGTTCATCATATTCTGTATAGGGCTGAGTCCCGACTCGGCAACACCGATTACCGTAAAATCAGTGTATTTACCGCCGAAATTCACGCTCACCGTCTTTCCGACTATGTTCGTCCTTCCGTATGTTTCGAGTGCTATCTCATCATCAATAACACAGATATTTTCGGCTTTTTTAAGATCAGATCTGTCAATAAGTCTGCCGTGTATCGCCTTCATCGAAATAATCTCGTCCGCTTTCTCGTTTACTCCCCACACCATACACGAAACATTGCTTTCGATAAGCTCACACTTGGTGACCTGTGCCATAAGCGGCATCGCACCGTTGACACCGCTCAATCCGCCCAAAGCATCTATATCGCTGTCGCTCAGAGCGACTCCCGCCTCCTGTGCCTCTACAAGTACAGAGTTTACTCCCATATCGTCAAGGCTGTCGTTTATCTTGGCTGTGCCTATCTGCCCTGCCGCCGATATTACCGTTACCGAAAATATTCCTATAGCAACTGCACTCATAGTCAGCGCACTTCTGCTCCTGCTTCTCCATATATCAGCCATAACCGACATCAGTCCCATAACCTACCTCCGCTTTATGTTTCATATCCGACTGTTATATAATTACCGTTTTGTGCCTGTGTATTCCTTTATTCCGTCTTATTTCTGATAATAATCGAGTTCGCCGCTACTCCCTGCGTGCTTTTTACAACTTCCTCCTCAACGCTTACCCCGAAAACCTGCGTCCTTTTTGCAAGCTCCAGCCCTGTTATAACGTCACGCCTTGTTGTTCTGCCGTTCTCGATAACGTAGATATATTCGCTTTTTTCATCCTGCATAACCGCACTGTAAGGCAAGGTAACTATATCACGCTTAAGACCTGTCTGTATTTCCGCATATCCGCTGTCACCGCTTTTAAGCTTGTCCGACGGGCTTTCTATACTTATCATAACATCGGCTACGGTTTCCTCTACGGCACCGAGATATTGCTTTCTCGTACTTTTGCCGATGCTTTTCACCTGTCCTGCAAATTTTCCGTCAACAGACGACAGAGTAAGCAATGCGGTCTGCCCTTTTCTGATTTTCGACAGATTGCGTTCAGGCACAGCAACATTCAGCACAAGTGCGCCCTTGCCTCCTACCCTTGCAATATCCGCTCCGGCATCTATAAGTTCTCCGCTTTTTGCAAGATAGCATACCGTTCCGGATACCAAAGCCGGTATTTCCTCAGGTATCCTGTCGGAAAGCTCCGCCGCCGTCAGCACATCGGATACCGAACCGCTGTATATATTGCTCAGCTTATCACACACTGCCTGCTTATCAACAACGGCGATCGTCTGTCCCTGGTCTACCCTGTCGCCGACATTCACAAGATATTCCTTTATAATAAGCGGTATTTCTTCTTTTATGCTCCTGACCTGTGAATAACCTACCGTACCGCTGCAGGTTACGGACGGGATATATTCTGTCCTTTCGGGGAAGATTACGTCCACACAAGGAACGTTATCCCTTATAACACCGGGGAGCATCATATTGAAATAAAGCCCTGCAATAACCGAAATTGCGATAATCGTAATATGAAACGCCTTTCTTTTTTTGTATGTTTTGCGGTAATTCATACTCATTCTCCTTTTCTTTTTTACCTACTTAGTTTATCTGCCGTTACGGAAAATATTACTGAAATGCTGTGAATATTACAGTCGTTGCGGCTAAAAATAGCTTTATAATCTCACAAAAAGAGGGTGGAAAAATGAATATGATAATATGCGGCGAGCCTTGCATACATCAGCATGACGGCTGTTGCGGACTTCACGGTGCAGGCGTAATAACCAACACGACAGCCTCGCCTTGCCGTTATTTCTCACCGAAGGAGGTCGGCTCTTATGAAAGAAAGCAGGAATGTCAATCAAGCAAACGGGAATGCTCTGATAAACGCCGCTGACATATCAAGGCACTACACAATGGCTGACGGTACGGTACAGGCACTCAGCAACGTCAGCCTTACGGTAAACGTGGGCGAGTTCATAGCAATTACAGGTCCGAGCGGCTCGGGAAAATCCACGCTGATGAATATTCTCGGTCTGCTCGACACCTGCGACAGCGGAACATATATGTTTTCCGGACTTGACACAAAAACGCTTGCCGATAACGAGCTGAGCCGTATAAGAAACGAAAGGATAGGTTTTATTTTTCAGTCGTTCAATCTTATACCGACGCTGTCGGTGGTTGAAAATGTAGCATTGCCTCTTACTTACAGAGGTATCCCGACAGCGAAACGCCTTGAACGCTCACTTTCTGCGCTTGAAGCTGTAGGACTTTCGGGAAGGCTGTCGCACAAGCCGTACGAGCTTTCGGGAGGACAGCAGCAACGTGTCGCTATCGCAAGAGCAATTGCCGCAGACCCCGACCTTATCCTTGCGGACGAGCCGTGCGGAAATCTTGACAGCCGCTCCGGAAAGGAAGTAATGGAATTGCTTCTCTCCCGCCACAAATGCGGCAAAACCGTCATTCTTATCACACACAGCCTTTCCGACGCCAAATATGCCGACAGGATACTGACCGTCTGTGACGGAAAACTGTATAAATAATTTTCGCAAAGTGCTTGCAAATCCGCAGCAGATAGTGTATAATATTATCTGTTAATTTAATATGCAAGCACGCCTCCTTAGTTAAATGGATATAATAAACCCCTCCTAAGGGTTAGTTGTGAGTTCGATTCTCGCAGGGGGTGCCAAATGCACAGCTGAAAAGCCTGGTAAAATCAAGGCTTTTCGGCTTTTTTTATTTTTGCTCAAATACAACAAAAGTAAAAAAGCGAGAAATCTCATTAACAAATTGTAGCATAAACGAAGCAACAAATCGAAATTTACCTCTATTAAGGCATACAAACTCTTGACAATAAAGCTCCTATATAGTATAATTTAATAAACTACTATATAGGAGCATTTGTATGAAAACAAACGGCGGATTTCTTGTCACCAAAATAAAACAACTTGGAGACCGGATTTTTGAGAAGATTCTCAGCGAAAAGAATATTGATGCGTTCAATGGAGCCCAGGGGCGCATTCTTTATGTGCTGTGGCAGGAGGATGGTATCTCAATCAGGTCACTCTCGACTAAATGCGGATTAGCGATAACATCT
>OGPL01000184.1_pt1 | contig 67066 bp, 55 predicted proteins | sample 1552901 | NCBI WGS metagenome assembly OGPL01 (sample SAMEA2580244, study PRJEB22360) | human gut metagenome | biome: human gut; feature: human-associated habitat; material: faeces | place: Denmark | collected 2008/2010 | reverse complement strand
GTTCTTCATCTCTTTCATAACTTATATTTGTTTCTTCATCTGATTCTCTATATGCCCTTGCCACTCTTGTCTTAATCAATTCATTCTTTGATTTAGCCATTTCATATCTTGTAATTTGCTTTTCTTCCGAATCAACCGCAAATTCTGGAAACGCTGCTGCACTACAGCTTAATTGTGTATTACCTTCTACTGAATAAGTTCCTTCTGGACGATTTATTGATTTATATACATTTACATTTTCCGCATAATACGCGTCATACAGATACTCCACACCTCGTATCTTGTCACTTTCCTTTATTATAGGAAAATATATCTCATCTTCTCCAAACTGAATTTTCTCGTATCTTTCTGCCTCATCTGTTCCCAAATTATCATTATCACTCTCGTTTTCTTTTTCCTTAGCTGATGCCTGTGTAACCTCTGGTTTAGCAAGCAATTCAGAACTTTCATCTGATACAACATCTTTGTTTCCTGAACACGCGCTGATTGTAAGCATAACTCCCAATAATGCTGCTGTTAATAATTTCCTTCTCATAGATACCCCTTTCTTAGGTTTGGGCATAACATTAATTATATTATCAACATTATGCCCGCCTAATCACTTCTAATAGCTCAATGAACCTCCTTCATACTCAAACGCATTTCTTATCAGCTTATGGATACTTGAATAGCCATCAGCATACTCCCAATCATGTTCTATGTCAGTCTTACCAATTGATGGACCATCTCTACTCACATCCTCACTTCCATCATCATATGTCGTTGTCAGCATTGTTAATGAAGATTCACTATCTATATCTTTTGGTACTGAGCCTGCATGTGCTTTTTTTAATGGTCTTGCTGTTTGACCATATAAATATATATATCCTCCATCATCAAATCTCTTTATACCATATTCTGCAAATACAGTCATCGATGTCAATACAACTAATGCACTAGTTGCTACCACAGTCTTAATTATTCTACCTTTGTTCATAGTCTAATTCCTCCATTAATCCTAACATATCGATACATCTAATATCAACGACTTTTGTTACCCACATCAGATGTTATACATTAATAAAGTTTAAGTTGTGGTTTTCATTTACCATATAATCATCTGATACTCGTTCTCTTTGTTACAATACATGGCAATTGCATAAATGATGCTAATATAATTCCAAAGCATATACATCTTGCTGCTGTAAAACAGCCTAATATGCTGGTGCATATTATAACTATTGAATATACTGCCAACTGCATAACCGCTATTTTCTTATAGTGCCTTATCTCTTTTTCATTCAAGACCTTATTGTCTGATTGTATTGGAGATACCAGGCATAATTCTATAATTGCTATACATGTCGCTATATACATATATAATGGTTTTATATCACAGATTGATAGTCTTATCATAATAGTCAGTAATATGGTTGATATTATCATACATATTGATAATTTCTTAGCATGATAACCACCACTATATTTTTTCAAAAGCATAAACGGAACTATTAACAATTCTCCATTAATAATACTTCCTGCCAGCCACCCAATCATAATTGCCATAATAACTGGCAATATTAATAATTCTGCACTATATACAGCATATTCATAAAGCTCACGATTTTCCTCTGATATAGCACTATTCCTTATTAGCCAGTTGATTATTGAATTTCTTACCCCTTCCATCACTTTAATTTCTTGTATCTGTCTAATCCTGCTGGAGTCTTAGGCTCATATGCTAATAGACAAGATGTTGAATTAGCTTCAAGCTTCAACACTTTATCAAGTACCTTAACCACTTTCTTAGCTGATTCTCTCTTTCTCACAGACATCCCCTCCCTTCTCATTCGTACACAACCAAAACTCTATATTTCTCTTATACCATATATATTATTTAAATCAATAGTTATAGAACCAAATGACATTTTTATGGAACGAAAAGCATCTTTAACTGTATTACACTGATATTTTTCGTTGCTATTTTATTTCTGTATTGTATAATATATTTATATTTTTAAATGTTACGGAGACCTTATGGACATTTTTATATGTGACGACAATACTCTTATATGTAATGAAATTAATTCTCTTGTATCTGAATTTTTCAGAACCAATAATATGACAATGCCTGTTTTTCATACATTTACCGATGGGAAATCTCTTTTATCATCTAATGTAAGACCAGATATTGTCTTTCTTGATATTCAGATGCCGGAATTGTCTGGTATAGATGTGGGGAACATATTACACAACAAATATCCTGATGCTATTATTATAGTAATAACCTCTTTCATGGATTATCTGGATGATGCCATGCGTTTTAATGTTTTCAGATATATATCGAAACCAATTGATAAAGACCGTCTCTTTCGCAATATGCAGGATGCCGTCACCGCATACAATAACCGGAGCTCAACACTATATGTAAAATGCGGTTCCGACTATAAGCTTATCAATCAGCATGATATTATAATGGTTGAAGCCTCTTTGAAGCAAACTATTATATATACAACTAATGGTAATTTTAGAACTTATCAGTCATTTTCAGAAATAAAAGAAAAGCTGGCGCACAATTATTTTTATCAGTGCCATAGAAGTTTTGTTATTAACTTGAATTATGTGGTTTCTCACAATTCACACAATATATATCTTAATAGTAACTTGTCTGCGGATGTTGCTGCAAGAAAGTATTCAGATTTTAAAGAACACTATGCTGCATATGTTAACTCACATATCTAGATAAAGGAGATTTATGGATAATTCACTTACATATTATACGGTTGCTTCTGTGATTGAAGCATTTATTTTATGGCTTTATTGTAATAAACTCTTCAAGCAGAGATTGAACACACCACTCTCAATATTAATAGCAATCATTATGCATTTGTTATCAGCACCTGTATATATGTTACATTTTCCTATTTTGAATATTATTTCTTTTATTCTTATTACATATATAGTTACCATTATAATATCTGATATTTCCTTTTTTTCTGCTATTTTTCACAGCCTTATGCTGACAGTTGTAATGGGGTTATCCGAATTATTAGTTGTAGGCTTTGTTCCTAATCTTTATATATTATTTTTCCGTGAGTCAGGCACTATTAATAATACTGCACTTTATGTTTTCATAAGTAAAACAATTTATCTATTCATATCACAGGCTGTATCCACAATCCTGAAAAAAGGAAAGGTTCATATCCTTACTCTGATAGAAGCACCCTTTTTCTTTCTATCATTCCTGCAACATCTATAATTATTATGTTATGTCTGTGCTTTATATGTATAAGCATACCGCTTACTTCAAAGGTTAATGCATATAGTTCTGTGTCCATACTGCTTTTACTGGCAATTAACATGTTCACATTTTATATGCAGCAGATTATTGTCAGGAAAAACAATGAAAATGCCCGCCTTTTACTTGAATTACAACGCGAATCGGATAATGTACAGTATTATAATTCTCTCAAAGACAATTATAATAAACAGCGGATATTGATTCATGATATCAAAGAACACCTTAATACAATCGCAGTCCTTAATGATGGAAGTCATACGAAAGAAATATCTGATTATATATCTGAGCTTTCTGATAGTGATGCACTTAAAAGATCAAGAACATATTGCCGGAATCCTATATTTAATGCAATTCTGTCACGTTATGCAGAGATTTGCGAAAGTGAGAGAATCAGTTTTGCTGCCGACATAAGATACAGAACCTTAGAATATTTTTCTGCTAATGATTATGCTTCATTGTTCGGTAATCTGCTCGACAATGCTGTTGCCGCTGCAATTGGTACTCCGCATGCATTTATTGACTGTAATGTCTCACTTATACAGAATGGCAATGCGGATCTTATTACCGTTACCAACTCATGCAGTAATAATCCGATTGCTTCCGATGGGACTTTACATACAACCAAAGCGGACACTATTAATCATGGTCTTGGAACTCTAAGCATTAAAAGAATTGTTGACAGTTACGATGGAATTATGAAATATTCGTACGATGAGAAAGACCGTTATTTTAAGTATACTATACTAATACAACATCCTGGTATTATGCAATAGTTTTGGCACATTCGGTAATATATGGCATATTCTGCACATTTATTAATTTCATAAAATGCAAAAGATTCCGATTGAACTACTCAACCGGAATCTCTTTTTATCACATTATTCTGTTATCATTATCTTAGAAAAGACTCTTAACAGTATTAACTACATTCTCTACTGTGAATCCAAAATGCTCGAATAACTGGTTAGCCGGACCTGAAGCTCCGAAGCCCTTCATGCAGATTACCTTTCCGTCAAGTCCTACATATCTGTACCAGCCGAAATCTGAAAGTGCCTCAACTGCAACTCTCTTTCTTACACTCTTAGGAAGGACTGATTCCTTGTATTCCTCTGACTGCTTCTCGAATACGTCCATAGATGGCATACTAACTACTCTTACATCTATTCCTGCATTCTTAAGCTCTGCCTTTGCAGATACAGCCAGGTTAACTTCAGAACCACTTGCAATAATAATTCCATCTGGAGTCTCTTTATCAGAATTCTCAAGAATATATGCACCCTTAAGTGCTTCCTTAGATGAACCTGCCATCTGTGGAAGATTCTGTCTTGTAAGAACTAATGCTGTTGGCTCATCCTTAGATTCAATAGCATATTCCCATGCAAGTGCTGTCTCTGTTCTGTCACATGGTCTGAATACTGTGAAGTTAGGCATTGAGCGGAATGCTGCAAGCTGCTCAATTGGCTCATGTGTAGGTCCGTCCTCACCAACTCCGATACTGTCATGTGTGAATACATATATAAGTGGCAGCTTCATAAGTGATGTAAGTCTTGCCATTGGCTTTGTGTAATCACTGAATACGAAGAATGTTGCAACGAATGGTCTTAATCCACCATGAAGTGCAAGTCCGTTACCAATTGCTGCCATAGCCTGTTCTCTTACACCAAAGTGAAGGTTAGTTCCTGCATAATTCTCCTTAGAGAAATCTCCTGCATCCTTCATATTAGTCTTATTAGATGGTGCTAAATCTGCTGAACCACCGATAAGGTTAGGCATTACATTCTTAATCATGTTAAGAATTGTTCCGCTTGAACTTCTTGTTGCTTCTGCCTTCTCTGGCTTTGCAAGGTATTCCTCAGAATTGAATAAATCGGACATATCACATCCATTGTAGTACTTATCCCAGAGTTCCTTCATCTCAGGGAACTTCTCACAGTATTCAGCAAAAAGCTTATTCCATTCTTCTTCCGGTTCAGCCATTCTTGCAGCTATCTCTTTATAATGGTCATATACTTCCTGTGGTACTTCAAAATCACCCTTGCATGGCCAGTTAAGATTTTCCTTAAGTGCTGCAACATTATCAATACCAAGAGGCTCACCGTGTGCGCTTGCCTTACCCTGCTTTGCAGGACAGCCGTATCCGATAAGTGTATTAACCTTGATAAGTGAAGGTCTTTCCTTATCAGCCTTAGCCTCCTCAATAGCCTTGCCGATAGCTTCAATATCATTGCCATCAGCAACCTCGATTGTCTGGAAGCCAAATGCTTCAAATCTCTTCATTACATTTTCAGTAAATGCAATATCTGTGCTTCCCTCAATTGATATATTGTTAGAATCGTAGAATACAATAAGCTTTGAAAGGCCTAATGTTCCTGCAAGTGAGAAACACTCTGATGAAATACCTTCCATCATACAGCCGTCTCCACCAAGTACATATGTGTAATGGTCAACTACATTGTATCCTTCCTTATTAAATACAGATGCAAGATGTGCTTCTGCCATAGCCATACCTACTGCCATAGCCATACCCTGTCCAAGAGGTCCTGTTGTTGCTTCAACACCAACTGTATGACCATACTCTGGATGTCCTGGTGTCTTAGAACCCATCTGTCTGAAATTCTTCACATCATCTAAAGAAAGATTGCCAATTCCAAGTAAATGGAACAATGAATAAAGAAGCATTGAACCATGTCCGCCAGAAAGAACGAATCTGTCTCTGTTCTCCCATTCTGGATCAGCCGGGTTGTAATTCATATGGTTAGTCCATAATTCATAAGCTGTTGGTGCAGTTCCAAGTGGAAGTCCAGGATGTCCTGAATTAGCCTTCTGGATTGCATCTGCTGACAATACCCTGATTGCATTAATTGACATTTCATCGATGTTAGTCATATTTTCCTCCCTGTGTAAGCACATCTGTGCATAATATTATAAGTTATCTGTCTTTAAAATCTGCCTCTGTCAAGAATATAACATCACCATTCTCGCTTCTCTTCTTCTTAAGTCCGCCAAAGAATCTTCTTGATGCTCTTCTTTCAGAGTTGACAATTGCCTGATTGATAATTTCCTTGATATCATCAAGTTTAATATTATCATTCACGTTATGAAGTTTGTCAATCTTAAGATACAGTTCCAGTAATGCATCATCATCAACCTCATACTGTCTCTTTCTTGCGAATCTCTTCGCCATCTCAACAAGCTCATTAACAGTGTACTGCTTAAGAACAATTCTGTGATTGAATGTCTTGGTAAGCTCAGGATTAAAGTTGATAAGAACATTCATGTCTGTATCTGAATCTTCAAATATGACAATCATTCTTCCTGTATCCTGTTCAAGACAGTTAAGCAGTTCATTAATTCTCTTAGGCTGGATTGTTCCTGCGCCTTCAACGATAAGAGCTGTTCCCTTAAGTCTTCCCATTGCCTTGGCAATACCTCTTTGGTTAATACTCTCTCCTGATGTCTTAGCAATCTTCTTTGGCTGGTCTGGATATAAAGTATTAATAGCTCTAATTATAGTTCTTGCAAGGTCTGTCTTATCAGAACTTGAATTACCAGAAATAAGAATATTTCCTGATGCTGATGAATTCATCTGCATTTCATCGTCAATTGTATCGAAAAGATCAGCTAACTGTTCCTCAAGTCCTGGCATATCTCTGTACTTTCTGAATATCTTTGCCAGCTCTCCTGTAAGCTTCTTCTCTATCTGCTCAGTTTCTTCAATCTCTTCTTCCATAGTCAATGGCTGTTCTTCTTCTTGTCTGGTGAATGGAATTACTGTTTCTTCCGGCTCAACACCTGCAGCTACCTCATCTAGTACAACAGCCTCCTCACCTTCTTCTTTATTGTCTTTATTATCAATATCTTCATTCATAATTGAATTGATATCTGAAATCATTGATTCTGACACAGTTGGTATCTGTGCTGTAACTAAAGGAATATCTTCATTCTCTATAGCAGTTGCTGCCTGCTCTAGTCTCGCTGCAGCCTTACCTGTTCTTATTGCAAGATCCATTCTCGCTGAATCAACTGCCATCTGTGCAAGAGCTGCTCTCTTTGCTTCTTCCTTATCAATCTCCTTACCATCAGCCAGTGCTTCTGCTTTCTTCTGCTCTACCAGCTTTTCATAAGCTGCACTTTTCTCGTCTTTCTCATCAAGATAACGCTCAAGCTCTGACTTGGAGAATTCCTTAGTATCCTGCTTGCCATACTTTTCTTCTCTTACAGACTGCATCCACTCTGTTATATCCATCTGGCCTTCAATCTGGTCATCATCTTCCTGAACTTCTGCATCATCATTAATAACCTGTTCAGTTACAGGAGCCGGAGTCTTAACCTCCTTTGCAGGCTGTTCTTCCTTATTCTTAGAAGCTGGTACAAATGTCTTAACATCAGCATCTTCTTCCTCATCACCGAACAAGTCACTCATCTTGGCAGCAAGCTCTTCCTGAAGATTTCTTGTATCATATAAATTGTTATATTCAGGTACAGGAACATTAATATCTATATTCTCTGCTTCCTTATTGATTCTTTCCTCAGCTTCTTTTCTCTGTTCAGCTTCGTCTTCTTTATTGATCTGCTCATAATTATCAGCTAATTTCTGCTTTGCATTCTCAATAAGCTCCTTAAGTGAGACATTTGCCTTATTAATCTCGCTTGAGAAATTCTTCTCTCCATCTTTGCTAAGTGTCTCAGAAACCTCTGGCTTCTCCACCTGAGGAGTCTCTATCTTAGACATAACAACAGAGCTGTCCTTAGTATTATCTGCATCTTCATCCTTATTCAGAGCTTTCATTAAAAATGCTTTGATATCATCATTCTGGTCGTTCTGTACAAGGTCTATTGAAAGAGGTCCTTCCTCCTGTTCCTTAGCAAACTCAGGAACATTCAGACTTACCTCTGGCACTGGCTGTTTACCAGTTGATTTCTGTTCTTTCTCATCTTCTTCACGGAAAACATCTTCAACTTCATCTCTCTTAAGATTAGCAAGTTCCTTCTGCTTTGCAAAAAGCTCTTCCTTAGTTGCCTCTATATCTTCCTTTCTTTTTCTTACATCTTCTAAGATACCTTTCTGTGTCTTAGTAAGAACAACACCAAGCTTTTCCTTTAACTGTACTGCTTTCTCAACGTATATACCATCCTGAAACCACAGAACGATATTATCACATGTCTTAATACATTCTTCTTTTCTTCCAGTCTTATAATACAGCTTTGCAAGCTCATACATATACTTCTCATCAATCTCATGATCCCTGTAATCCTCTAAGATTCCTACAAGTTCATTATCTGATGCATTCTGTGCCTTTCTAAGGTCATAATACAGGATGAATCTGCTCACATCATGCTGTGAAGATTTGCTGTATTCTTCATAAAGCTCGTTAGCATTATCAAAATCTCCAACTTTAATAAAGAATTCAGTAAGCTTATAAACCAGCTTTCTTCCGCCAAGGTTTCTGTTATAAGCAAGAATTGCCATGTCTCTTGCTTCTTCATAGTCCCCGACTGCTTCCTGTACATTAATGGCTGTGGCAAGTGCCTGCCAGTCTTTAACCTTAGTCCAGTTAATATCCTTAGCTATGGCTGCCGCTTCCGTGTATTCCTTTTTCGCTGCCAGCTTCTTAATCTGGTCTATCTTAATTCCTAATTCGTATTTATTCATGATTATATATTCCTCATTCCAATGCTTACTTGATGAATGTTGTGAATAATTTATTTATCGCATTTTACAACTCATTAAAGTTTAGCACAGCCTAAGTTCATTGTAAACCAAGTTCACAGAATTGTTACAAATATGTTACAAAAAATCAAATGTAGCCTGTTCGTAATCCATTCTCGTGTATTCCAATTCTGATTCCTTCGTGCTGCTGTAATAATCAACAACCACAGTCTGCTGCCTTGAATCAACAAGCTTCTGACCAAGTATGTAATTAACATCGAATCTTCCTGTAATAGCAGGAGTTGCACCTCTTGCCGGAACAATAAGCTGGACATGATTAGTTGCAAGCAGCTTAAATATTGGCTCCCATATGTATATATCCTTTGCCGCACCGAATGGGTTATCTATGAATATTGTCTTACCCTCAACACCTTCATTACCTGAAGAATTCATATTAGATATGTAGTTGATAATCGCAATAAGGAACTGGATATATATACCCTGTGACTGTCCTGTTGAGCCAACCGCTTCCTCATATCTTAAATAACGGCTCTGGTCCTTGATTCTCTCTCTCTTATACAGATTAATTCTGATTGAATTCATATCTGTGACAATAACTGAGAAAAGTCTCTTCCATGACAGTCTGTTTCTTATATACTTGAGTCTTTCCGCAGGCTCTTTAAAACTTTCCGCCATAAAAACAGTTTCATCAATATATTCAGACATCTTTTCCTTATATAATTCTTCCTTTATATAAGGAATCTGCAAACTGATTATTGCAATCTGTTCTCCGTCAAGATTGATATTAGACAACTGTGGCAGACGGTCAAGCTCAGTCTTAATATTACTGCATGTCTGGATACAACGATTTTCAAAGTTATCCTTAATCATCTGCATATCCTCTATACCCTTGGCAATGCGGTCTTTTTCTAACTGTATAAATGTGTTCGTCTCATTTAACGATTCAATCATACTTCTGGTCTTAGCCACATTTTCAGGAACATTAAGTGATATCCTTACTTCATCAGCAAGCTCGACTGCATTAAATCCGTTAAGCAGGTCAATAAGCTTAGATTTATTCTTATTAAATTCATCAACCTTCTTATACTCTAATCTGGTAATTGAAGCATATTCTTTATGAACAGCCTCATATTCTGTAAGATTAGCTGTAATTCCCTGTGCATCCTCAGGACGGAATTCTTCTGGAACATGCATGCCCGCATCAGACACGATTCTTTCAAGGTCTTTTCTGCATACAAGAATGTCTTTTAATGAATCAGACATCTGTCTGCGTGTCTTTTCCTGAACCTTGGTGTTATCCTCTAACTTCTTAATAAGTACCTTGTGCTGTGTAATGAATTCATCCGGGTCATCGCATGGGAATTCATTAAAGCTTCCATAATTATTCTCAATCTGGTTAATACCATGTGCGATACTTCCCTCAAGTCTATTAAGAAGTGCTTCCTGTGACTCAAGCTCTTCCCTTACAGAATCACTGCTCTTCACAAGATTATTAAGAGCATCCTTGGCATTCCTTAACTGCTGTGAACCTGCTGCCATAATCCCACCGGCTTCATACTTTGCCTTGATATCGTCAAATGTATAACCTCTGTACTCTATTGCATCACGACATTTGTTCATAGATGCAGACAGATGGTTCATCAGCGCCTGCTTATCTGCAAAGTCACTGTTCTTCTGTGAAAGTGCTGTCTTTAATCCGGTGAATCTGCTCTCTATTTCATCCTTATCAAGACGGTATGTATCGTCATCGATTTCTATTGAAACATTTTCATCATAATAAGGTGCGTACTGCTCCTCCCATGACTTAATGATTTCATCATATGCCTTTCTTGTACTGTCCTCGAAATCTCTCGCGGTATCATACTCAGAATTAGCAGAAGCTGCTGCCTCCTCGCACTCATATATGCGGTTTCTTGCACTGTCCACATCAGCCTTCAGTCCCTTTAAGCGCTCATACTTTTTATCTATAGAAGTATTCATCTCCATAATACGCGAGAGCAGGCTGCATGTTGTTTCCTTCTCTTCTATATCATCTCTTGTCTGTGCGAGGTTCCTTGAAAGCTGCTCTTTAACCTCATTTAACACACTTCTCTTCTTCTCAGCCTCAATAATTGCAGCCTCGCTGTCAGCAATCTTTAATCTGATTGCTTCTGCCTCGGACGCATCCACCTTTCCAGACGCAGCATTATATACAAGTGCAAATGTATAATCATTCCACACAAGCTCCATTCTATCGGCCAGCTTTCCTGCCTGCGCCTTATGCGACTCAAGCTCCTCCTGTGCAAGCTTAATCTGTGTCTCAAGCTTTGCCTCATCACGCAGGAACGACATATCCTTTAATGCGAATACAATCAGGTCTTTGTTAATCTCTAACTTAGTATCAATAAGCACCTGCTCGCTTATAACAGGATAAGCAGCCGCACCCTTGCCAAAATCCTTAAGCATCTCATCTGCTTTGATTCTCTCGAAATCGTTCTTTATTATAAATGCGTACTCAATGAAAGGTGTTCTCTTTAACACATCTCTTTTCTGTCCTGCATTCAGGGCTGCAAACCACTCATATCCCTCAACAACATCTGAACCGTACTGGCTCTCAAGGTATTCCTTAAGCCTGTCTCTCTCATGACTCTTACAGATATATGTTCCCTTTCTTGCATTGTCAATAAAGTTCTCAAGTTCCTGTGCTGCCTTACACTCTTCTGTAAATTCACTGCGCATCTTCTGGTAAGTCTCAAGAATAACCGAAAGCATTGCCTCGTCATTATCTGCACTATATATTTCACGGATTTTGCCCATACGCTCAGCATCTGCATTACCAGCTTCATCAGCCTTTTCTAGCTTTTCTGACTGCTCTGTGAATATATCAATAAGTGCTTTATTGGCAGATATTGTCTCATTAAGTGACATTAACTGCTGCTGCACATCATTGAATTTTTCGGACATTCTTGTCTCTTCATTCTTTAACAGTTCTTTATCCCTGAATGACTTATCATATTCTTCAGACGCATTTTCACATACGACAGTTCCTGCCTCTGATAAAGCTACTCCAAGCTGTGTCTGTAATTCCTGTATCTCATTCTCAAGATTATCCGAAAGACTGCCAAGACCTGCCGCCTCTTTGTCAGCATTTCTAAGATTATCCTTAGCCTCTGATAATCTGACTTCCAGAGCCTTAACACGGTTAGCTGCTATATCAAGCTTTTCCTTAAGTCTTCTGGTCTCTGTCTCATAGAATTTTCTGTAACCTGCAGCAAGTATCTTTAACTCTGCTGTTATATCAGTATCTTCTCTTAATCTGTTATCTATCGCAATCTGAAGTCCTTTATAGGACTTCTCGTATTCTGCATAATCTTTATAATCACCCGCAGACTCCATCAAAGAAAGCTTTCCTCTTGCCTCTTCAATTGTAGCGTTCTTGAGTTCAAGTGCCTTTCTTGTCTCATTAACAAGGCTCTCAACTCCTGCCATCGAATTCTTTTCAGACATAACCTCTGCAACTGCTATAGCTTCCTTCTCGTGTGCAAGCTCATCATACATCTTAGTGATAAGGTCATCCTGACTCTTAAGTTCCTTATCCTTCTTATCACTTTCCCGCATAGCAACAAGAAGCAGGTCATATAGCTGCTTCTCTATTTCTTCTTTTCTGTTGTAAAATGCTTCATATGTCGACAGATATTCTTTAAAACTGTCGATAGCTGCAATCTGGCTGTCATATGCTCCAAGCTGTGAGTGTTTCTTTGAAAGCTCCACTAACTTGTCCTTAATATCCATAAGAGTCTGAGCCATCATGCCCTCATCATTATCAACTGACAGCTTGTTATTGAAGGATTTCTGGATAATCTCCTCTATAAGCAGATCCTCAACAACCTTACGGCTTGTCTTATAATTTGACTCGAAATATGTTCTTACATGTCCCTCTGTCTTGTTAATTCCACGCACAATTTCCCATGCACTCTCATATATTCCGTAGTTGCTTATGAAGCTCTGGTAATCACCTTTTCTGTCAAATATCTTAACAACATATTTGTACCCGCCCTTCTCAAGGTCACGAAGATAAGCCTTAAGTCCGTTATATGTAATTCTCTCTCCATTACTTACAAGTGGAAGATTCTTAATATCGTTATCGCCAAACTCCCTGTAGAATATGCAGTAATTAAAGTATTCAACACTTGCTGTCGGTGCAGCTGTCTGTTCCTGTCCATCCTGATTCTCATCGTCTGTGCCTCTTCCCTTTCTTGCACAGAAACCAGTTGTCATGAACCTGAAACCATCCTTCTGATAACATGGATCTAACTTCCACTCAACCAAAGAATGAATACATGTATTACCGCTTCCCTGTCTGAAAAGCTTCTCAATAGGCTGCTTGTCATCAAGTGTGCAGTTAGGAAGCATATTCTGCATAAGAAGCAGCATAAGCAGACTCTTACCACCGCCATTGGCAAGGTCATATATAGTATTCTGGCAGTTGAAGCGCATCACGAAATCGTCGTACACCTGTGTACCGAAATTATATTTAACATTATTAACTCTGATTCTGTTAATCTGTGGCATCGCGTCCTCCATTCATAAGTTCGGCAAATCGTCCTCTGTAATCATCAAAATAATTCTCTATAAGACTTCTGAATCTGTCTGTCGGATAATATCTGTCCTGACTCTCAACTAAAAGTTCCTGCGCAACGCAGAAATTAAGCACAAGCTTTACCATACCCGACTTGGAATTTCTTGCTGCTCTCGCTCCTGTCTGATCCTCTACTGTTGTCACCGGAAGCTCGTCCCATGTAAGTGCTATCTGCTTAAAGCTGTTCTCCTCAACCTCATCAAGCACAAGCCCTGTGCTCTTATCGACAATACCACCTGTTGTCTTATCAACATTTTTAATGATGTCCTCAAGTCTTATGAACTCAGCATAAGTTGAACTCATTGTATCTGAATAAAACTCTGTTATTATGTTGTAGATTATGAAATACGCAAGATATAATTCTTTATTAACTCTTAATCCAAGTACATTTCTTAATTCCTCGTTGGAATATCCAAACACCTTGTTATTATCACCTGCACTCACATACAGACCATTGTTATATTCATATATGTTAAGATTAAGTTTCTTAAGTGACATATGAACGATGTCATACACTTCTGCATTATTATTGTATTCCTGATAAAGAGCTGCATTCTCGCCCCTCTCAGACACATTTTCCCCTGTGATAAGCTTGGAAACTATGTCCAGCGCCTTATCTAGATTTCTATTCTCCATGTGCTTCCTTTCGTACCAATTCAACATCTGCCATCATACAGTTATCCGACAATATAACCTGCCCGCCAAGCCCTTTTCTTATTGCAAATGTAAAGCTTTCCGTATCTTTAAAGCCTTCCCCTAAGTATGCATCAAGAAATGTATCTTCTCCCGCATCACCGCCAAGCTGGTACTCATCCTTCTGGCACAGATTAACAAAGAAAGAGAAGAAATCTGCATTTCTTAGAATCTGCTCACCATACGCCCTCTTCATTGCATCTGCAAACTGACCGAGTGTTATAATGTCCGATTTTTTCAAACACACAATGAGATTTTTCATAAGGAATACATAATTATCCTTAATTCTCTTTTCTTCAATCTCATCTTCGAATTCAATATCTTCCGGTCTTTCATTGCTTATAAGCTCTTTCTCCTCATATCTTGGAGGCTTCACCATAAGCGCATCATCAATGCTTATCAGGTCAAATGTCTTTCTTATGTTCGGCTTTAGAAGCGGACTTAACATTGTGACTAATATATCTGCATTGTCCCTCTTAATCATATCTGAAAGTGCCGATGTGAAATCCATATGGCTTCTTAATCTGCCAAGCTTGGCGCGTCTTACTGCGTCATCGGTCATCTTCTGCATTTCTGTACAATCCTTTAACAGCTCGCTGTGCCTGTTCATTGCCTGCTTAAGCTGAGTCTCAAGACTGTATATTTCGTTCATCGTCCTGTAATAGCCTTCGCCTGTGCTGCCCGATGCATTAAGCTTCTCAATTGATTTTGCAATAAGGTCACGGTTCTTCTTAAAAAGCTTTTCTTCATCATCAAACCATTTCATTCCTGTCTTGACGAATTCCTCATAAGCCTCTATTCCTGCAAATACATCGCCCGACAGAATTGTCAGCACTTCATTCTTCTTTAACTTAAGACGGTTGACCTCTTCGTTGATTCTTTCAACTACTTCAACTCCGCCACGGAAGTTCTGTGAATTAATCATTTTTTCAAGAAGAAGCTGGGATACGCTTATCCTGCTCTCGTCCTTGATTTCCTTGGTATCAAGATAGAATTCAATAGCATCAGGGCTTATCGAATACCACACAGTATTGTCTCTTATCGAACTCTCGATTATCTTCATTCTTGATACTCTCTTTTTCCTGTCCACCGGATCAAAATACGAGAATTCAAATGGCCTGCCATCATTCTTTATCTTGTCAAATATATAATCAGCAATCTCCTTGCTGTCCTGTTCATTCAAATCAAGCCCGAAATCTCTCTTAAGTATCAGCCTTAAGAAATCGAGATATTCGGGATATGTAACATCCTTTTCCTTAAAATTATTCTCCTCTATAAAGAAACGGAGAACCGCCATAACTATATAGCCCATATCAAGGATTTCGTATTTGCCATCCTTGAAATTAGAAAATGATGTGTCTATCAGTCTGAAGAAAGGATAATATTTCTTCAGATTAAGCATTCGTTCACGGTGATCCGATATGATATCACCTGTCATATTCTCTGCCATAGTATTCTTCATTTCTGCGCACGCATTTTACACATATTGTCTTAACGCCCGGTGCGCCAGGGCATTAAGCTTAAAGCTTGGTTCTTCACCAAATTTAAAGCTCGGTTCTTCCGTCTAATGCTCTTAAAAGTGTAACCTCATCGATATATTCAAGATCGCCGCCGACAGGAACTCCGCTTGCAATTCTTGTCACCTTAATTCCTGTTGGCTTTATCATTTTGCTTATGTACATTGCTGTTGTCTCACCCTCCAGATTGGAATTAGTTGCGATAATAACCTCGTCAACATCTCCCTGAAGCCTTACCATAAGCTCCTTTAACCTGATATCAGCCGGTCCGATTCCAAGCATCGGGCTTATTGCTCCATGAAGAACATGATATACACCCTCGTACTTTCCTGTCTTTTCATATGCCGCCATATCTCTTGTATGTTCAACTACCATAATTGTCTTATGGTCTCTTTTCTGGTCGCGGCATATCGGACACAGTTCTTCATCTGTAAGTGTAAAACACTCCTTACAGTAGTGTATATGCTGCTTTGCATCAATCATTGTGTCTGCAAGGCTCTTAACCTCAGACTCAGGCATGTTTATAATGTGAAATGCCAGGCGCTGGGCGCTCTTCGCCCCAACCCCTGGTAATCTCGACAATTCTTCAATTAATCTGTTAATATGACCACTGTAGATGTCCATTAGAATAAGCCTCCGCCTAATCCTCCAAGTCCTCCAGTAATCTTAGCCATCTGTGCCTGTGACTCTTCTTCGCATTTTCTTAAAGCTTCATTAGTAGCTGCTACGATTAAATCCTCAAGCATCTCTACATCATCTGGATCAACTGCTTCAGGGTCAATCTTAACCTTAGATACTTCTCTCTTACCTGTAACAGTTACCTCAACTACTCCGCCGCCTGCTGTCGCACTGAATTCCTTATTCTCAAGCTCTGCCTGCTGCTCCTCCATCTGACGCTGCATTCTCTGTGCCTGCTTCATCAGATTATTCATATTACCAGGCATTCCTCCTGGAAAACCACCTCTTTTAGCCATTATATAAGTTCCTCCTTATCATCTACTTCTATATCTATGCCTACGAGTTCCTTAAGATCCACGAATCTGCTGTGGAAATCCTCATCATCGTTAAGCTTAGTCACTTTAATTGAAACCCTTACTCCTGTTCTCTCCTCAATTACATTCTCTATGCTCTCCATAACTTCCTGTCTGCTGAGTGAATTATAGGCACTAAGTGATTCTACCATAATTTCAAGACTAATTCCATCTTCTGCTAATGTAACATGTGCAGCCTGTAAAAATGTCTGATTAACCGGATCATCTATCGTTGCAATGATATCCTTCCAGCCTGCCGCAATTGCCTTAACATCTTCCGGAACAGCGTCATATACACGCTTAACTACAGGCTTCTTTGGAGTCTGCTGCTGTACTGCTGCCTGGCCTCCCGCAGCACCTGCATTTACAAGTCTGCCGCTTTTAATATCATCAAGTACTTTCTGTAACTGCCCTTCAAGCATTGTCACACGGCTTACAACATCGCCGATATCCTGACTGTTATCCATTGCCGGACGCATCAGCTTTATAAATGTTATCTCTGTCTTAACTCTCTTCTGTGTTGAAAACTTCAGGTCATTTGATAATTCTGACAACACTCTTATATAGTACATAAGCGTATCTATATCAACATTCTGTGCATCTTTCTTCAGGTCTTCAAGATTATCTGCCGATACCTCTATTACATCTTCAATTCTTTCTGCATCTTTAGTTGTCTTAATAAGAAGCAGATTTCTAAGATACCATATAAAATCTGTAACAAACTGTGAAAGGTCTCTTCCCTGCATTATCAAATCTTCCATAAGTGACATGCACACGGCAACATCTCCTGACAGGATTGTTGAAAGCATTTTACTAAATACTGCCGTGTCAACTGCGCCAAGAACATCTAATACATTTTCATACTTAAGGTCTTTTCCCAGATAGAATGCCAGACACTGGTCTAACAGACTTAACGCATCTCGCATAGAACCATCTGCAGCTTTGGCAACATATTTTATTGCCTTATCCTCTACATTCAGTCCCTCCGCCTTCATAAGTTCTGACAGTCTGCCTGCAATTGTCTCTATTGTTATCCTGTGGAAGTCATATCTCTGACATCTTGAAAGGATTGTAATAGGAATCTTCGCCACTTCTGTAGTAGCCAGTATAAATATTACATATGCAGGAGGTTCTTCCAATGTCTTTAACAATGCATTGAACGCTCCTATTGAAAGCATATGAACCTCATCAATTATATAGACTTTGAATCTTCCTTCTGTCGGTGAGTACTGTACTTCTTCTCTTATCTGTCTTATATTATCGACACCATTGTTAGATGCCGCATCTATCTCTATTACATTCATGCTTGTTCCAGCTGCAATCGCCTTGCATGTCGGACACTCCCCACAAGGGTTGCCATCAACCGGATGCTCACAATTAACTGCCTTCGCAAATATCTTGGCAACTGATGTCTTACCAGTTCCTCTTGTTCCGCAGAACAGATATGCATGGCCTATTCTGTCTGCATTAATCTGATTTCGCAGAGTTGTTACTATTGTATCCTGTCCTTTGACATCATTAAAATTGTCCGGACGCCATTTTCTGTATAAAGCCTGATATGACATGGTTACCTCCCTCTGCGCTGTATGTTTCTTTCCTCTACTATTTCGTAAGCCAAGTCTTTCCGTGGCTTCGCCACTCCCAAGCCTTGGTAATTCACAACTCCCGGGCTTCCGCCCTTTCGTTGTTCATTACGGGCATTCGTCAGATAAACAAGAATCCAAGCACGCTTGTTTCTTGTTTGCATGACTCATTGCTTACGAAAAAAGCCGTGCGCCCGGCTTCGAACTGATATCCACAGACGTTACCGATGCAGTTAGCTCGATCCAGGCACCCTTTCAACACCCGGAAGATTCCACTTAATGCTGCTTCATTCCTGACCTGACATGGTTCGTGGATTTCCGTCGTGAAAGACCCAAATGTCAACACCACTTACACCGGGCTGCTCCATAAATATCAGCCCTCTGCCGAACATCACCCCTGCTATAGCGGATTGCAGGTTCAAGGTGCCGCTACTACCCCGGCTGCACGGTATTTCAATTATACTTGTTATATATGCTTGTTGTCAAGGTGTGAAGCGTTGACAAAATAAGACAGCTAAATAAGCCAGTCCCTAAGAATCATTTCCTAAGGACTGGCTTTAGCAATCCTTGTCAGAACAGGCGGCAAAACCAACTTCTTACCACTCCCGAATATCACCAGAAACTTGCCAAAACCTACTATCCTCTATCAACTTCGCTATTGCGTAGGTCTTTTCAAGCACTGTGAGACTGTCATCCCCTCTTGCTAACCTACTCAATCATTATATTTTTGCCTTTTCGTAGGTCTTTTTCCCAACTTTCTTCTATTTAATGATACTCTTACCTCTCCAAAGACCTACTACCTCCACTGTATTAGCTTGATTAGTGGGTTTTTCTCTTCCCAACACGTCTTTTTCTCATAATTTCAACCCACCCATTCTGCATATTGTGAGGCTTGCGTAGGTCTTTCCCTCTTCAACACGCTGCAGCCAGCAACCCCCACGATATTAACAATCTCCACACACAAAAGACAGCCTCCGCAATCCACGCAGAAGTTGCCTTAAACCATTACCTTAAACGTATTACTCCAAACATATTATTCCTGTTCTTCATACCTAGGAAGCTCAACTATCACCGCCTCATGATGAACAGCTGGAAGGAATTTCTCCATCACTTCCTTGGTCTTTAACTTAAGACTTGATGTATTAATGCAGGGATGACATCCGAGAGATTCTCCCTCAAGCACTTCCTTATCCATCAGTAACTGCACATGGTTATCCGTATCATTCATAAGTCCCATTATGGATACCGAACCCGGTGTTATATCAAGGAATTCCTCCATATATGATTCATCTGCAAATGAAAGTCTCGCTGAATTAATCTGCTTACTCAGATCCTTTGTCTTAAATGGCTTGTCACCCGGCATCATAAGCATATAAAAATTCGTCTTCTGTCTGTTACATAAGAAAAGATTCTTACATATAAGTGTGTCCAGAATCTTATCTATGTCATTACACACTTCCATTGTTGTAGCAGGCTCATGGTCTGTTCTGTAATATTCCATTCCAAGCTTGTCCAACAAATCATATACTCTGATTTCTTTTTCTAATCTTCCTGTTTCATCGGCAGGTCTTCCTTTAATAAGTTCCATGATATTTCTCCCTGACAATCTGATATTCCGTTATTCCGACTAACTCATAATCTGATAATCTACTCAAAATAATACAGATATACATCCTCAAGGTCAATATTATCTCCAACTTTTACTGCTTCTTCTGGCAGCTCATCACCTACAACTCTTAACGCAAGACCGTTCTTTCTCTGTCTGATATTGCCAATCTTGTATTCCTTCTGCAGCTCTCCGACCTCGTCAAGCGTGCATGTTATCTCACCGACTTTTCCAGCCATGCTTTCAATAAGCTCAACAGGTGTTCCTGTAGCAATTATCTCTCCGCTCTTTAGAAGAAGTACTTTATCAGCAATACATTCAATATCACTTACAACATGAGTTGCAAAAAGAATTATCTTGTCCTTAGACAACTCTGCAATATAGTTTCTGATTGAAATTCTCTCTTTAGGGTCAAGTCCTGCTGTCGGCTCATCAAGTATAAGAATCTTAGGATTACCAAGAAGTGCCTGCGCAAGCAGCACTCTCTGCTTCATTCCTCCTGAAAATCCTCCAATCTTCTTATATGCAACCTTAGTAAGATTAACTACCTCTAGCAGCTCGTCAATCTGCTGGTTGACTGTCTTAACAACCTCATTGCCATTGTCATCAGTAGTCTTAATCTTCTTAACCCCCTTAATCTCTGCCATATATTTAAGAAATGCTTTAGGCGAAAAATCCTCATAAAATCCCTGCTGCTGCGGCATGTATCCAACCAGACCCCTGAACTGTTTGCCAAGCTTTAATATATCTTCCTCGGCACTGTCCTCTCCAAAAAGAATACTTCCGCCATTCATCTTGTCTCTTGATACATTATCAGTGATAAGATTAATCATCGTACTCTTTCCTGCTCCATTAGCTCCAAGAATGCCATATACTCCCGGTGTAAATGTATAATTAATCCCCTTCAGTGCCTGAACTGTACCATAAGTTTTCTTTAAATTCCTTACCTCTAATTTCATACCCTGTACCTTCTCTTTCCTAATGATTTTCCAACCTTCATCATAACCAGCATAATTACAAACTCACATACCAGCTCTGTCATATAGCGCACAACCATGAATTGTCCTACCGATGCATGAAGTATAAGACTTTTGATACCCCCATACTGCCTGCTTATATAATCATTATACTACTACTCTGTGCCAGTGCAATCATAATTCTGCGCACGTTCCCTCCTTTTACTATTAATACGAAAAATGTTCCTGATAAGTTGACGCATTTTCACAAAAAAGTTAAAATTTTTATAATATTTTGTGGAGGATAATCTAGTGGAGAATACTCAGGTGGTTTTTGAAAAAGATGATTACAGATATATGAAACAGGCAATCACACAGGCTAAGAAGGCTTATAAACTCAATGAAGTGCCTATCGGCTGTGTGATTGTGTATGAAGGAAAGGTTATAGGAAGAGGCTACAACCGCCGTAACACTGATAAAACCTCTCTCGGCCATGCCGAGATTACTGCAATTAAGAAAGCCAGCCGCTACATGAACGACTGGCGGCTTGAGAACTGCACTTTATATGTTACGCTTGAACCATGTCAGATGTGTGCAGGTGCTATTGTTCAGGCAAGAATTCCAAGAGTTGTTATCGGTTCCATGAATCCCAAAGCCGGATGTGCCGGTTCTATACTTAATATCTTACAGATTCCCACATTCAATCACCAATGCGAAATCACTAAAGGTGTATGTGAAGAAGAATGTTCAGAAATGCTCACAACATTTTTCAAGGAACTGCGTAAAAGCAAGAAAAAGAATACTACTGTCACTACTGATGGAGAATAATTATGAAATTTGAATACACTTTTGAAGGCATGAAGCTTAAAGTACTTGATGAAACATTTGCAGGAAAAGTACTTGAATTTTACAGCTCTAACCGTGAGGAATTCGACAGATACGAAGCTGCCAAGCCAGATAATTTCTATACAACAGAATATATTGCAGCCACACTTAAAGCTGAATATGCTGCTTTACTAAAGGGTGAATTCGGCAGATTTTTCCTTTTTTCTGACGACTTACCAGGTGAAATTCTCGGCTCTGTATCTTTTTTTGGTGTTACAAGCATTAACCGTTCTTGCCGCATAGGATATAAGATTGATAAGAATTACCGCCAGTTAGGACTTGGAAGCCTTATGGTTAAACATATGCTTGAGATTCTTACACACGAAAAGGAGATGCACAGGATTGAAGCTTACATTCACCCTCAAAACATCTCCTCTATTAATCTTGTCAAATCTCTTGGCTTTATATCTGAAGGAACCGCCTACTCCTATGTAAAGCTTAACGGCTCATGGCAGGATCATTTAAGATTCGTCTATATCTCCTGATACCAGTATCCGAAATATGGATTGGCATAGTCACTCCTGTGACTCTTCTTAAAATTATTAAAGCCAAACATTGAAGCCATGTAACGTTCACGGTTGCAGTACATTCCCGGAACGCCAACGAAATATTTAGTATTATCAAGGTTATCGCGCACTCTTCCAAAAAGTATGTGTCTGAAATTATAATAGCCATGCAGCAGGAAGCTGTTTCCCGCGATATCAATTTCATTCTGGTTAAGACACTTTAACTTCTCTGGCGACACTTCTATACAATCATAGAAGTAATCATCGTCAAATGCATCTATATAATCAGCCCGCACAAAAAGCTTTTCAAAAGGATCCGTCTGCGTTGCATTGGCTCTGTGTGCTTTTTGCTGCAAATGTTGTGTTTCCGCAGGTATTTTAGCTGCTGCTCCATCAGCTTTTATATTCTCCGGCATGGTTACACTTTCGGCAGCCACCTCTGCCTGTTTTGTCTGAACTATCTGCTGTTCTTCCACCACAATCTGTTTCGTCTGAACCATTTCTGATTTTCCCGCCAACATTGCAGATTCTGACTGAACCGGCTGTTGTCCGCCTGATTCTGACTGTCCCCGTTCCTTCATTGCTGCATTGTATCCAGCCATCTCTTGTCTGACCACCGAAGACTCTGCTGTCTCCTGTCGTTTCTCTTCCTCATCACTCTGCCGCATGCGCTCTTTTATGACAATCTCGGCCTCAGCCTGCTTCTTTGCGTCCATTCCTGAGAACACAAGCATATCAGGAGTTACATCTTCATCTTTCCACATTGAAAGCATGCAGTCATATCTTGCGTCCTCCATTGCAACCGCAAGTCCGCATATATCCCTAAAGCTGTAACCTGTGTCATTTATATTATCAGGGTTAAATACACCACTGTATTCCATCTGTCCCATTTTTACAAGACATTCCCCTAACTTTATAAGCCTGTAGCCGCTGTCAGTAACCATCATATATATTCCAAACATTTCCGGACTGTCTGTTTTAACGCCTCTTAAACTGATGCTTAACTTGAACTGCCCCTGATGAACTAATGCCTTTGCAAAGCCTGCATTTCTGCCCTTTACTCCCTCCGGATATGAATATATGTATGAAACAAGACGCTGATAATCCACAATAAACCTCCCTGATGATTAACTCTCTTATGCACCTTATGCCATGCATTAAGAAAATATTCCATCAGGGAGGTTTTATCTTAATCTACCACCATATTCTTTCCGTTATTTTTTCCGTAATAAAGCCTGTCATCTGCGCGCTTTATCCATTCTTCTATATCACCATCGGCATTTCTCTGCGCCACTCCTATTGTTAGTGATATATTTATCTTCTGCTGTTTATAAATACATTCAGAGTTTTCTATTTCTCTCCTCAATTTTTCTAATACTTCATGTGTGCTGTCGTGGGTTCCATTATGTATAAGAAATTCTTCTCCGCCCCACCTTGAAATCACACAGTTACTGCATATATTTTTCATCTTCTGTGCAATGAAATTCAACACATAATCACCACAATTATGTCCATATGTATCATTTATTTTCTTGAAATCATCTACATCTGCCATTGCAAGCCAGCCTTCATCGTCCGCATCATATTCTTCAAGATAATTAATCATATATCTTCTGCTGTAAAGGTCTGTCAGAAGATCAATGTTGGCAATTGAATTAAGCTTCTTCTCAGACTCAATAACAAGATCGACTATCACCTTAGTATAATATATTAAAAATGCTGATACACTTATTGCATTACATGCAAGCATCACAGATATAATTGTTTTATTAATTTCATACAATGGTCCGTTAATTATAGCTATTGCTGATGATATTATACTTACAGCAACTATTGCTATCGACACAGCCAGTGGATTCGGGTCTTTTGTATCGGTCTTGGTTGATATGTATTGTGAATAAAATATTATAGGTATTAATGACATGCTATACAGATGAAATCCACATTTATACCCAAGACATATTGTTGCAATAGCCATATAAATTATAATTGTTGCATACACACACCACATATATGCACACACTTTCTGCCTTTTTAACAGCATAAAATATAACACATAACCAATCAGTGCTATTACACTGTAATAAATCATTGGTGTTATATTAAAATATACAAATAATGTCAGCATAAATGCAACAAATAAAAACAACGATATGTTAACAACCACGCATAGTTTAACAACCTGTTCCAGATTAAATTCTTTTTTATTAATGCTCATGATATCTCCTGATAATATGTTCTCGATTGTAAGTAGTACTATAGTATCATACAGAAGTTACTTTTGCACTACATTTTTATTGCAGCTTGACATTTTTTATTAAGTTTCATAACATTATTCTTATAGATTGGAGGCAATATGAGCGATAATAAATATAATAATGTTATGCACCTCGGCAACCCAACTAACACGATTGCCGTGCTTAACAGATATGGTTTTGATTTCAAGAAAAAGTTCGGTCAGAACTTTCTTATAGATGAAAATGTTGTTGAGAAAATCGTACGTGAAGCAGGCGTTACGAAAGACGATTTCGTTGTTGAAGTCGGCCCTGGAATCGGAACAATGACACAGATTCTGTGTGAGAATGCCAGAGAAGTTGTTGCCGTTGAGATTGATAAGAAGCTTATTCCTATCCTTACAGAGGACACACTTTCTTATTATGACAATGTAACAGTAATCAATGAAGATATCTTAAAGCTTGATATCAAGAAGCTTGCAGATGAGAAGAATGACGGCAGGCCAATCAAGGTTGTTGCCAACCTTCCATACTATATAACAACACCTATTATTATGGGACTTTTTGAGAGCCATGTACCATTAGACAGTATAACTATCATGGTTCAAAAGGAAGTAGCTGACCGCATGCAGTGCGGTCCGGGAACTAAAGATTATGGCGCACTTTCACTTGCTGTACAGTTCTACGCCAAGCCTAAGGTTGTGCTTAATGTGCCTGCTAGCTGCTTCATGCCTCGTCCTAATGTTGATTCAGCGGTTATCCGTCTTGAGCGCTTCAAGACTCCACCTGTTGATGTTAAGAATGAACATCTTATGTTCAAGATAATAAGAGCATCATTTAACCAGCGCCGAAAGACTATGCTTAACAGTGTCGGCAATTCCGGCATCGGCATCACGAAAGAAGCTCTTACCAACGCATTAGAAACTATGGGACTTCCGCTTACCATCCGCGGCGAAGCCCTTACACTTGAGCAGTTTGCACAATTAAGCAATCTGCTGGTATAAAGAATCTGATAACCAGATGTTTTGTCAACTGTACGTTTTGCCAATCCACTGTTTTGCTAACCGGACGTTTTACCTCCCCAATGCTTTTCCAACCGGATGTTTGGGGTAATTATTCATGCAAAATAACATGATACCTATAAGTAGTCGCATTTTCGCAACTTTAGTAGGTTTTTTTTCAGCAAAATTCACGTAAATCAGGTTATTTCCAGACTAAAGACCTATACAACAACAAAAAAACTGCTATTTAGTAGGTGTTTTCATGGCTTTATCAATAAAAACCACGTTAAAAGACCTACTAAATAGCAGTTTTATTATAATTTATAGGTTTTCACCCAGTTTACACAAGAAAAGGGCTGTCCTGCCGGCAAAGTCCTCGAAACCTTACTCCCCAAAAAGCAGCCTTCTCGCATTCTGGTTAGTAACATCAATAACCTCCTGCGTATCAAGCCCTTTAATCTGTGCCAGCTTTTCTGCAACATATTTTATATTGCGGCTGTCGTTTCTTTTACCTCGGTTAGGCTCAGGTGCCATATATGGACTGTCTGTCTCCAGAACAATTCTATCCATAGGTATATACGCTGCTGCTTCCACAAGCTTCCTGGCATTCTTAAATGTAAGAACACCGCCGATTCCTATAGAAAAGCCCATGTTAAGAAAATCTCTTGCGGCTTCCCTGCTGTATGAATAACAGTGAATTATTCCACCTGTCTCCTGTCCGTGATTACTCTTTAATATGTCGATTGTATCCTGACATGCATCTCTTGAATGAATCATTACCGGCATGTGTGTACGGTACGCTACATTCATCTGTGCTGCAAACCATTCACGCTGCTGCTTCTTCTCAGCCGCAGCCATATCTGCATCATCTGACACATAGAAATAATCAAGTCCGATTTCTCCAAGTGCAACAATCTTTCTGGCCTTAGATTCACCAAGCATGTTTTCCAGCCATTCAATGTCCGATTCTTTCAATCTGACAATATCCTCCGGGTGGAAACCAATCGCTGCATATACCTTTTCATATTGTGCAGCAAGTGCAAGGGAAGCCTCGCAGCCCTGACGGCTTGCACCTACATTAACAATGTAATCAAGCTCCCCTGTATCACTAAGCATGCTGCTTATAAGTTCATCTCTGTCCTCATCAAATCTTTCATCATCATAATGAGCATGAGTTTCAAATATCTTCATATCTATCAGCCAATCTCTGCGCCTTCAATAATATCCTTCTCAAGTGTAAGAACTGATAAGTTATCCTTATCATCCCATGCTGAGATAATCATTCCCTGTGACTCAATACCACAGATCTTTCTTGGCTTTAAATTAGTACATACAACTAACTTCTTGCCAATAAGCTCTTCTGGCTTATAGTACTTCTGGATACCTGATACGATAGTTCTCTTCTCATCACCAATCTGAAGCTCGAACTTAAGAAGCTTTGTCTTCTTAACAGCTTCACATGTAAGAACCTTGGCAACTCTGAACTGAACCTTTTCAAAATCATCAAATGTAATCTCAGGCTTAACTTCAACCTGTGGATATTCTGTAACACCATTAGCCTTCTTCTGTGCTTCCTGAATAGCATCAACCTTTTCCTTAAGGTCCTTCTCGAAGTCAAGTCTTGCAAAAAGAATCTCTGGTGTCTCAGTAACCTTAAGTCCTGTTTCTCTTAAGCCAAATGTTGCAAGGTCATCAAAATCTCTTACTCCTACCTCTGGATTAGCTGGGTAAAGCTGTGCAAGAATCTTATCTGTAGTCTCTGGCATGAAAGACTTAAGAAGATTAGCACCGATTGTAATACTCTCAACAAGGTTGTAGAGAACCTCTGCTAATCTGTCCTGCTGTGCCTCATCCTTTGCAAGAGCCCAAGGCATTGTCTCATCAATATATTTGTTACATCTCTTAAAGAGTGTGAATACTTCTGTGATAGCATCTGCTACATGAAGTGTAGCCATCTTAGCCTGAACCTTGTCTCTTGTTGCTGTTACAACAGCCTTAAGGTCACCGTCAATTGCAGCATCCTCTACGCCAGTCTTATTAACAACTCCACCAAAGTACTTGTTAGACATTGCAATTGTTCTGTTTACAAGGTTACCAAGTGTGTTGGCAAGGTCTGAGTTCATACGCTCAACCATAAGCTCCCATGAGATAACACCATCATTCTCAAATGGCATCTCGTGAAGAACGAAGTAACGTACAGCGTCAACTCCGAAGAGATCTACAAGGTCATCCGCATAGATAACATTTCCCTTAGACTTACTCATCTTACCATCATTCTGTAATAACCAAGGATGTCCAAATACCTGCTTAGGAAGTGGCTCACCAAGTGCCATAAGGAATATTGGCCAGTAAATTGTATGGAATCTGATGATATCCTTACCGATAAGGTGAAGGTCTGCTGGCCAGAACTTCTTGTACTGCTCTGAAGAATTGCCATCAGCATCATATCCGATACCTGTGATATAGTTAGTAAGGGCATCAAGCCATACATAAACTACATGCTTGTCATCAAAGTCAACTGGAATACCCCATTTGAAAGATGTTCTTGATACACATAAATCCTGAAGTCCAGGAAGAAGGAAGTTGTTCATCATCTCATTCTTTCTTGAAACAGGCTGGATGAATTCCGGATGTGTATTGATATGCTCAATAAGCTTGTTGGCATATTTGCTCATCTTGAAGAAATAAGCTTCTTCCTTAGCTGGCTTAACTTCACGTCCACAATCAGGACACTTTCCATCAACAAGCTGGCTCTCTGTCCAGAAAGACTCACATGGAGTACAGTACATGCCTTCATATGAACCCTTATAAATGTCTCCCTGATCATAAAGTTTCTTAAAAATCTTCTGAACCTGCTTCTCATGGTAATCATCTGTTGTTCTGATGAACTTATCATATGAAGTATTCATAAGATCCCATATTCTCTTAATCTCTGTTGAAACATTGTCAACAAATTCCTTAGGTGTAATTCCAGCTTCCTCAGCCTTAAGCTCAATCTTCTGACCATGCTCGTCAGTTCCTGTCTGGAAAAATACATCATAGCCTTCCTGTCTTCTGAATCTTGCAATACTGTCTGCAAGAACGATTTCATAAGTATTACCGATATGTGGCTTGCCTGATGTATAGGCAATAGCTGTTGTCATATAAAATGGACCTTTACTCTGTGGCATATCAATTCCTCCATAATCTATTATTTTAATTCATCGCTATAATGCAAATGTAGTGTGAATCATTTATCCGTAAACTTTATCATAGAAAAATTTACAATAAGTGTCAAGTCTGTATTAAGTATGATACAATATGTGAATAATAAATCAGTATTTCTTATAATATTAATTAAGACAGAAATGAGGATTAGTATGCATAATAAACAATTTTGCCTTTTACATCAATTTCTTAACAAGGCTGTGAGCCTGCTGATAGTTTTTATAATAGTAATTACCCTGTCTGGCTGCAGCCTGCCCTGGAATCAGAAGCAGATATCAGAAACTACTATATCTGCCACCGAGGATAACGCTGATTTCACGGAATATGTAAACAACCTGTTTGCTGACCTGTTAAGTGCCGACATGGTATCTTTGCATGCCTATGTCGAACACCCCAAGGATTTCGGAATTAACGATTATGAGATTACTCTTGGCCGCTACGACCTTGACAATCCCGATGACACCTCAGATTACACCGACATAATATCAACACTTAAATCATTTGACAGAAGCACACTCTCCGCAAAACAGCAGATTACGCTTGATGAGCTTCTTATATATATGGAAAATGAGCTGGAATACAGTGATTTGTACATGTTTAATACACAGCTTCAGACAACTACAGGTATTCATGTCCAGCTGCCACTGCTTTTTGCTGAATACACATTTGCAGAAAAGAAGGATATTGACGAATATATTGAGCTTCTATGTGATGTTGACGGATATTTTGAAAATATGGCTGCATTTGAGAAGCTTCGTGCTGACAACGGATATTTTATGGAAGATACCCTTGCCGATGAGGTAATTGAAAGCTGCAAATCATTCCTTGAGACTGCCGGTTTAGAAGATGGTGCAATGATATCAACCTTTAACGAAAAGCTTGCTTCTGTTGACGGACTTTCTTCACAGGATATTGCAGATTATAAAGCAAAAAATGTGTCCGCAGTCAATGAACATGTAATTCCAGGATATCAGTCCCTTGTAAATGCACTTACTTCATTGAAAGGCTCTAACAGATATTCAGGCGGTTTATGCAATTATCCTGATGGTTCACGGTATTTTGAATATATTCTTTCTTCAACACTTGGCTGGAGCAAATCTGTTGACGAATATGATAAGCTGGTTGATTCTTACCTCAAGAAATATATGCTTAAAATGCAGTCGCTTGCGCTTAAAGACTCCTCTATTCTTGATAAATTTGACACATTTTCATTCAATATGGCAGACCCGGTTGGCATACTTACCGACCTTAAGAAAAGAATAACCGATGATTTTCCTGAGATTCCAGATGTGAATTATAATATCAAATATGTGTCAAAGGCACTTGAGGACTACACCAGTCCGGCTATGTACTTTATTCCGCAGCTTGATAACCTTGATATCAATTCAATATACATCAATTCTTCAGGCACTTCTGCAAGTGAATTATATCCTACACTTGCACATGAGGGTTATCCGGGACACATGTACCAGACGCAGTATTTTGCCGCAACCAATCCTGACTGGATAAGATACATTCTTGCACCAGGCGGATATGTTGAAGGCTGGGCATCATATGTTGAAGTTCTTTCTTATAATTATGCACAGACTGACAACGATGCACTTAACAAAATGTATGCTGCTAATTATGCCACTGTCCTGTGCCTTTATGCAAAAGGGGATATTGGCGTTAATTACTATGGATGGAGTGAAGATGATGTTTACCGATTCATCAGCCAGTATGGTTTTGATGATAAATCAGTCGCTCACGAAATGTATTACGCATTTGTCTCTGATCCAGGCAATTATTGCAAATATGTTCTTGGAATGTTAGGATTTGAGCAGTTAAAGACTAAGGCACAAAGCGAGCTTTCTGACAAATTCAATCTTAAAAATTTCCACCAGTATGTACTGGATATGGGGCCTGTGCAGTTTGATATATTATTTAACAACCTTGATGCATGGATTAAAAGAGAAAAATAAAATTAAAAATGGGATGTTACCTTAACACAATAGTCTGGTAACATCCCTTATTAATTGATTATTATATGCTTCCACCCGGATAATAGCCACCTGAACCACAGCCGCAGCACATAGGCATACATATATTTGAACACAGGCAGAGTGCAACCCACGGAGCACAGCCTGTACAATATGTTGTAGATGACGGCCCCTGATACTGCGTCCTTCTTCCTGCATACCAGCTTCCGCCGCTTGCAATACGCTGATACAGCAACTGATACTGCATATTGTCAGGATCAGAATCCAACGCACGCTTGGCATCTTCCAATGCCGTTGCTTCTTCTCCTTTTCCAAGATGTGCCAACGCACTGTAATAGTACCATCTTCCATCACGGTCAGTTATGTTGTTAAGCACATTAATAGCTTCATCATAACTAGAGTTATTAATATAATTAGCTGCTGCCCTCAGATGCACTGTTGTAGGATCATTGCCATTGAGACTATCACTGCCATATCCATTGCCACCATAGCTTCCTGTATATCCACCAAATCCAAATGGACCAAATCCCCAGAAGCTTCCGAAATCTCCATATCCGCCCTGTGACTGGTTCTGATAATCACCATCATAGCCATAATGATCTGAACGGCCTGTACCATAACGCGTCTGGCTGTATGACTGACTACTGTATCCGCCCTCACGCTCACGCATTATCTGGTTATAAGCCTGCTGTACAAGCTTAAACATCTCTTCTGCCTGATCCTTATTAGGATTATTGATGTTAGCATCTGGATGATACTTTCGGCTCAGTGTTCTGTATGCTTTTTTCACTTCATCATCGGAAGCATCCCTTGATACTCCCAACACTTTATATGGATCTGTCATTATGTTCCTCCAACTGCTTACCGGCAGTGTCAATTCTTTTTCTTCTGGCGGCGTAGAACTTTGTCCATACACCTGAATATATGATATTTCTTAACAGTTCTGCATTAGCAAGAATCGGCAGTCTCTCAAAAGCTCTTGCACATCCTGCCATATATGCTTTAAGTATGTTTTCTGCAAATGTATCAAAATCCTCTACATCCTTATGATACTTAAATACGTTATAATTGTTCTTTTTCTCATCTTTTTCCAAATCATCATATGCATCCAGCAGATATATGAATCTGCCAAGATTATTGCCAAGCACCCTTAACTCATCACTCCACTCATCATCTTTCATGGCAGCAACTTCACCTAACAGTATGCCAAACTGCTCTGCCGGCTTGTCAATGTTAGTTTCCTGTGCTTTTTCATATTCTGACAACTTAGAAAGGCTTTTCCTTATAATCTCTGCCTTATGCGGATATTTCTTCTCAAGCTTTTTAATATCTTTTTTCAATACTCCGGCATAAGTTCTTTTCAAGACCTTTTTCTCATCGTACCAGTCGTCCATGCATTTGTAATATGTCAGAAGGACATTCATATCCGCAACATAATCTGAAACAACGTTACGCCTCACAGGATGCTTTCTTAATGGATGTGTGACGCAACGTTCCTCAGAGTATATAGTTTCCGGTTCATACAACCCTGTAAGAAGTATAACCAGAAATGTCATATCATAACTTAAGGAAATCTGCCCCTTCAATCCATGCGCTTCTGCCAGCGAATCGCACAGACCACAATAGTATGAGCGGTATTTATCAAATTCTCTGAATTTAAGTTCTGGCTGATCAACAACTATATACCCATACATACTAAACTCATACCTCCATTTTCGCTTATCATATAACATTGAAAATATTCAGTCAATCAGCCTTTCAAAGATTAATAAATTATTAATACTATTTTTAGATATTATTCTTGTCATCAAAATCAGTTCCCCACAAAAGGAAACTTGTATAATCATCTAGCGAATTGACTGGACGCATTACATCACTCTCGTCAAGATTGCTGGCAAATTCATTCTCACCGTCATCATAACCTTTATCGCCCTGCCCATTATCGTATCCGTTTCTGTACTCATCTTTTTCATGATTATAGTCAAATGCTGGAAACATTATGCCACCTCCTTTCGAAGGTAGTATGTTAAGTTTCACCTGGTTTTATCCGATATAATATTCAGCTGATAAATGTGTATTCAATCACACTTGATATATAAGGAGGAAACTTATGCGGATTACATCACAGATGCTGGCAGCTAACCAGCTTAAAGCAGGCATTGAGCCTTCATCAAAGACTTTGCTTGATTACATTCAGAATGATGACAATGACAGCCTTACAAGCCTGCTTTCCAAAAAAATTGATACTTCAACATCTTCACTTACTAAGAAATTACAGAAAGACGCTTACAAGAATATTAAAGATGATGCTGATTCTGTTACAGAGAATGCAGCTAAATTCACAGATGAGAAATCTACTCTTTTTGCTGATGCAGAAAGGACCGGTGATTATTCTGCAATATATGCGGATATCAAATCTGTAGTTGATTCTTATAATAAGCTCTACAACACCCTTGGTAAAACATCAAGTTCTATCAATACTATGTGTTCTAACCTTTTAAAGGAAGCAGTTAAAGAGAACTCTGAAACATTATCTGCAGTAGGAATTGCGCTTAAAGACGATGGTTCTCTTTCAATTGATGAAAATAAACTTAAAGCAGCTGATACAGATACTTTAAAGAAAGCATTTGGAACATCATCAGAATTTGCAAAGAGGCTTGGAATTATTGGCTCTAATGTATCATCACTTGCAAAGGCTAACATTAATTATGTTACTAACTCATATACATCATCAGGTGCCGCCTCTAACTCATCAGATGATTTATATTCACTTATGACAAGTAAGTTTAATTCTCGCGGTTAGAATTTCTGATAACGGATATGCATATATGATGTCCGATTTATTCAATATTGTATATTTTAAAAACCTCTCCATACCAGCATTTATAATGTCGGTATGGGGAGGTTTTAATATATAATAGTTATATATTTATTTTTTGTTAATTCTACCTGATATCTAACTCTGGTGGAACATCCAGCTCGTGTGGAACTGGCGCACCGTTCTTCTTTCTCTGTCGTACACACTCGGTCAGCAGGTACTCTATCTGTCCATTAACAGACCTGAAATCGTCCTCTGCCCACGCTGCAATGGCATCATAGAGTTTAGCTGATAACCGGAGAGGAACCTGTTTCTTACCTGAATCTGCCATTAGTAAAGACTTCCTGAATTAACTACTGGCTGGGCATCTTTGTTTCCACAAAGGACGACTAAAAGGTTGGATACCATAGCTGCTTTTCTCTCTTCATCAAGCTCTATAACCTGTTTTTCTGATAATCTCTCAAGCGCCATCTCTACCATTCCTACAGCACCATCAACTATCATCTTTCTTGCATCTACTATTGCTGATGCCTGCTGTCTCTGAAGCATTACTGCTGCTATCTCAGGTGCATACGCAAGATATGTAATTCGTGCTTCTATTATCTCAAGTCCGGCATCTGCTACTTTGCCCTGGATTTCTTTTCTTATTCTTTCTGCTACAACTTCACTTGAACCACGAAGGCTTCCCTCATCTGCAATTCCATCTCCCGTTGTATCTACATTTTCTGCAACATCATATGGATACATGCGGACAATATTACGGAGTGCGCTGTCACACTGTAATGAAAGATATTCCTTATAATTATCTACATTAAACACTGCCTTAGCTGTATCTGTCACTTTCCACATAACCGCAATACCAATCTCAACAGGATTACCAAGGCAGTCATTAATCTTCTGTCTACTGTTGCTCAGTGTCATTATCTTAAGTGAAATCTTCTTATTAGCTGACTGTGAATTATTTCCTGCTGCAATTGCCATTCCTGCAACACCTGCCATGCTAGCCAGATCAAGCTTATTTCCATCTCCTGTCACATCACCGCTCTGATTAAGCTTAGTTGACGCTGCTGGGTTAACAGCCACACAAAAAGGATTCACAAAGTAAAATCCCGCTTCTTTAATAGTTCCAACATACTTGCCAAAAAGTGTAAGCACAAGTGCTTCCTGTGGTTTTAATACCTTAAGACCGATAAAGAATATCCAGCCTATTGCTGCGTATACACCGCCTGCAACGATAAGTACTATCCATCCGGCTTTAGTCTCTGCCTGTTCAACCATAATCGAACCGACAATAATTGCTGCTATAGCTGCTGCGTAAAGTAATATAAACAGTGTAACCATTGCAAGACCATTCTTGCTTTTCTTCAAAACCTTTTCTTCCATATAAAAATACCTCCTAGACACTCTGATTATTCATCTTGTTATCGATTATTCTTTTAAAGGTGTCTTTGTTGATATTTGTATGATATCATTTTGATATCATCTTGTCAAGATATTAACATTGTTTTATGATAACCATCCTGTTATCCTATAATTCTGGAAACTCTCAACCTATCAAACTTGTATTTATTATATCCTTATAGGCAGATAACCTCCCTTTCCAGGCATTCCACACACTTAATAACCAATATTCAACCTATCAATCAAACATTAACTAACTGCTTATAGGAATTTTTCATAAAATACGGAATTTTCTCACAGAATCTTCCTATAAGAAATGTAAAAATCCGACTACCTATAGGTATCATATTATAAATCACTATATTTTCAAATTCATAAAAAAGCTACCAATCAAAAAGGCAGTATTGCGCATACCTATATCTACACAGATATTTATATACATATATACTAAAAGGAATACTCACACCATCTGCAATGAAATAAACTCTCAACGCTTCCTGTGTAAATATTCCTTCTGCCACTACAATTATTTACTGTATAAAAAAATAAAAGCCTTACAACCTAGGATTCCCTAAATCATAAGACCTTCCAGTGCACCGCCAGGGGTTCGAACCCTGGACACCCTGATTAAGAGTCAGGTGCTCTACCAACTGAGCTAGCGGTGCATAACTTATTTTGTTCTGTGCTTTTGTGTTGTCTCAAGCACAAGTGATATTCTATAGCATAGTTTAATAAAATGCAAGCACTTTTTTGTATTTATTTAAGAACAATTTATCTTTTTTTATAATTTTCTTGTTTTTTCATCATTTTACCATGTTTTTTATATTGATATGTGCCTTTATACCCCTTATAATTCTATTATATTCCCAATTTTAAGAGAAAATATTTATATTTAATATACATTTATTAAGAAAAGAGAGTTGATATGAAGTTAAAAAAATTCGAACAACAGCCAAAACACGTTGACAATATTCCAATTGAGGCTATTAATCTTGATTCTGAACAGGAACAGCCGCCAAAACCTGACAAAGCTGTTGGCAAGAATGTATTCCAGCCTAACAGCAAATACTTTACAATTGTTATATATGGTCTGCTTTTTGTGCTAGGTGCAATTCTTATATATAAGTTCATTGGTAACTGGCCTGCAACCGTCAAGTCATTGGGCAATATATTCCATATACTGTCACCATTTCTTATTGGTGGCATGATTGCGCTTGTTCTTTATCCGTTTATCAAGACCCTTTATAACAGGTTCTTCATGGGGGTATGCCATATCAAGTCCAAGAAAGCCGCCAAAATGCTTTCAATTCTTGTTGCTTACCTGATAGCAGTTGGCGCATTTGCAGTATTAATAGGCTTTGTTGTGCCTCAGATATACAAAAGTATTACAGAGATTGCCAATCAGGCTCCTGTATGGTACGAGAATATCCGCAACTGGTTCACTGAGTTTGAAGATAAGCACGCCAATTCTTCTATTGATTACAATTTCATTAATCAGAAGATTGAAGATGCTCTTCCTAAACTTGTTGACTACATGACTGGTGCACTTACCAATATGGTTCCTTACATTCTTAATACATCCATGGCCATTCTTTCGGGTGTGTTAAACCTTGTTATTGCAATTATCGTGTCCATCTACATGATTTCTGATAATAAGAATATCTTTTATCATTTTAAGAGATTTTTATATGCCGTGCTTCCTAGGAAAACAGCAGACAATACACGCATCATCTGTAAGAATTGTGCAAGCATTTTTATTAATTATATTATCGGCAAATCATTTGACTCAATTATTGTCATGATTATCTGCTTTATTATCATGCTGATTCTCAAGCTACCATATGCTGTTCTTATAAGCGTGATTGTCGGCATAACGAACATGATTCCGTATTTCGGACCATACATCGGTGGCGTGATTGGCGGTGTGATTATTGTTATCGCAAGCCCTATCAAACTTATCATATTTGTAATCATGATTGTCTGCATCCAGCAGGTTGACGGTCTGCTTATTGGACCTCGTATCATCGGCAGTACTACAGGTCTTAAGCCTGTATGGGTTGTGTTCTCAATAACCGTAGGTGGGGCGCTGTTTGGCGTAATTGGAATGTTCCTTGGAGTTCCCGTATTTGCCGTATTAAGCTACCTGTTAAACATTACAGTGCAGCATTTTCTGGACAAAAGAAAAGTCACCGTGCAGCCTTATGACTCGCCCGATGACCTCTAGATTATTTTTTGGTATTAAGAATTCTCACGACATCGTCGAGGGAATTCTTAAATCTTACCACTCTGTAATTCGCACCTTTATGCACATACATCACTTCTGATACTTTCCTTGCAAATGCTTTATTCTTCACAACAATTCTCCAAAAGCCTTTATATAGTATATGCATTTATTATTAATGATTTCTTACTGCGATAAGTTTACAGATAGGATTGCCCATCTGTGAAAATCTTGTCTCATACTCTGTCATTACATTACCCTCGTTAAGTACAGAGTCATTATGTAAGTCAAATGTGACAACAGGAAGCTCCCAGTCTGCCTCTTTAATCTCTTCTAATGAAAAATCGAATAAATCTTTATTATCTGTTTTGAATTCCACCTGTCCGTCCGGCTTTAATATAATGTCATATCTTGCCATGAACTGTCTTGAGGTAAGTCTTCTCTTCGCATGTCTGTCTTTTGGCCATGGATCTGAAAAATTAAGGTATATTCTGTCTACCTCTCCCGCTCCAAACACCTCACATATTGCCTCTGCATCCATTCTGATGAATCTTAAATTAGGAAGCTGAAGCTCATCCTGTTTCTCTACAGCTCTTAAAAGTACGCTTGAATACTTCTCTATACCCACATAATTAATATCAGGATTATTTGCTGCCAATGTTGTTATAAATGTGCCTTTACCCATACCAATCTCAATACGGATTGGATTATCGTTACCGAAAACCTGTGACCATGTGCCTTTCATCCCCTCTGGCTCTGTAAACACATATTCATTCTCTATCATTACTTCCCTTGCTCCGGGTACATTTCTAAGTCTCATACATTACTCCTATCTTATATATTAGCTCAGATTTCGGCTATGTCCGTGTGCGGTATACGCTTGAATATGACAAGCTGTGCAGGAGTTAATGCCACCATCTGCATAAGTTCAGTGCGTGAAAGCACGTCCAAACGAAGTGCGTTTGATTTCACGCACTGTAATAGACTTTGCAGATGGCGGCATTTACTCATGCTAAGCGAAGTCATCCTGAAAGCACATGCCGCACACAGACATAGCCGAAATCTGAGTTTCCTATATATTATTTACCATAAATATCACTTTTTGCCAAGCGGGGTTTACTTATGTACAATCCTGGGCTACAATGTATTTGTATATTTTATTAATCGGAGGAATTATCTCTATAATGAAAAAGCAATTTTTAAAAGGATTACTTATAAAGATAACCAGCGCTGTATCTGCCACTGTTTTGGTATTCTCAGCTTTTGCAGCGGATACCCAGGCTGCAGCATACAACAAAGTCTACAGTGAGACAGACACAACCAGCACAAAGGCTGTATGGCCGGATGCACCTGATGTTAACTCAAACAGCTGCATTCTTATTGATGCTGATACAGGTTCCATTCTTTTCGAGAGGAACTCTCATGAAAAATGTTATCCAGCCAGCACAACCAAGATTTTAACAGGACTCCTTACTATTGAGAACTGTAATATGGACGATGTTGTAACATTTTCACAGTCAGCTGCTAACTCAATTAATGTATATGAGGATGCCAACTTAAGTTCAAAAGCAGGCGAGCAATTTACTGTCAACCAGCTTCTTCACGGACTTCTGCTGTATTCTGCCAACGAGATGGCTTATGCCCTCGGTGAACATGTGGCTGGCTCAATAGATGCATTTGTCGATATGATGAATGCCAAGGCAAAAGAACTTGGTGCTTTGAATACACATTTTGCCAATGCAAGCGGATTATATAATACCAACCACTACACAACGGCATATGATATGGCAATGATTGCAAGAGGGTGCTATAACAATGCTTCTTTTGTCAGCATTGATTCAACTGCCGATGCATATGTAATTCCTGCAACTAACATGTCTGCACAGCGTACAATAAGACACCGACACAAGATGTTAAAGGGTCGTGCCTACTATTATGAATACTGCAAGGGTGGCAAAACAGGATATACTGATGAATCACAGAATACACTTGTTACATTTGCAGAAAAAGACGGTATGCGTCTTATATGCGTTGTATTTAAGGAAGCCACAGATGAGATAAGATATGTTGATACAAGAACCCTTTTTGACTGGGGATTTGCCAATTTCCAGAAATCAACAACAACCGGAAGCCAGCTCGGAGCAATGTTCTCTAATGACAACTATTACAACTCGGCTGTTTTCTCAACTCTTTCACTAAACTTTGGACTAAACGCTTCATTTATCACAATACCTAATAAAAGTTCATTGTCAAATGTATCAATGACGGTTGATGATAATTATGACATGACCAATGAGAATGGTGTTATGACAACACATCTTAAGTTCTTATACAATGATAATACTGTCGGCACAACTACACTTAATATATCTGCTGCCGGAACAGATACCGGAAGCCTGCTGCCATACATTAATAATGATGTTTCATCATCTTATAAACCAAAAACATGTATCAGAATTAATATATGGATACTTGTTGGAATTGGTGCCGTTATTCTTTTTATCATCTACATTATTGAAGAACGGGCAAGAAGAAAAAGACAGAGAAGACACTATAACAGAAGAAGACGCAGATTATAATAAACAGAGGATTCGGAGCTAAACCCTGAATCCTCTGTTTTCTATATTATCAGTCTGTGTTTCATTACTAATTCCACCTTTTGAATATGTAAGGCCTGAATATACAGCCTGTGTATTCTTCATAAGCGGCTCAGAATCATCCTGTTTACTAACCTCATAAAAGGATGCCCTGAGTTTCTTTAAAAGCCCTGTAATTCTGTTAATCTCATTATTATCAAGACTTACAGATGCTGAAATAAGTGACCTCTTCATATGATTATATATTACGAAAAGATTAGCTGATATCTCATACTGCATATCAAGTCCGCATATAAGCTGGTCTATAACCTTCTGCGCCATATATATATTATTATGTGCCTGCTCTGTACTATCACTCTCACATGCATCATTAAGATATTCTATAGCCATATCATACAGAATCACAACAAGCTGTGATGCTGTTGCCTGTGTAATTCTATACTGAAATGTCTTAATTGTTTCTTTAGTCATAGCATCCCTTTCCTATATAACCATTGAATCTTAAACTACTGTAATAACTGTAATACCTGTGAAGGTCTTTCATTAGCCTGTGCAAGTATTGACGTAGCTGCCTGTGTAAGAACTGTTTCAGAAGTATAAGTAGTCATCTCTTCTGACATATCAGTATCTATCATTGTTGATAATGACTTGGTAAGGTTCTCACTTGAAACCTCAAGGTTATTAGTTGTATGATCAAATCTGTTCTCGTATGCACCGATTCTTGAACGTATTTCATTAGTCTTATTAATAGCTTCATCTACAGTAGATATCGCCCTTGATGCTGTATACTGAGTCATGACATTCATATGTTCCGTGCCTAGTGAATAAGTTGTTATTGCTGGAATATCAATAACGATTACCTGATCCTGGTTAGCACCTACATGTATGCTCATAGTTCCAACGTCTGTTACTTCCTGACTTATAGTTTTTGCTGTACCTGCACCTGCAGCTGACTGTCCATCATTGTTACTGTCGTCAAATACAGTACCTGCCGCATTACCTGGAACATCCATTGAAAACTCTTTGTTATTAACATCTGTTACTGTAATTACAGTTCCCTTTGTTGAAAGAATTGCCGAATCAGCAAAACCAATTCGCTTTCCATCATCTCCTGTAGCAATCTCTGCCTTAACATCGCTTCCTTCTACATATATACCATCTTGTGTTGCTGCCTGTGGTATTCCCAAAATATCTGCAAGCTCTGCATTATCACATGTTATATTCATCTTCTGGTCGCTTCCATACTGGTTAGTCATAATAACAAGTGTTGAACCAGCATAATCTGCTGTTGGTACATAACCTGCATAATCAGTACCATTAGCTGCTGTATCATTATTAAGGTCTTTAACTGTAAATGCAGAACCCCCTGTGATGTTAACTCCGTCAATAATCTTTCCCATCACCTTATCAAGTGTATCACCTTCGGAAATGCTTATCTTGTAGCCATTAATGTTTATTGCTCCAGCCTGTTCTTCTGTTATATAAGCTGTTGATGACATGGTAATACTTCCTGCTCCTACCGCTATAGCCTGTCTTGCATCCTCAGTAACAGTTATTCCATATACACCTGCTGTATAGCTGTCAGATACAGAAATCTGATTAACTCCCTGAAGATCTGAATATACTCTTCTTGAAAGATTACCGTTAATAAGAGACTGTGTATTGAATTCTGTCTGATCAGATATTCTGTCAATCTCGTTATTAATCTGTTCTATCTCTTTCTGTATAGCTTCTCTTTCATCATCTGAATTAACATCATTAGCAGCCTGAACGCTAAGTTCCTTTAATCTTGTGAGCATACTCTGGATTTCTGTAATTGCACCTTCTGCTGTATTTAAAACAGAAACTCCATCAGCTGTATTATTCTGGGCCTGACTAAGACCTCTTATCTGTGCTCTCATCTTTTCAGAAATAGCACATCCTGCAGCATCGTCCTTAGAGCCATTTATCTTGTATCCTGATGATAATCTTTCAATTGATGTTGACAGATTATTCTGTGATTTCTGTAATGCATTGTTGGCAACAATCGCTGCCACATTAGTTCCTATTCTCATATCTTAACCTTTCTGTCTGTCCAATTTACCTGTTCATGCTCTATATATCGGACTTTCTGTGCAAATCTTTAGCCTGCAAGCAGTTTTACAATCTGTGCTGCAATTTCATACAGCTTATCTGTTGCCACACTGTCAGCCGCTGCTTCATAAGTCACATATGGCACGTCTGACGATTTTCTAATGTTGACGGTCACATTTGTAAATCCAAATCCTTCTTTTAAATTTTCTTCCATATCCTCAAGAAGCTGGCTTCCTTCATCTGAAACTGCTGTGTCACTGACAATGTACATACCAAGACTTTCTCTGTCAGCCTTAGCCTCAACAGAAACTTTTCCTAATACGCTACTTAGCATGTTTACAGATATACGACCTTTATTGTCGTCATCCTGAACCAAAGTAAGCTTCAGCATGCCTGTACTTCCTGAGTCTGTTATATATGGTATTCTGTAATCATGCCTTAATGCCAGATTCTTAATATATCCAATTGTTCTGTCTTTAAGTCTTAAATCCAGAAATCCCTCGTAATTGACATCTATCTGTGTATCAAGGTCTCCTGCTTTGGAAAGAACCTCCTGAAGTTCTTCCTCTGTCTCATCTTTCATTTCTTCATACATAAGTGACAGTTTTTCTTTATGTCCGATTTTTTCAATCGAATCCCTTGCATAATCACATGTTGTCTTAACACCTCTGATATCCGGGAACTGTCCGGATTCTAAAAATGCTTTAACAGCCTGTATGTTACCACTGTTTATTTCTGTATCTGCATTTCTTATCTGCCTCAATATATCAGCTCCTGCCTGCACTGCTGCCTGCTGTTCCTTAAGATATTCCTCATAATATTGTTCCTCGGCTGCCGCATCATAGTTATCCTCTAACTGTTCAATAAACATTTCAACGGACTGTTCTCCGATTCCGGATGAGTTATCCACATTCTTTAATGTATTCGGGGTAACTAATCCACCATTTGCCATAAATAATGCACTGTAATAGTTAGCAATTCCGCTTACCTCTGCCATTCCTGTATTCTCATCAATAACAGCGTCCATGTCATAATGCTTTCTTGAATTATATGCAGTCATAAGATTATTCATAGTGACCTCAGCTCCCTGCTTAATCAGCGCACCTGCTGCCACTCCGGCATCTCTGGTGAATATATTCATCATCTGGTATATTCCTATAAACTGCTTTCTCTGCTCTTTAGTAATACCATTGGTACGGTCAAGCTTATAAAGAAACTTTGAAAACTTCTCCTCATTATCCTTAGATGCTTTATCATTAGCCTCTGTAAGATATTCGTTGACTTCCTCAATTGAAGCATTCATTGGATTTACTCCGTCTTTTATCATATTAAGAACTGTCTCTGGTTTCATATTCTTAATAAGATTATTAATCATTGCATTAACAGATTTGACTATCTCTACATTTTCCTTTGTCATATCCATGTTATTAGCAGCCAGTACCTTTATTGCTTCCTTGTCCTCATCAGTTCCCTCAAGTCCAAGCTCCCTAATAATATCATCAGCACTTCCCTGTACTGCCTTCTTTAATGAATCACCCAAATCGCCTCTTATCTGAGTTCCAACCGCCTCATAAGTTTCATTCATCTTGTCAAACATACTGGCAAATACACGCGCAGGATTTCTTACTATCTCATTCAATGTCTTTCTTGCTTCAAGAACATCTGTATATGCAATCTGCGCTTCTTCATACATTTCATCCGCCTGTTCATATTCCATAAGCATTGAATTAAGCTCATCTATCGGAGTTGTAAGAATAGAAATGTTATTCTTAACGAGATATATGGACGCATTCGCACTCATAAGAACCCTTGCTGTTACAAGCGTGTCATACGCCTTATCTGCTGCCTGCTGTACATCAGATGCCTGATTCCTAACTTCACTATTTCCTGTGCTTACTGTTGCTGCACTGTATTCAATTCTGAAGCTTCTTGCATCCATCTCCAGCTTAAGGCTTGCTATTGTAAATGTTTCCCCTTTTGATACCACATTTGCAACATCTGAATACTCTGCCCTGTTAATAGTATCAAGAGCTGTCCTTATATCATCAACTGGCGAACCTGTAACGAGCGTATTCTCTGCCTTGCCTCCAAGCTTCATATTATCAAATATTTTATTAAGCAGTTCCTCTGAATCAGCCTGTATCATATCAATGTCTATCGAATCAAGCTGTGCTTTATATTCAAGATTTTCTTTAGTAACAGGAATCTGTGCATTAATAAATGCTCTTGCATCCGCAAGTGTATTATCATTAACCTCAAGACCTGACGAAGCAATTATCTTCTCAATTCCCGGCCTTAAAGCTTCAAAATCAGCGTCAGATATTGCATCTGCGCACTTTCCTATTGTAACGCCATCCGCACTGATACTTGATGAGGTTGCCGCCTGTGCCTGATATATTCCAGCAATTGAAGGCTCTATGCGATTAGCAACCATGTAATTCTTTGTGTTCTCTGATAATGGCTTTAACTCTTTACTCTTTTCAAGTGTGCCTTTAACCTCAGCAACACTTTCATCATTGACAGCTATATCTGCTCCCTGCATACGGCTCTCGACACTTGCCGCTGTTGCTGCACTTCCAGTCACACTCTCAATCTTATCCTTGGAAACTGCTGTGCCATAATTAACATAATCATCAGAGTGCATCGCAAGTTCAATCTTAATTTTCTCAATAATATTAACCATATCATCTGGTGTAGCATCTGTAAGATTAAAGCCGTCCTCATCTAGCTTTACCGCATCAGCACCTGATAACTTCATCATCAATGCCTTAAGGCTTATCTTTGCACCAGAAGCACTCGCCATAATCTGGCTCTTTACATCATCTGCCTCCTTAAGTAGCCCCTCATATGTATTGTCAGTTGCAGCTGTCACACCCCCAGAAATTACCACTCCTGCAAATGCACCTGCCACACCCTCACTTTTAGCCGTCTTATTCTCTTTATAATTAATTGATGTTCCCTGTGTGGCCACATCTTTATTAAAATTCGCACCTGAAACTGTATATGTCATATTCTGCTGCCTTTCTTATTCACTGTCTGAAACAATCACCCATTGCATTGTCATGTAATAAATATTTCGGCAGATATAGCGGGATAATTGAGAGATTAGTGGCAACAAATAAAAAGGAAGCTGATTCAGAATTAATGAAAATCCAAACCAGCTCCCTTTCTCTATATTATTGTCCTATATCTTCGTAGCATGAACCTTAGAAACATCACCGTTAAACTCATACACAGCTATTCCATACTTATGTAAGTCAATAAGCAATGACTGCGGATATCCATCACAATCTCCCTTAACGGCTGTAAGAGTCTTCTTCTGGTCAGCTTCATTATCTCCAAGAACCAGCTTATACTTAGTCTTGAACGGAACTCCTATTCTGAAGCTGTCTCTTTCAACTGGTGTAAAATTAAGTACAAAGAGAAGATTCTTCTTTCCATCCGGACTGATTCTCATAAATGATAAAACGCTATTATCTTTATCATTGGCATTAATCCATCTGAATCCTTCACTGCTGTAATCAGTAGCATACAGACATGGATAATTCTTATTAAGCTTCAGACACTTTTTCGTAAAATCCTTAAGTTCTGTATGACTTTCATCCTCTAACAGATACCAGTCAAGAGCACGCTTCTCACTCCACTCATTCCACTGACCAAATTCCTGTCCCATGAATAAAAGCTTCTTACCAGGATGTCCACACATATATGCATATGCCAGCTTAAGATTCTTGAACTTGTCCTCCCTGTCACCAGGCATTTTACCAAGCATAGAACACTTAAGATGTACAACCTCATCATGTGAAAGCACAAGAATGAAATTCTCGCTGTAAGCATACATCAATGAAAATGTCATCTTGCTATGATTAAACTTTCTAAAATATGGATCAAGCTTCATATATTCAAGGAAATCATGCATCCAGCCCATATTCCACTTAAATGTAAAGCCAAGACATTCCCCATTGTCAGGATCACCACTTACCATAGGCCATGCTGTTGACTCCTCAGCTATAGTTATTGCCTGTGGGAATCTCTTCTTTAACATGCTGTTAAAATGCTTTAAAAAGCTGATTGCTTCGAGATTACCGTTGTCACCATATTTGTTAGGAACCCAGTTTCCTTCTGTCCTTCCGTAATCCAGATACAGCATTGAAGCAACAGCATCAACTCTTAAACCATCAATATGGAACTTGTCCACCCAGAACATTCCATTAGCAATAAGGAAGTTAGCCACTTCATTCTTGGAATAATCAAATACCTTCGTTCCCCAGTCAGGATGCTCTCCCTTTCTAGGGTCTGCATACTCATATACACAGCTTCCATCGAAATTAGCAAGTCCATGTGCATCCTTTGGAAAATGTGCCGGTACCCAGTCAAGAATTACACCAATTCCTTTTTCATGCATATAATCTACAAAATACATGAAATCCTTAGGTGTTCCGTATCTTGCTGTAGGTGCATAATAACCAGTCACCTGATATCCCCATGATCCATCATATGGATACTCTGCAATTCCCATAAGTTCAATATGTGTATATCCCATATCTGAAACATATTTTGCAAGCTCAGGTGCCAATTCTCTATATGTATAGAATCCGTCCTCTGTTCCATCATCTTTCTTCTTCCATGAGCCAAGATGACATTCATATATAGAAAGAGGAGCTTTAAGATGATTCTCCGTCTTCTTCTTCTCAACCCATTCAGAATCTTTCCATTCATAACCTGAAAGATCGGCAACTATTGATGCTGTCTCTGGTCTTAACTGTGCCTGATTAGCATATGGATCTGCCTTGTAAAGAGCCTCTCCACTCTGGGAAATAATAAGGAACTTATACATATCCCCTGCTTTAGCTCCCGGTATGAACAAATCATATATTCCACCATCTGAAATCTTCTTCATATCATAACCATATGCATTCCAGTTATTAAACTCACCTATAACATAGACTTCTCTTGCAGCAGGTGCCCACACAGCAAAATACACACCTTCTTTTCCGTCTTTTACTCCAACATGCGCACCCATTTTGTTATATATCTCATAATGAGTTCCCTGTCCAAAAAGATATGCATCCAGTTCTGTGATTGCCAGCTGCTCGTATTTTTGCATATTCTTCATAAAATCCTCCATTATATTATTATTATCCTACACGACACTTATGGGTCCCCTCAGATATCCCACTAATTAATAGTATATTACCACATTAGCAAATTAATTACTACATTTCATTAGCAAAAAAAATGTTCATTTCACATATATTATGTTATACTGTAAATCGCATTGAAATAAATGCTTTATATAAGTTAGAAAGATGAAAAGGAGTATTAAATTCTTATGATATACTATATTGTTAACGAAAGTTTCACTAACATAATGGCATTTGTCAGCATCCTGTTTGCTTTCGCATTTACAATAGCTGCAATTGCTCTTGGCAAGAATCTTCTTCCAAGAGATGCCGGAAGAGCTTATGCTATCAACGGAAGTAAATCAGTTGGAAAACCAAGAGGCGCCGGCATGATTTTCATTCTTACATTCACAGTCACATGTGCATTATTCGTAAACTTAAGTGCCGAACTTATCATTTATCTTATACTTGTGCTTGCCGCAATGCTCAGCGGATACCTTGATGACAGTGCTTCATCACCATGGGGTAATTTAAAGAAAGGTCTTATTGACCTTGCAATATCAGTTATGGCGGCAGTTACTTACCTGCATTACAACCCTAACACATTTGACCTTGCATTCTTTGGAAAGACAGTAACTCTTAATCCAATTATATATGCAATACTTATTATTATACTTATATGGGTAAGTATCAATGTTACTAACTGTTCAGATGGTGTTGACGGCTTATGCGGTACACTCTCTGTTGTAACACTTGCCTCAGTGTATGTTCTTTTTAAGTCATTTAATATTGAATCAGCTTACAGACACACCGTTCTTATTATGATTGTGTGTATCCTCGGCTACCTGTGGTTCAATGCATCACCAAGCAAGCTTCTTATGGGTGACGCAGGTTCTAGAGCAATAGGAATATTTATAGCATTTACATTCCTCAAGCTCCATGCACCGCTGCTTTATATTCCAATGGCACTTGTAATTATTCTTGATGGCGGACTTGGTCTTATCAAGGTTTCTTTCATGAGATTTCTTCACATCAACCTAATGAAGAACCTTCGTACACCAATCCACGACCATATGAGAAAGAATAAAGACTGGTCAGATACGCAGGTTGTTTTTAGATTCACAATTATCCAGGTAATTCTTGGTCTTGCAGTAATATATGGATTAATGTTCTGATATTAAATATGTTAAAATGGCATGTCAGTTGGATTTCTGACATGCCATTATTTCTGTTCTGAAAGTTTCTCTGCCTGACGCCGCCTGCGTCTGTGCTCTCTCTCTTTTATCTGCTTTTCATATATCTTAAGTGCACCCTTTTCATCAGTGTGCTTCATAATTCTGACTGCATAATATCTGCCTTCTTCGGTCTGTTTAACTCTGAAACGCCCCTTTATAAGTCCGTGTTCATCACATGTAAACAAGCCGTAATAGCATTTCGAATTAGTGGCAAACCACTTGACTGTTCTTGTCATAGTCCTGCCACATAAAAAGCATTTGCAGGAACGTACAGTTCTGTCGCTTGCAGCCTTGTCCCTTGTCGCAAATCCCTTTGAAATATACTTCTCATAAGTTCCAAAGTTAAGATATACCTCGTCCTTTCTTGACTCTGGAATTGTAAATGTATCTATACTGCAGAACTTCTTAACTCTGTCAAAATCCAGCTTCTTCATTATCTTGGCTGTATATCTTGCATCACTCATTGCTGAATGATAATGCTCATCTCCCTTGATTCCCTGCTCATCAATTGCAGATTTAAGATTCATGCGTGTCTTGCCATCTGAAAAATTAATACTGTAAAGTTTCTGAAGATCAAGGTATAGAAGCGGCTTTGGGAAATTCTCCGGAACATCATAAAACTTCATATTTCGTCTTAATTCAGTAATATCCATGCTTCCCCATGTAACAAATGTATAATCCTCACCGCACCATTCAAGAAATTCAGTTACACCCGATACGAAATCAGTTCCGTTAGCAAGGTCATTTTCTGTTATCCCTAATATCTTCTTGACTGTATTCTGCAGCTTTGTATACACCTGTGGCTTAATGGTACACTGCCACTCATCTACAATATCAAGCTTCTCATTAACCTTCGCCGCACCTATCTGTATAATCTCAAAAGGAAAATGATCCTCAGAAAATTGTTTTCCCTTGGCACTCTGATTCCACTCAAGATCCATAACAATATAATTCATAAACATTTTCCTCTGTTACTTATTCTAATCTCGTGATATCTACATATTAAAGCAAACATATTATAGCGTGTATATGGGCGTATGTCGATAATATTTTATGAAGATATTGCAATAAGCTACGCTCTTGCATCAAATGTATTATCTGCTCCTGCTGCTATATTATCACTTTCTTTGCTCTTTAATGCCTTTCTTTCTGCCGAATAAGCTTCATAATATGTTGTTTTTAAAGCAGAATTAACCTTTGTCTCCGCCTTTGTTTCTTTTGCCTGCCAGCCAACACCGCCTGTATATGTAAGTATCTCTTCTCCATCTTCATTATATACATGAACTGCTGAACCAAAGCCTTTTCCCTGACACTTTGCCTCATACGGCTCTCCAAATAACATGCACAGCCATCTTTTATCCGCTTCCTGCACTTCTTTCATGACAGATGCATTGCCAGAACCTGTCAGATAGCTGAATTTTCCAATCAAAGCAGCCCTGTCTGGCGCAACCTTGCTTATTTCTGACTTTCTTAAACTCTTAAATTCATTTCCCATATATTCATTGTTCTGTGCATCTTTTTTCGCCATTTCAGCAATTTTATCTTTTAAAGAGTCTGTCAGTTTCCATTTATTCTTTTTAGAAGCCGCAACAACACTGGTATCTGCGCTTCCCATTACATTAGATATATTCATGCCTGCCCCCTGAAACCACATTTTTACAAATGCTTCTTATTATCTAATATCGGCATAATTGTGTATATATTCCATAAGGTCGTTGTAAAATACCCATTTCCTTTTAATAACTATTGTTTTCTTCTTCGCCTCGTCTAATGCAGCATCATAGCTTGCATGGGTTCTTGTGCAACGCTCAACTATATTGTCCTCTCCATCTATTATAACCCCTCTGTAATACTCACACTGGTAATCTTTGTTCCAGACTTTTTCGACTTCTGGTGTGAATGTTCTTTCTTTTCCCTGCATACTTTCCCCTCCTGAAAGCTGGTCTTTATAGTTGGAGCAGATTTATCTTGTCTGTATTCCTTACAAAGATTAAGGTATACTGACCACTGATTATCAGTATATGCCACTTCGCTTGTCTCATTATCCACACCATATTTTCTCTTTGAAAGTGATATAATTTCTTCCGGTGTTGCAGGAGTCGCATTTCCATTTGCCTTTATAAAAACTGTTTCATTGTAATCTCCTCCATTAACAATGTTCTTGACATAACTATATCAAACATTACAACCGTCTATGTGACGTACAACAGTTCCTAACCTTTAGGCTAAAGTGCTTTGTAAAATAAATATTAAATTGTTTGTGAGTCCGGCAAATTGAAAGTTGCCGTAGCTATTTGTATGACTAATCATGCCACAATTTTAAATTTTTTCTTAATTTGTGGCGTTATGATAAATTAATATCCTTCTTACCCAAAAGAAAATCAACAATATTGATATGTGCAATTCCATCTCTTGAATAATCAAATCGATCTAATGAAAACACATATTTCGGTGATGCATCACTAATTGGCTTAAAAGCACCAAACTCTCTTTCAATCGTTGCCTTGCCAGCCAAATAATATGCCACCTGAATAAAACATTTCTTTCTTCCATTTATTGCAACAAAATCAATTTCACCCTTATATGTTTTTCCTGTAAATACTTCATAATCTCTTGCTTTTAGCTCGTTATAAATTATATTTTCAAGAAAAAAGGTATCCTCAAAATTTACTAAGTTTGTATTTATCATGCGAAAACCAGTATCTACCGCATACTGCTTTTCTATATACGACATTGCCTGTTTTCCTACAATATTAAATCTTTTTACACGATCAATTAGACAAGCCTTTTCCATTTTATCAAGATATCTGTATATCGTCTTTTTATCCAAAGTATCTGCATTTTGATGTATAAAATAGTTCTCTATGTTTTTACTGGAAAATTCCTTTCCTGCATTCGCCATAATATATGTTGCTACTCTTTCAAAGTTTTGTCTATTAACCTTTGATCTGTCAGTAATAATATCCTTATCTAAGATACCTTCATATGTCTGTTCCAAATATCTCTTAATATCACTTTCTTTTGTAAACGAAAAACGCAAAGGGAAGCCACCCCAATTGATATAATCAATCATAAACTCATCCGGAGACATATTTCTTCCTATAGCTGTAGCATATTCGTAGCTTTCGGCAAAGGAAAATGGCATTATTCTAAATTCAACACATCTTCCAACCAACAATGTTGCCATCTTGCCGGATAGCAATTTCGAATTACTTCCAGTAATAAAAATTGAGCAATTTAATGTTGCCCGAAAGGAAGCTAAAACCTTTTCAAAGCTCCTGACATGCTGAATCTCATCTAAAAAAATCAAGTATTTGTCATGATCCTTGATTTGCTCATTCACATAGGAATTAAGTTTTTCTGCAGTTCTTATTTTTTCAAATTGCAAATCTTCAAAATTAATGGTAATAATATGCGCTCTATCAAACCCATTTTCAATAAATTCTTCTTTAATCTGCTCTAACAATATAGATTTTCCACATCTTCTAACACCTGTCAGAACCTTAATTAAATCCACATCATAAAATGGTCTTATTTTGCTTAGATATCTTTCACGCTTTATATACATAACATCATCTCCAAATCAAAATATATATTTATTATGCCACAAATCAAGATTTTTTCAAGATTTGTGGCACATATTTAGAAAATTTTTGATAATGCAATAAAAAAAGAGCCCGACGCATCAAGCTCTTTCAAGGTGTTGTCCGAAGACGCCCACCGCAATTCATAGCTATAATATACCATATGGTCAAATTTATAAATCTTGTATCAAAATAATATTATTATGTGCAACCGCATTTCTAAGATCTTTAAGCTCATATATAATATATTCTGTTATTTTCCCATCTGCATCAAGATTACTTGGGAGGTGCAATGTCGCCGATGTATACAATTTAACATCCGAATTTGCACATGAAAAAAAGTACCAAATTCTCCGATTTAGCATTTTTCAATGTTGATTCGATCACATAGATCTTTAGTGCATTCTCAATAAACATAACCTTAGGATAAAAAAGAGCTTTTAACTTCATATCAAATTTATTCAATGCAATAATTTCATCTAAAGATGTAAATGAAATTCTCTGACTCGGTACACGAATAAAACGATATCCCTTAAATCCATGATAATATCCCATATTTCGTAAATCCTGTGCCTGATTACTTTTAACAGCAATATTGTGTTTGCTCCTCAAATATTTCATTAACTGGTTTATTGTTAACATTACTTTCCCCTTCCCTATGTATCTTAAAACGCTTCAAAACATCCTTCTTATCTCTATATATTAGCCTAAAAATAGCGACACTGTATAGATACTTCATCCATACAATATCGCTATTTTTATTAGTCTTATACTTTCATTGTCTTTGCCAGGGAATTGAGCAATGCTGCTATTTCCGGATTTGACAGTACCTTCATCATGATACTCATTCCCCAGGGCAGCCTTTATCTCATCCTATTCCTGTTTCAATTCTATCAGATATTGTGCAACAGACCTTGGGATGAATACTTTTCGCGCACTGCTTTCTGTCTTTGGTGTCTTCAATACCCTTACTGTCTTATTGTTCTTTTTCTGTGAAGGAAAGGTAAGTATTATTTCCTTTGAATTCAATGCTTCTACAGCATCTTATTATCACAGGCTCCAAACGCCTGCATCAGCATCTCTGCTGTCCCTATTTCACGCACTTCCTTTTTGGCTTTGGTGTAAACCGTAACTTTCCACGCTTCTTTTTTGTTCATTTTCAAGCAAATTAAAAGAAGGTACCGCCTAAATTATTCTGATGCATTATGCGTCAGATTGTTTTAGTCTGTACCTTCTGTTATTATAGTCTCGTTACTAATAAACAAAAAGCAGCAACGATTCTCATCGCTACTGCTTGTCACTTCTTAATATAAATGTTCCCACCCAGAGTCGAACTGGGGATTGAGACTTAGGAGGTCCCCGTTATATCCACTTAACTATGAGAACAACTTGGCTAAACACCAAGAGAAATTTTATCACAAAACATCAGCAAGGTCAATGATACCCTGAGATTAAAAAGAAGCTGCCACCTGGCGATTACAATCGCCTGAGTGGCAGCTTCCATAAACACATTTATCGGATTAGTTTAATTATTGCAACTTGAACTTATCAATAGCTTCCTTAAGAGCCTCTGCGATATTATCAAGTTCAACTGTAAATTCATTAAGGTCGTGCATTGTCTGCTCAACATCAACGGCTGATGCTGTAACCTCTTCAGAGGCTGCGGCAGTCTCAGTTGCTACTGCTGCAACATCTTCCATCTTACTTACAACATTATTTCTGTTAGTATCCATAGCCTCATTGAGCTGTGTAATATTATCAAGACCTTCCTTAAGTCCGTTAACTGAATCAGAAATTGTATTAAACAGTTCCTTAGCATCCTTAATAGATACATTCTGTTCCTCTATAATACCAACTGACTCATCCATTGTCTGCTCAACCTGCTGTGACTTAATAGTAATCTCATTAACAATCTGCTTAATCTCATCTGTTGACTGCTGTGACTGTTCAGCAAGCTTTCTTATCTCATCAGCAACTACTGCGAATCCCTTACCGCTCTCTCCTGCTCTTGCTGCCTCGATAGAAGCATTAAGTGATAACAGGTTAGTTTGCTCTGTAATTTCTGTAATGGCATCTGATATGAAATTAATCTTCTCTATACTGCTTACCATCTCAGATACAACTGCTTTAGAAATCTTAGAGTTATCAATTGAACGCTGTCCCTTAGTAATAAGTTCATCAACAATTGTAAGTCCCTTATTACTTAACTTCTGTGTTTCAACAGACATATCACTGATATCAGTTACATAAGCCTTAGTTTCCTTTAATCTGTCTGCAAGATTTTCTACTTCCTGTGTTGCTGTCTGTGTACTGTCTGCCTGACCTGATGCACCAACTGCAACACTCTGTATAGCCTCTGAAACCTGACCTACTGTCTCTGTAGTAGACTTAGATACTCCTGCAATCTTAGCAGATGCATCTACTATAACTCCACTCTTTTCCTCAACACCCTTAATAAGAACTGCCATGTTCTCAACCATGTTGTTAAAGTTATTCTCAAGGTCTCCAAACTCATTCTTCTTCTTTACATCAATTCTATCTGTTAAATCACCACCCGCAACATCCTTCATATGTCCAGAAACCTTCTTAATCTCCTTAGTCATAGAAGCTGTAACTGCAAGTGCAATACCAATTCCAATAACAAATGCTATAATACTGAATATAACAGTATTGCTAATCATCTTATTAGTTGTAGCAGATGTTTCTTTAGAACTGATAAAACCAACAAGTGTCCATCCTGTAACAGCATCCTTAGATGTTACTACATGTACCTTTTCACCATTAATGTTTTCATCAAATGAAAATGCTTTATCATAATCAGCATCTGTAAGACCTTTAACTGTACTCCAGCAATTCAGTCCTGATACTGAATCTGTTACATACTTGTTATTATCATTATTAACAAGTATATTACCATCTTCATCTGCAAGGACAACAAATCCTGTATTAAGAAGTCCGATACCCTGTACAAAATCTGTAATCTCAGAAAAATCAATATGCATACCCACAGTACCATAATTCGTTCCGTCTGAATGCTTAATTTCCTGTGAAACAGTAATTATTGTCTTATCAAAATCCTTGCTATAATATGGCTTTGAAAAATAAGCATAAATGCTGTTTCTTGCCTTAAGACCTTTACAATCTGTGTACCATACTTCCTTAGTTCTGTCTACACCATTCTCAAGACCACCCTTACTAAGTGTCTTACCAGTCTCTGGGTTATATTCTCCCCAACCTGTAATCTCAAGATTAGTATTAGTAGCAAAGAACGCTCTTTCTGCACCATTAGTAACCTTAACTGATGCAATAAGAGAATCTCTTACTGCCTTAACATTATCACTTAATGTTCCCTGATCCTCAAGATGCTTTACTTCATTCTTTCTTGTAAGCAGGTCTACCGGCTGCGACAGAGTCTTAAGATATGTAGTAAACTGATTCTGTGCTTCATTCAAAGTCTGCTCACTTGTTACCTTCATGTTATTTTCCATTGAAGACGAAGTTGTTGTAATTGAACTTACCATAAGCATTACAATAGGAATTGTAATGGCAACAACGAAAAATAAAACAAGCTGAAAGCCTAATTTTCTGAAAAACTTCATAGCTTTCCCTCCTCGTTGATAATTAATAATATTTAGTTGACATTTCCGATTTCTTATATGCCTTGTATTATAATACCACATTTGTAATAATATGTAAATTTCTATATTAAATACAATTTATTATGAAAGCATATATTTAACAACAATATCAGTCAGTAAATCTTACATTTCCCTGAAGCCATATCTGTCCTTTGAATCTGCGGCCTATGGCTGGGTCTCCAAGCAGATGTTCCTTATTAACTGCTGTAGTTATAATAAGACTGTTACATTCAAGAACCATAATATATATCTTCTCACCAGTGTATATATTCTCCTCTTCACGCAGTTCAAGAATCTCTCCTATGACGGAATACTGGTCACATTCTACACCGCATGGCATAAATGTTGAGTCTACTATAGTAAATATATCTTCCTTCATGACACGGTTAGAAAGTTCATTGTATGTATCAATATCTTCAATTGTAAGGCTCTCAATTGCATCCTCATCTCCATTCTTTGCAGCCTGAATAAGATTCTTTCTTGCAATTTCATCCTGTCTGCTTTTCTTAGAATTTCTTTCCTTTCTCACCGGAAGCATAATAATTCCACCTAGCGACAGTCCTGTAAGTGCCACCTTTTTGTTTCTGATTGGTACTTTACCAATTTCGTTCTTTCTGTCAGGATTAAAATCATCTGCATTAAAATCCTTACCACTGTACAGATAATCAAGATAATCCATTACATTCTGAAGATAAAATATAAGCGTTACTCCTGTCTTTAATTCATCACATATAACTGCATAGGATTCCTTGTCAAGATGTCTCTCAATAGTCATCTCCTCATTGTCACTTAAAGCCTTCCCCACAACAAACGGAAAATAATACTCATATTTAAAAACATTCTTTTCATATCTTCCATACACATACAATCCGGTTGAGTTGCTAAGGCGCAAGATAATAACGCCACGATCTAATTTCTCGTGGCGTATCACAAATCCTTCTTTTATGCTTTCTCTAATTCCTGTTTTTATAAATTTTGCCTCAGCCTCTGATGTCATATTATCAAATCCAAGGGTTCTTATATATAAATTCATAGCTGCTCCAATGCTCTATTCTGTATCTACTATAAACATAGTAAGCTGCTTTAATAAGTTATACTCTACATTTTCAGTATAAGGTGTTCCATCTGCATGCTCTGTCATTCTTATAACAGGTCTGTCAGCAGCTTCCTTATTCTGTCTTATAACTACAGCTTTTTCGCCATCACTTGTGTAAACTGTACAGCCGACAGGGTATGCAGCAACTGAGTCTAAGAATTTTGAAGCAATTGTAGGGTCATATTTTACTCCCGAATGCACTTTGATGTATTCAATAGCTTCATATATCTTCATCTTCTCACTGCCTATGCCACTTATCATACTGTCAAAATCATCACAGATAGAAACAAGCTTAACTTCTGGTTTAAGCCTGTCACCCTTATGCTGGAAAGGATATCCTGAGCCATCAATTCTTTCATGGTGAAAGAGAATAATCTCCTTTGCCACGTCAGGAAGCCATTCCTCGTCCTGCAGTGAGCTGTATCCAAATATAGTATGCTTCTTATATTCAACAGCATCTTTATTAGTCATCTTATTCTCACTAACATTAACATAAGGAACATTAATATATCTGAGTCCTATATCATGAAGTATTGCTCCCATCGCAATATTATGTATCTGTTTATTACTCATTTTAAGCCTTAATGCCATAATTGTTGACAAAGTACATACATTAATACAGTGTGTATACATGTCAGTACTTACATTCCTGATTTCAGTAATATTATTCACAACCTCCGGCTCTGCAATAACTGTATCAAGTATTCTCTGTGCCTCATTAACAATTATCTTAAGTTCTTCATTATGTTTATAAATGTGTTTTTCTAATATTTTTTTTACTATCTGCCTTGAATTATTGGCAGTTTCTTCAAGTCTGTATGGATATTCTTCCTCTTCCCGTGCCGTATCACTATCAGAAGTATTCTCCCTGACAATTCCCTCTTTTTCGTCTTTTATGTATACAGTTCTTACTCCAAGATTAATTGCTCTTTCAATAAGTTCATCTGTCAGAGCAACATCCGCATGAATAAGAACAGTCCCCGAATGCGACAATATAGGAAAAGCTAATATATCGTTTTCTTTAAGATTATCAACACTAACCTGTTTCATAAGCCGCTCCATCCTTAACAAAAGATTTATTAGTCCCCCAGTTACTAGGTAAAAGATAGCATATTTTAATTAATATTACAATGAATATTGACTTATAATTATATTAGTGTTATATTGACATTGTTAAATTATTATCAATCAATATTGCACGAATCAAGTTATGGAGGAAATGTTATGTCAAAGAATTTAACTGAGAATTACCCAATTGTTGACACAGTCGAAGCTCTTGAAGAAAGGCTTGCCGGTGTACGGGAGGCTCAACGCATCTTCGCAGCTTATACTCAGGAACAGGTAGATAAGATATTTACTGCTGCTGCACTTGCTGCCAATAAAGCAAGAATTCCTCTTGCCAAGCTTGCAGTTGAAGAAACTGGTATGGGAATTGTAGAAGATAAGGTTATCAAGAATCATTATGCCTCTGAATACATTTATAATGCTTACAGAGATACTAAGACTTGTGGTGTTATTGAAGAGGATAAGGCATATGGAATTAAAAAGGTTGCTGAACCTATTGGAGTTGTTGCAGCCGTAATCCCAACAACTAATCCAACTTCAACAGCTATTTTCAAAACTCTTATTTCACTTAAGACTAGAAATGGTATTATCATAAGCCCACATCCACGAGCTAAGAAATCGACAATTGCAGCAGCTAAGGTTGTTCTTGAAGCTGCTGTTGCAGCAGGTGCCCCTGAGGGAATCATTGGCTGGATAGATGTTCCTTCCCTTGAGCTTACAGATACACTTATGAAGGAAGCAGATATTATCTTAGCTACCGGCGGACCTGGAATGGTTAAAGCTGCTTACTCTTCTGGAAAGCCTGCACTTGGTGTAGGTGCTGGTAATACTCCTGCTATCATTGATGAATCAGCAGATGTAATACTTGCTGTTAACTCAATTATTCATTCTAAGACATTTGACAATGGTATGATATGTGCTTCTGAACAGTCTGTAATTGTTGACAAGAAGGTTTACAAGGCTGTTAAAGAAGAATTTGCATACAGAGGCTGCTACTTCCTTAATAAGAGCGAGACAGAAAAGGTAAGAAAGACTATTATTATCAACGGTGCCCTTAATGCGAAGATTGTTGGTCAAAAAGCCCATACTATTGCTGCTTTAGCAGGCGTTACTGTTCCTGAAGAAACTAAAATTCTTATCGGTGAAGTAACATCTGTAGACCTCTCAGAAGAATTTGCTCATGAAAAGTTATCACCTGTCCTTGCAATGTACAAGGCAGAAGATTTTGAAGATGCTCTTTCAAAAGCTGAACACCTGATTGCAGATGGTGGATTTGGTCATACATCATCTCTTTATATTAATGTTGAAACACAGGCAGACAAGATTGCTGAATTCTCTGAAAGAATGAAGACATGCCGCTGCCTTATCAATACACCTTCATCTCACGGTGGAATCGGTGACCTCTACAACTTTAAGATGGCTCCTTCTCTTACACTTGGATGCGGCTCTTGGGGCGGAAACTCAGTATCTGAGAACGTTGGAGTAAAACATCTGCTTAATGTAAAGACTGTCGCTGAGAGGAGAGAGAATATGCTTTGGTTTAGAGCACCTGAGAAGGTTTACTTTAAGAAGGGCTGCTTACCTGTTGCCCTTGATGAACTTGGAACTGTAATGGGTAAGAAGAAAGCATTTATCGTTACTGACCAGTTCCTTTATAAGAATGGTTATACCAAATGTGTCACAGATAAGTTAGATTCTTTAGGAATCATGCATACTACTTTCTATAATGTAGCACCAGATCCAACACTTGCATGTGCTAAAGAAGGTACAGCTGCTATGAGACTTTTCGAACCTGATGTAATCATCGCAATTGGTGGTGGTTCTGCAATGGATGCTGCCAAGATTATGTGGGTTATGTACGAACATCCTGAGGCAGACTTCCTTGATATGGCTATGCGTTTCATGGATATCAGAAAGAGAATATACACATTCCCTAAGATGGGTGAGAAAGCTTACTTTGTCGCTATCTCAACATCTTCTGGAACAGGTTCAGAGGTAACTCCTTTTGCAGTTATTACCGATGAAACAACCGGTCAGAAATATCCACTTGCTGACTATGAATTACTTCCTAAGATGGCTATTATCGATGCTGACATGCATATGAATCAGCCTAAGGGACTTACAGCAGCTTCTGGTATTGATGCACTTACACATGCACTTGAAGCATACGCTTCCATTATGGCAACAGAATATACAGATGGTCTTGCATTACAGGCTATGAAGAATATATTTGAATATCTTCCAGCAGCTTATGAATTAGGTGCACATGATGCAGTTGCAAGAGAAAAGATGGCAACAGCTTCTACTATGGCTGGTATGGCTTTTGCTAATGCTTTCCTTGGAGTGTGCCACTCACTTGCACATAAACTGGGTGCATATCACCACCTTCCACACGGAATTGCTAATGCCCTTCTTATCACTGATGTAATGAGATTCAATGCTGCAGAGGTTCCAACCAAGATGGGAACATTCTCACAGTATAAGTATCCACATTGCAAAGCACGTTATGTTGAGTGTGCTGACTTCCTTGGAATTCAGGGTAAAGATGATGATGAGAAATTTGAAAACCTCATCAAGGCTATTGAAGAATTAAAGGCAAAGGTAGGAATTAAGAAAACTATTGCAGATTATGGTGTTAAAGAGGAAGACTTCCTTGCAACTCTTGATGAGATGACAGAAGCTGCATTTGATGACCAGTGTACTGGTGCTAACCCAAGATATCCTCTTATGAGTGAAATGAAAGCCATGTACTTAAAGGCTTACTATGGTAAATAATCATCATTATTATTTTAAGAAAGGAAGACATGTCATATGAAAAAATATTTAGCAAAATCTAAGTTAAAATCAGTATATGTAGAGAATGGCAAAGCTACTAAGGTCTTTGCCAAGACCTACAACAAATCAGATGTTTTATATGAAGCTCTTAATACTTCTAGAGTTGAAGACGCAGGCGTTAATATTCCAAAGCTTTTAGAGGTTGCTGTTACTGACGGTAAATGGTCTATCACAAGTGAATATGTTGAAGGTCCTACTCTTACACAATTAATTGAAAAATACCCTGACAAGGCTGATGATTATATTAAGAAAATGGTTGAATACCAGATATCTTTCCAGAAGAAGTCTAACCCACTTCTTCTGGTATTAAAGGATAAAATGAACCGCCAGATTAACTCTATTGAAGAACTTGATAACAGCGTTAAGTATGAACTTCTTACAAGGCTTAATTCCATGAAGAATCATACTAAGCTTTGTCACGGAGATTATTGTCCTGATAATATTATTGTTACTGCTGATGCCAAGGGAAATATCAAAGAAATCACAGCAGTTGACTGGGTACATGCTACACAGGGTAATGCATCTGCCGATATTGCGAATACATTTTTACTTCTCAAATTACAGTTTGGTGACAAGAGTGATATTCCTGAAAAGTACATAAGTGCTTTCTGTGAATTAACTAACACAAAACGTTCATATGTTAATGAATGGCTTCCATTAGTTGCAGCAGCAAGACTTACTAAGAATAAAGGAGAAGAAAAAGAACTTCTTAATCAGTGGATAAATGTTGTAGATTTCCAGTAAAAGTTTTCCACATACCAATATAAACAAGGTTTTCCACATTAAAATACTGGTTTTTAACAGCATTTTAATGGATTTCCCACAGTATCAACACACTTATCCACAAAATTTGTGGATAACATAAAACAAATGTGGATAAAACATATTCATTTGATATGTTTTATCCACATTTTTAATAATATCTATTTAGTATTCATATTACTTAACTGGTACTAATTCTGTCTTACCACCCATGTACATACGAAGAGCTTCTGGAATAAGAACTCTTCCATCTGCCTGAAGGTTATTCTCAAGGAAAGCAATAAGCATTCTTGGAGGTGCAACACATGTGTTGTTAAGCGTATGTGCAAAGTACTTGTTCTTGTCCTTACCCTGAACTCTTATCTTAAGTCTTCTTGCCTGAGCATCTCCTAAATTAGAACATGAACCAACCTCGAAGTACTTCTTCTGTCTTGGTGACCATGCTTCAACATCAATAGACTTAACCTTAAGGTCAGCTAAATCTCCTGAACAGCACTCAAGTGTTCTTACAGGAATATCCATTGTTCTGAAGAAATCTACTGTATTCTGCCATAATTTATCAAACCACATCTTGCTATCTTCTGGTTTGCATACAACAATCATTTCCTGCTTCTCGAACTGGTGGATTCTATATACACCTCTTTCCTCGATACCATGTGCACCCTTCTCCTTTCTGAAACATGGAGAATAGCTTGTAAGTGTCTTAGGAAGCTCTTCCTCAGGTGTAATTGTGTCAATAAACTTACCAATCATTGAATGTTCGCTTGTTCCAATAAGGTAAAGATCTTCACCTTCTATCTTATACATCATGGCATCCATTTCATCAAAGCTCATAACACCGGTAACTACATTACTTCTTATCATATAAGGAGGAATACAGTATGTGAACCCTCTGTCAATCATGAAATCTCTTGCATATGAGATAATTGCTGAATGAAGTCTTGCAATATCTCCCATAAGGTAATAAAAACCATTACCAGCAACCTTACCAGCTGCATCCATATCGATTCCGTTGAATCTTTCCATAATATCTGTATGATATGGTACTTCAAAATCAGGAACTATAGGCTCACCAAACTTCTCAATTTCAACATTCTCGCTGTCATCTTTTCCGATTGGTACACTAGGATCTATGATGTTAGGAATAGTCATCATAATCTTATTAACCTTTTCATTAAGTTCCTTTTCAGAAGCCTCTAATTCAGCAAGCTTTGCTGCATCTGCACTTACCTGTGCCTTAACTGCCTCTGCCTCTTCCTTCTTTCCCTGTGCCATAAGAGCACCTATCTGCTTAGAAAGCTTGTTCCTGTTTGCTCTTAATTCATCAGCTTCTGTCTGTGTTGCACGAGCTTTAGCATCAAGCTCAATTACTTCATCTACAAGTGGAAGCTTTCTGTCCTGAAATTTATTCTTAATATTCTGTTTTACAATATCCGGGTTTTCTCTGACAAATTTTAAATCTAACATTACTCCTCATTTCCGTGTCCTATCATTGACACTATTTTATCAAATTTACCAAATGCTATTATGCACCTTTTTCTGTATATTTTCAATTACATTTTGTCTTTCTGCATTAAATCGTTAATTTCTTTACTTAATTCTTCGTCTCCCATACGTCCGGCCAGTGCCTGCTTAACAGCTTTCTCCTCTTCTTTACCAAGTTCAATATAAGACTTTCCATTAACTATTTCCTTAATATAAGCAAAACAGCCATCATTGCTGTGCATTACATTTACAACGTATCCATTGTCTTTCTTATCAAGCATACATAGCGCAAAGCTTAACTTTCCACCCATTTCATGGAATGCATCATACTTATTAACACCAACCTTCTGGAATGTAAACTGCATCTTTTCATATATGTCCTTAATAGCTTCTGTATTATCTTCACTTGTCTTCTGAAGATTGATAATGTCATCGGTATATTTTCTGACCATTTTCTCCATGCTCTTTCCATCAGAGCCTTCCATCATCATCTCATACTTTTTCGTCATAGCACAAGCCTTGCATATTGCAACAATTGCAAGAACTATTGCTGCAATTGTTATTACAAGCAGACCTATAACTACATAAAGTGTGTCCACTTTAAATAATCCAAATACATCTAACATAATTTTTCCTTTCTGTATATTAGCTTATTGATATATTATTAAATTAGTTATATAGTATACATTATATATAAACTTAATTATTCATTAATTTTCTTTAACATATCATATATTCTTTCAAGCTCTGCCTGTGAATAATACTGAATTTCAATTTTACCCTTGTTATTATTCTTATTTTTGATAACTACTTGTGTACCCATGATTTTCTTCAATTTTTCTTCAAAATCTCTATATACAAAATCATTTTCTGGCTTTGTCTTTTCCACAGATTTATCTAACTTATCAATATTTTTAACAAGTTTTTCAACATCTCGCACATTGAGTTTTTCGTCAAATATCTTCTGTGCAACCATGTATTGTTTTTCTTTATCTTCAATACTAATAATTGCTCTTGCATGACCACTACTTAATTTTCCTTCGATTACCATTTCCTGAACTCTTTCATCAAGCTTTAATAATCTCAACGAATTTGTAATTGCGGTTCTTGATTTTGCCACCTTTTCTGCAACTTCATCCTGTTTTAATCTATAATCTTTAATAAGCTGCTGATATGCAAGTGCTTCTTCTATTGGATTAAGATCTTCTCTCTGTATATTCTCAATAAGAGCTATCTCCATAACCTCCTGTGATGAATAGTCCTTAATAATAACCGGTACTTCTTTAACACCCGCAAGTCTTGCAGCTCTGAATCTTCTTTCACCAGCTATAATCTGATAATTTTTATCCATCTTTTTAACAAGAAGTGGCTGTAACACTCCATACTGTTTTATTGATTCTGAAAGTTCTATAAGTGCATCCTCATCAAATGCTTTTCTTGGCTGATTCTTGTTAGGCTCAATCTGAGAAATCTTTAATTTAGTTTCTGCCGGAACCGGAACTTCTTTAACAACCTCTTTTACCACTTCCTTAACAACTACTTTCTGATCATTAGTATCTTCTTCCTGAAACAGATTACCAATGCCTTTTCCCAATCCTCTTGATTTACTTGTTTTAGTGTTCTTTGTTGGCATACTATCACAATCCTCCATTATATTTATTCTTCTCTTCCCATTACTTCTTCCGCTAATAACCTGTAACTTTCTGCACCGGTAGACTTTGGATCATATAGATTTATTGGTAGTCCGTGACTTGGTGCTTCTGCCAGACGAATATTTCTTGGTATAATTGTTTTGTAAATATTTTGTTTAAGATTATCCTTAACATTTTCGACTACTTGTAATGACAGATTTGTTCTTGAATCATACATTGTAAATACCACACCTTCAAGTTCAAGTTGTGGATTTAGTTTTTTCTTTACAAGATTAATCGTATGTATAAGCTGTGTTAATCCCTCTAATGCATAATATTCACATTGAATTGGAACCAGAACAGTATCAGCTGCCGTCATTGCATTAACAGTAAGCATACTTAATGAAGGAGGACAATCAAGTATAATATAATCATATCTGTCTCTTACTTCTAATATACTTTCTTTTAAAATATACTCTCTATTATCTACGTCAATTAAATCAATCTCTGCACCTGCAAGATTCACATTAGATGGAAGTATATCAAGATTATCAATTATATTTTCTACTATTGCATCTTTAATATTACATTCTCCCAATAATACCTCATAAACTGTTTTTTCAATGTCTGTCTTAGATAATCCAAAACCACTTGTCGTATTTCCCTGCGGATCAATATCTATTATAAGAATCTTCTGTCCAGCTTCTGCAAGACATGCTGCCAAATTTATAGCTGTTGTTGTTTTACCAACTCCACCTTTCTGATTTGCTATTGCAATTATTCTTCCCACATTACCCTCTTATTCCATATGTTCTATGTTTCACGTGAAACATAATCTCATATCATTTTATTTAATAAATAACTTTTTTATCATTTTTATTATAGCACACATTGTTACAATATGTTATAACAAATTGTATTTTTTATGTTTCACGTGAAACATAAAAAAATGATATATATATTTCTATTTTGAAATATATATATCATCTCATATTTTTATTCAATCATAATAAGTAATATTAATTGTTAAACTATTTTATACTAATTATATTATTTTTTATTGCAAACACTGCAGCCTGTGTTCTATCAGAAACACCTATTTTCTTAAATATGTTAGATACATGATTTTTTACTGTTCTTTCACTTATATTAAGTGTCAATGCGATTTCTTTATTAAATGCACCAGATGCAATCATTTTCAACACTTCCATCTCTCGTCTTGTAAGATCTGATACTTTTTCTTTTAATACATCTCTTTCTGCAAGACTAGAATTAAGTAATGGCATAAGAGAAGGTTCAATATATGTTTCACCAGAATAAACAGAAAATATAGCTTTCTTTAATGTATCAAAATCAGAATCTTTTAATATAAATCCGTCACATCCAATTTCTAATGCTTTAACCAGATATTCAATTTCATTATGTATTGTAAGTACAATAACCTTGCATAACATTTTTTGTTGTTTCATTATATTAAGAACCTGAATTCCATCCATATTAGGCATATTAATATCCAATAAAACAATATCAGGTTTTGTCTTATTAGTAAGATTGAGACATTCATACCCATCTCCTGCTTCTGCCACAACATTTATCTCTGAATCAGTTTCTAAAAGTTGTTTTAAACCTTCTCTTACCATTCTATGGTCATCAGCTAATAATATATTAACCGCCATAATTACACCCCTTTCTTACCAAACTGGTATTTCTATAAAAAAATCCGAACCATTATCATATATATATTTAATATTTCCATTTAATAATGCAACTCGTTCTTTTAACATTGTTAATCCAAATCCAGAATTTTTATTTCTATCATAAGCAGTATTATAATAATCAAATCCTTTTCCATTATCCTTAAATTCAATAATAACATTGTTATCTTTAAGAGTAACATTAATTATAATTTCTGTCCCGTTAGAATATTTAATTGCATTACTATTTAATTCATTTATAATTCGAAGTATTGATATAATAAGATTTGAATCGATACTTAATTCATCATCAAAATTAATCGATGAGTAATATGTAATTACATTACTTTCTCTATTAAATTTATCAATCATATTCATAATAGCATTCTTAAATCCAAGATCATCAACACTCATTGGTCTTAATTCATATATTATATTTCTCAATTCATTAATTGATTCTTTTATCAATACAACTGAATTGTTAATTTCGAGTTTTGATCTTGTAATATCAGTATTAATAATTTGAGATATAAATTCCTGTTTATGTATTAACGCTGTAAGATTCTGCACAACACTGTCATGAATATCTCTTGATATACGTTTTCGGTCAAGTTCAATAAAATCAATTAGTTTGACATTATCATGTATAGAATCACTCATTGTTTCACGTGAAACATTTGAATCATCATCTCTTAAAATATTAATAAGTTCTTCAATTTTAGTTTCAACATCTTTTTTCTGATTATTCAAAAAATTAATTTTATTATTCAATTCATTTTTTGAATTCTGTAATGTTTGTAACCTAATATTATCAGTTTGTTTTAATGAAATCAATGAATGAAATATATCTTCTGACCAGTCTTTTTCTTTATTTAACTTAATAAGATTCTTATCAACAGTTTTTAGCTCAATCTCTGTTGAATGAATTTCATTAGTAATATCATATAATTTTTTCTTATAACAATTTAATTCATTTTCAACATACTGTTTACATAAATTTGACATTATATTACTAACTCCATTCTCAATTTGTATATTATT